>Ga0075157_10002204_pt1 | contig 11463 bp, 7 predicted proteins | sample JI81BgreenDNA_FD_70967 | JGI IMG/M metagenome (GOLD analysis project Ga0075157, IMG submission 70967) | Wastewater effluent complex algal communities from Wisconsin, to seasonally profile nutrient transformation and Carbon sequestration -... | ecosystem: Engineered > WWTP > Effluent > Algae...
GTTGGGAAAAGCGGTAAATTACCAGTCAGCCGGTACTGTTGAATTTGTATTTGATGTCGATGCGAAACAGTTTTATTTTTTGGAAGTCAACACGCGCCTGCAAGTTGAACACGGCGTTACTGAAGCTGTCAACAACATCGACCTCGTTGAGTGGATGGTAAAACAGGCTTCGGGAGATTTGTTCCCCCTGGAAGAGTACCGCTATCAACCGCAGGGACACTCAATTGAGGTGCGAATTTATGCGGAAGATGCCGGCAAGAATTTTCAGCCGAGTTCCGGGTTGCTGAATCAAGTTGCGTTTCCCGAAAACGTCCGCTGCGACAGTTGGATAGAAACCGGCACGGAGGTAACTCCTTTTTACGATCCGCTGCTAGCCAAAGTAATCGTTTGCGGGGATAATCGATCGCAGGCGATCGTAAAACTAAAAGCTGCTTTAGATGCCAGTGAAATAGCGGGAATTGAAACTAATTTAGATTACCTCCGCCAGATTTTGGACGATTCCCGATTCAGCCGGGGCGAACTGAGCACGCGCTTTTTAAACTCTTTTGAATACGCACCTTTAACGATCGATGTATTGGATGGGGGAACCTACAGCAGCATTCAGGATTATCCGGGGCGGATTGGCTATTGGGATGTTGGCGTGCCGCCTTCCGGGCCAATGGATCATCTGGCATTTCGATCGGCAAATCGTTTAGTAGGAAATCCCGAATCGACAGCAGGATTGGAATTCACAGCTACAGGCCCAACTCTGCGCTTTAATGCCGATACAGTTATTAGTTTGACTGGGGCAACTATGAAGGGAACGCTAAACGGCGAATCGGTGCCGTTTTGGACAGCTATTCCCGTAAAAGCTGGCAGCATTCTCAAGTTAAAAGCCATTCAAGGCGGCGGCTACCGCACTTATTTAGCAGTCAAACACGGCTTTAATGTCCCCGATTATTTGGGCAGCAAATCAACTTTTGTACTGGGCAAATTTGGCGGACACGCGGGCCGCACGCTGCGTCCGGGAGATGTGTTAAAACTCAACCAAACTGCAACTCTGGAAGCGGAAATATCTTTGCCTCCAGAATTAATTCCCACCTACAGCAATAATTGGGAAATCGGCGTTTTGTACGGGCCTCACGGCGCGCCGGATTTCTTTACTGAGTCAGACATCGAAATGTTTTTCTCCACAGAATGGCAGGTGCATTATAACTCGACGCGGACGGGCATTCGGCTGATCGGCCCGAAGCCCACCTGGGCGCGTCAAGACGGGGGAGAAGCGGGTTTGCACCCGTCTAACATTCACGATAATGCTTACGCGATCGGCACGATCGATTTTACGGGCGATATGCCTGTAATTCTGGGTCTGGACGGCCCGAGTTTGGGAGGTTTTGTCTGTCCTGCTACTATTGTGCAGTCGGAATTGTGGAAAATCGGGCAACTGAAACCGGGGGATAGCATTCGCTTTCACTGTTTGAGTTTTGCTGAAGCTTTGCAGCGGGAATTAGCACAAAATAGGCAAATTGCTACTTTTTGTTTGCCTGTTTTTGGGGAAACTTCGGCGGAATTGCCCGCAGTTCCCGCTTCTCCAATTTTGCACGAAATTCCCGAATCTCCGGGACAGGTTGCTGTTACTTACCGTCAAGCTGGGGATAAATATATTCTAGTTGAATACGGCCCGTTGGTGCTGGATTTAAATTTGCGTTTTCGGGCGCACGCATTGATGGAACAGTTGAAAGCAAATCCGTTGCCGGGTGTTATCGAATTAGTGCCGGGAATGCGATCGCTCCAAATTCACTTTGAGGGCAGCCAGATTTCGCAACAGCAGCTAATGCAGGCGCTGATTGCGGCGGAGGCGGAACTTCCGGCGATCGAGGATTTGGAAGTGCCGGCGCGAATTGTGCACTTGCCTTTATCTTGGGAAGATGAATCGACGCTGTTGGCTATTGAAAAATATATGCAGTCTGTGCGATCGGATGCACCTTGGTGTCCCAGCAATATTGAGTTTATTCGCCGCATAAACGGGCTTGAGGGCATCGAACAAGTCAGAGAAATTGTATTTAATGCTAGCTATTTAGTGATGGGTTTGGGAGACGTTTATTTAGGCGCGCCCGTCGCAACTCCCCTCGATCCGCGCCACCGTTTGGTTACTACTAAATACAATCCCGCCCGCACTTGGACTCCTGAAAATGCAGTTGGCATTGGCGGCGCGTATTTGTGCGTTTACGGGATGGAAGGGCCGGGAGGTTATCAATTTGTCGGCCGCACGGTGCAAATGTGGAATCGGTTCAAACAAACGGCGGATTTCCAGTCTGGTAAACCTTGGCTTTTGCGCTTTTTTGACCAAATCCGATTTTATCCGGTTTCTCATGAGGAATTGCACCGCTGTCGGGAAGAATTTATTGAAGGTAAGTTTAAATTAAAGGTTGAGGAAATCACTTTTAATTTGAGAGAATACAATGAGTTTTTGCATTCTATTGCTAACAGTGCGGCTGAGTTTAAAGCGCAGCAGCAGACCGCATTTAATGCAGAGCGCGATCGCTGGGCCGCCTCCGGGGAATTTGACGCTGAAGCTGCCGCAGAATCCTCGGCGGATGGGGCTTCTGACACGGCGGCGGAGGTTACTTTGCCGATCGACTGTGAGGCAGTTGTCGCTCACGTTTCGGCTAATGTTTGGCAGGTGCTGGTTAATGTGGGAGATGTGGTTGCTGAGGGCGATCGTCTGTTAATTTTGGAAGCGATGAAAATGGAAATTGCTATTACTGCTGATGTTGCTGGCACTGTGGCTCAATTGTTTTGTGAAAAGGGGCAAACGGTGACAGCAGGGCAAATTCTAGCGGCTATTCAACCGAATTAATCCCTCTGGTGTCAGGAGTGAACACTTACGCGCTTATGCGGGAAACACTTCTGTAATGAGGCACGCTACTATCGTCTTTTAAATGCCGAACAGCTTATCGCCCATGAGTCCTGGCGCAAAACAAAGGATATACTTAGGAATGAGAATTAAATAATTTCCACTCTTGAAAGTGGGATGGGCGTCCCGCCCGTCCACTCATGACGGGCGGGACGCCCATCCCACAATAACAATTAAAATTGTAAGTTATTTAATTCGCGATCCTTACCTACAACTCGTGGGATCAAGATTTCAAAATAAGATTGAATCAAGCTTTGGTGACTTGGTTGATCCTTGTGGGTTATGCCGCAGGTTTGTTGCTCAAATACTTACCAGATAAAGCAAAACAGTGGTGGTATTTTCTGGATGAGTCCTCGATGTCTCCGGATAATAATTTAGCAGAACTTTCTCTATGGCTAGCTGTAACTAAACGGAAAGTTTTTGGCGGCTCTCGTTCGATGAAACGATTTGAGGAAACTGCTAATCTCCGCTCGTGTGATTCAAACCTGTCGTTTTCAAGCTCGTTGAGTAATGGCTTTTTTCCGTGAGGCTATTTCTGCACATTCTTGTGCCTTGCCTATGCCGCTCGTTTATTCCCATTTTTCAGACCTGAATCCTTACACTGCAATAATAGCTTCAATTAAATTCATGGAGCTATGCACAGAGTTTGGATAGAACGGGCGATCGTCCCCTAGCCTCGCGCCGGTTCTATTATATAATCATCCGGTCAGAATAAATCCGCCCGGCCTGGCTTCTAGCCGTGGGGAGTGTCAATTTGCGACTCAAGCCCAAGCGCAGCGAGTGTTAGAGGCATATCCGGGCGATCGGTTTAAGGTCGATCGACATCGAGACTCGATCGCTTGCGAAACCCTGGGTTAGATTTTATCTGCCAACAGCCTCGGTTAATGATGAAGGCTTTTTTCGGTGATTGTACGAATTGAAGAACACAAATCGATCGGCTAAAATTGTCTAATTGTTGAGCTTGCGGTGCGGGTGCAGCTATGACTTACAGCTTGAGAATTGCCGATTTGCCAACGAGTGAACGGCCACGGGAACGGTTGATGGCGGGTGGCCCGAAAAGTTTGGCAACTGCAGAATTGATTGCGATTCTCCTGGGTACTGGTCAGGGCCCCGGCAAACTTTCCGCCGTAGGGCTTGGACAGTATATTTTAAATCAGTTGAGTTTGCATTCCCGCGATCCTCTGGCTGTGCTACGCAGTATTAGCGTTCAGGAGTTGACGCAGATTCACGGGATTGGCCCGGCTAAGGCGACTTCGATTTTGGCTGCGGTGGAGTTGGGGAAGCGGGTTTTTCAGTCGCGGCCGCCGGAAATGGCTGTGGTTGACTCTCCCCAAGCGGCGGCTGATGCCCTGAGTCAGGATTTGATGTGGCAGTCTCAGGAACGTTTTGCTGTGGTGTTGCTGGATGTGAAAAATCGGCTGCTGGGTACTCAGGTAATTACGATCGGCACAGCCACGGAAACTTTGGCTCACCCACGGGATATTTTTCGCGAGGTGATCCGCCAGGGGGCGACGCGGGCGATTATCTCGCACAATCACCCATCGGGGATTGTGGAACCGAGCCCGGAGGATATTGCTTTGACGCGACAGTTGCTGGCGGGAGCGCAGTTTTTGTCGATTCCGCTACTGGATCACTTGATTTTGGGGAATGGCGATTTTCGGAGCTTGCGGCAGACGACGACGCTTTGGGACGAGTATCCCCAGGGTGATTGAACTCTTCTACTTAACTAATTTCATTACTATCATTAGTTATTTGTATCTTTGGGCTCTCGAACGGCTGAATCAGCCCTGACAGCAGGCAAATTTTCCGGCTGGAGTCCCCCGCGAGAGCCTGTTTTGGGTGAATGTTGCTGCTGATACTTCGTTTCGATCGCAACTCGGTTAATCTAGTATACGTAGGCTGAAGAGGTCGCTAATCCGATTTTTTTTGAGCATACTAAACGTATACTGAACCAGCACCTAAATACCCATTTATTAAGAAATTATTAAATGGGCTGTAAAATACACGGTGTGGTGATAGGAGGAGAACTGTGTTTCTGAGACTTGCAGAACAACACCGTAAATTCGTTCAAGATTTGGTAATGAACCTCCAGGCTTTAGCGATCGTGCTAGAGCATCGGGGTTATCTGGCATCCTGCTACACTTGCGGGGGTCAGATGAACAGTGCCTCATTTATGGTCAGTTTGACGGACAACCATCTGATTCGATTTTTAGTGTCAGATTACGGTATCACTTGGACTGAGATGCGGGACGACCGCGAACTGATGAAACTAGAAGGTGCAGAAGCGATTAATCAGTTACAAGAACTGGCAAATCTCGTAAAGTATCAAATCCAACCTTCGGAAGCTACTTTAGCGACGGCGCAGTGAGTGTAGCGATTGCACGGTTCCGAGGAAGGCGACGCAAGAAAGTTGCTGCTTGTCTGCTAAAACCGAATCCCCAGCGAGTTAGTTGAGAGGGTCGATCGAAGCGATCCTGGGCAGACGGCATACTTTATGCCAGAAGTCTCAAACTTGGAACCTCTAGTTTTTTTTCAGCAGTTGATTCTCCCTTGAGAACGATTAGCAAAATGTAGAAGTGTGACTGCTCGTTGGCTGCGATGTTAATTTCTCCCTTTGGCATTCACAAGTCAAAGAATTGAAATTAACTTTGAGCAGGCAGGTATAATTTAACATCCAGAGTGAGGATGAGGCTGTGAAGATTGGGCAAAAGGCAGCCCACGGGGTGTGATGTGCGGGCGAATGGCGTTTATTTTTGCTCTTAGATTTAGCCGATCGGGCTAATAATTAACTTGAAGCAGCATCACTGCTGTAAAACATCTCACAGCCGGCCCAAGCCGGCTAAGTTTTGCGTTGATCTAGGCTTCGGGCCAATGTTGGGCTGTTAGGTTAAACGGCTCTTTGAAGTGCACGATCGCACTTGCTACACTAATATTTTATAATATTTTAATGATTAGTCCGAAAATATTTATCGCCAAGTTTGGAGTCAGTATCAAATGGTAAATTTAAGCGAACTTCTAGAACCCATCGCCAGTCAATTTCGCAGTCTAGGAATTCCCGAACCAATTACCCATTGGGGACACCCTGTAATGATGGGGATCGTGGTAGTGGCGATGGGCAGTTTTGTCGGGTATACGGGATGGCAGGGACGTTTGGCCACCGATAAAGATGTCGCACTCAAAAGTCGATCGGATCACCGCAAGCTTGCACCGTGGATGTTTCTGTTTCTAGCTTTGGGCTATACAGGCGGCTTGCTGTCGCTGGTGATGCAGCACCAGCCTGTGATGGAAAGCCCGCATTTTTGGACGGGTTCGGCAGTGCTGGTTTTACTGGCTGTTGGCAGCTTGATTTCGCTAACGGGTTTTGGGGGCAATAAGCTGGCACTGCGCGCGGTTCACGCTTATTTAGGCACGACGGCCCTTGCACTTATGGTGCTGCACGCGGCTTTCGGTTTAAAATTGGGGCTGTCTATTTAGAAAAGGAAGGGGAAGGGAAAGAATATAAGGAAAGAATTTTTGCCATAACTTACGCACGGGTAGCCAGAAACCGGGTTTTTTACCCGATTTCACGGCGTTTAGCCCTTTACTCCGGCTGAAAAACCCGGTTTCTTTGGTAAGGAGTGCATAGGTTTCCCTGAAATATTCCCCCTCTAAATTGCTAATTAATGAATCAAGCAACGGGTGTCATCTTCTGTCTTGCCTACATTTTGGGATTGATTTCTACAGCGGTTTCTTGGGGTAGATACGGGATACTTGCTTTGGGAATAACGGTAGCGATCGCCCTGCCGAAATTGTTGCGGAAATATACTAAAAATTCTGTCAAAGTTACTAAGAAAAGACGCAGCCGACAAAAAGAAAATGCTCTTGAAGCACCCTTAGATGCGAGGGAAGAGTTGAGTTTGTTGGAGATGCTGCCGAGAGCGAAATGGGTGTGGGCGGTTGCTGGTTTGCTGGCATTTCTAGCTAGCGTTTATTTTGCAGTTCGATCGCCCCAACCGGCCATAGATGACATCAGCAAACTGATTCCGGCTGGCGGCAACACTCAAGAAGTGGCAGTGACAGTTCGCGGTAGAGTTGCCAGTACGCCTCGACTGACTCGATCGGGTCGATCGCAATTTTGGCTAGAAACAGATTTAGTTAGCGAAATCAACGGCGGCGAGGGAGGAGCAGTCGTAAACCGCCCAGTATCCGGCAAACTCTACGTTACAGTGCCCCTGCTGCAAGCAACGGGTTTGTACGCCGACAATACGATCGCAGTTGTGGGTTCCTTGTACAAACCGCAGCCGCCGTCGAATCCGGGGGCTTTTAATTTTCAAGCATATTTAGCCAGAGAAGGAGCTTTTGTAGGGCTCAAAGGGCGTCAAATTGACTGGAAGAGAGAAAAGGCGATCGCGGATGTAAATCGAGTTAACAGCCAAACGGCTGCTTTCTTGGAACCAAGCGGGATGCAGCCATCGAAAATTCAAGCGATGCGGCAGCGGATCGTGCGATCGCAACTATCGCAGTTAAATGTTCCCGAAGGCCCGCTAATCAGTGCGATCGCCCTCGGCAAACAAGCAGTAGATTTACCTTACAACATCCGCGACTATTTTGTGCAGGCTGGATTAGCCCACGCGATCGCAGCTTCCGGCACTCAAGTTTCGATGGTTTTGGCTTTAGTTCTAGCTTTAACCAGGCGTTTTTCCAAACAATTGCAATTTAGTTTTGGCGTCGGTGCTTTATTTTTGCTAGTGGCATTAACTGGCTTTGAACCATCAGTATGCCGCGCTGCTTTGATGGGATTTGGAACACTATTTGCTTTGGTGCTCAGCCGCCAAGTTAAGCCGCTGGGATTGCTGTTAATCGCTGCTACTATTTTACTGCTGGTTAACCCTTTGTGGATTTGGGATTTAGGTTTTCAACTAAGTTTTTTGGCAACTTTGGGGTTAATCGTGACAACGCCACCACTGATGGCAAAATTGGACTGGATGCCTCCTGCGATCGCTTCGATTGTTGTGGTTCCGATCGCCGCTTCAGTTTGGGTGCTGCCGCTGCTACTTTACGTTTTTAGCGTGGTATCACCTTACAGCATTTTAGTTAATATTATTGCGGCTCCTTTGCTGTGGATTTTGAGTATTGGGGGGATGGTTAGCGCTTTAGCTGGATTGATTTTTCCGCCCGCTGGCAGTGTTTTAGCACAACTGCTGGACTATCCGGCAAAGGGGTTAATTGCGATCGCCCAATATTTCTCGCAATTACCCGGTAATTCGGTAGCTGTCGGTCAAGTATCGGTGTTTCAGCTAATCGCGCTTTACAGTTTAATTTGCTGGGTTTGGATCGGGGGAAGAAAGAAGAAGGAAGAAGGAAGTTCGGCAACGGATTCTGTAACGGATGTAACGGATAGAAGGAGGAAGGAAGAAAAAAGACGGAAGCCGGAAGCAGTCCGAGGAAAAAATCAGGAAAAGGGGAAAGGGAAGAAGGGGAAAAGCAGAGTTATTGCGCTGCCGAGTTTTTCATCTGCTTGGATTTTACCGCTGGCGCTGGTAGCGGGAATAAGTATCATAGTTTTGCCAGCTTGGCACGTTCAATCATCTTTATTTCAAGTTACTTTGCTGGCGACATCTGGCGAACCTGTTTTAGTAATTCAAGATAGGGGAAAAGTGGCGCTAATTAATAGCGGTGATGAAAATACCGTAAGGTTTACAGTGTTGCCTTTTTTGCAGCAGCAAGGAGTTAATTCTGTGAATTTTGCGATCGCCACTCACGGTCATTTAGGATTGAGCAGTGGTTGGGGAAAATTACTAGCACGCTTGCCAATAAAAACCTTTTATGATAATAACGCTCCCAAACAAATTTACCGTAGCAACAATCAGGAATTTATGACGGCTGTGCAATCTCGCCAAGGCGTTTACTTTCCTTTAGAAACTAACAGTACAGTTGATATGGGTGCGACGCGGTTGCAGTTGGTGAATGCGGAGATTCCGGTGGTAGAATTCCTGGTGGGAAATCGAACTTGGTTGCTCGTCGGTGAAATGACACCGGAAGCGCAAAAAAAATTGGCAGCAACGGGAACCTTGAAGCCGGCTCAAGTGCTGTGGTGGTCAGGAAAAGCCCTGACGGCTGAGTTGTTAAGCGCAGTTGGGCCACAAGTGGCGATCGCCTCTGCTGACGAAATCGACCCAGAAACCGCAGCCCAACTGCGCCAAAGCAAAACCCAGATTTTCTGGACAGGGCGCGACGGAGCCCTCCAGTGGACTCCAGCAGGGGGATTTAAGACCACTTTGGAATCTGAAGAAAATCAAACTTCTTTTTTATAAAGATTTACAATCTGGCACACTGTGCGGTAAAATACTTTTAGCTCACATCTCAAATCAATTGGAGAGGTGGCAGAGCGGTTGAATGCGGTAGACTCGAAATCTACTTTAGGGGTAACTCTAACGTGGGTTCAAATCCCACCCTCTCCGTACATCCCTTACTCCACAAGGCTTTGAGGCTATCCGCTTTTTTAGCCATCTGTGCAATTTATCGGCAGTGGTATACAAAAGTGGTATATAAACCACTCTTGTATACCACTTTTTGCTTTCACTCCACACCGCATCAGGGCGATCGGTCAAGACAAAAGTATTTCTAAAATTGCCTCGAAATCTATTTTAACTACCAGCCGGGAAGTCCCGGGCGTATATTCAGAGGGGATGAATCTGAGCGCTAAGCGAAGTACCCCGAATGAATTACGCCCGCGTGATGAAAGGCTCGTCGGATGGAGGAACGGAAGCCGACAATTAGACTTGCCTACTATGAATCAATCTTCGGGAGCATCTTGATTTTCGATGTTCTTCCCAGTGCTAAAATAGTAATTTGGTGTTGCATTTTAGACGTACATAAACTATACTATGCAAAGGTCGAAAATAGGAAGTTTAGAAATGCAACTAACTTACAAATACCGCCTCAAACCAACCATTGCCCAACTAACGACGATTGTGGCTCACTTAGAACTTTGTCGCCGGCAGTACAACTACCGACTCAGCGAAAGATTTAGGTGGTGGTCAGCCACGAGAACGCCCATAAACGCTTGCCCATTGATTGTTTCGATAGTCCCTGTTGAGGAGATTTATCGAAATATTCCTTTGACGAGAGTGCAAACTAGAGATGGCAGAAAGAAGGATGAATCAGGCAATCCTTTGACCAGGAAAGGTGACGTTTTCTCGAACATTGAAGGCGGATATGTACAGTGGCAGACGATACAACTTGCTGACATAAAAAACACTAAAAAGCTGTTTCCTAATTATAAAGTGTTGGATTCTCAGGTTTTGCAAGATGTCGTCAACAGAGTAGAAACTTCCTTTTCAAACTTTACTACGCCCGACAAAAATGGCCATCGTAGAGGCAAGCCTAAATTCAAGGGGCGACCCTACTACAAATCCTTCACTTATCCTCAATTAGACAACCTAAATATTGTCAAGGATGAGCAAAATAGGATTTGTATTAGCCTTGCCAAAATAGGTCAAGTACCTATGGTTTTTCACCGCCCAATACCAACAGGGTTCAAAGTTAAGACGGGTAGTGTTATCTCAGAAGCGGATGGGTGGTATATTTCCTTGACGCTAGAAGATAAGACGGTTCCCGTAACGGTTGCAGAAATTCAACCGACTGATGAAAATACGGCGTTGCTGAATCAAGGTATGAATGCCCCAGGAATGGGAATATCGTCAAACTTCAAGTAATGTATTAATAACTTAATAGAATGCTTGAGCATTTCCTCACATTTAGAATAACAAAGAGTCTTACGATGTAGCCGAGCCAAATAATGTCTTAGTCTGGTATTTTCCCCTTCTACTCTGGTCATATAAGTCTTGCTAATAATCTGATCCCCATCAGGAATAAACATGGGATATACAGACCATCCATCAGTTACATAAAAATAGCATTTCCATGCACTTACTTTCTCCCATAATGGTTCAAATGTCTTAGCGCTATGATCCCCTAATACCCATCCTAAAATTCCTGGTTGAAAGTGGTCAACCGCTGTCCACAACCATATCCTGTCTGTTTTTTTTTACATAAGTTTGTAATTCATCGAGTTCACCAACTTCTGGGATGACTTCAGGGTCATAAACATCTGGCAACAGTTTTCCGACTTGTTTTACCCAATTTATTACGCTCGGTATGATGAACACCCTTAACTCGTTCTATCGCACGTAAACCCATACCATTGACATACATTTTTAGGCAATCACGTTTGATGGCCTCGCTATAACCTCGCTGGGGTTCATACTGATTGAGGAATTGACGACCACATTGGACACAAATGTGATTCTGTTTTCCTTTTTTATTGCCGTTTTTACGGATATGGGTTGATTTACATTCTGGGCATTGCATAAATTATTCCTCCTATTCATACTCTAACTCAGCAACGCCAAAATACTGTGGGTATCGACTTGGGAATTACTAATTACGCTTACCTTTCCAATGGTGAAAGAGTTGAGAATCCTAGATTTTTGAGGAAATCGGCTCAGAAATTAGCAAGGCTTCAAGCGAAGTTAGCTAATAGAGTCAAGGGTTCTCAACCTTGGAAAATAATCAAGGACAAGGTT
>Ga0075157_10002208_pt1 | contig 11449 bp, 12 predicted proteins | sample JI81BgreenDNA_FD_70967 | JGI IMG/M metagenome (GOLD analysis project Ga0075157, IMG submission 70967) | Wastewater effluent complex algal communities from Wisconsin, to seasonally profile nutrient transformation and Carbon sequestration -... | ecosystem: Engineered > WWTP > Effluent > Algae...
CACGCCAAAGTTTCTCATTATGTTGTCCGCCTTTTACAATAACGGATTTATTTAGTTTTTTGCATTCGCATCGCTTGGAGTTTACCCATTTTACTACGTTTTCCATATCGGGAACTACATCAGCATCGCCTTCGTTATCGCCGCAAAGGAAATAGATTTTGGTTTTAAACTTATCTGTTTTTTGCATTAAATCGTTTAATTCATTTCGGTTGAACCAAAAAGCAGGCGAGAAGCAACCTACTTTTCCAAAGACTTCGGGATATTTCAATGCGGCATAAAAAGAAATCAATCCGCCAAGCGAACTTCCAAAAATGGCGGTATTTTTAGCACTAGTTTTAGTTCTGTAAGTTTTGTCAATATGCGGTTTTAAAGTGTTTACTAGAAAATCTAGGTAATCATCGGCTTTTCCGCCACCATATTTGGCGTGAGGAAATGGCGTTAATTCTTCAATTCGTTTGTCGCCGCCGTGTTCAATACCAATAACAATTACTTTAGCATTGATACTGTCCAACGTTTCATCAACATTCCATTCTCCTACATACGATGTTTTGGCATCAAACAAGTTTTGACCATCGTGCATGTAGATGACTGGATATTTTTGGGTAGTTTTCTCATAATCTTTGGGAAGGTAAACCCAAATTTTCTTTTTGGTTTTCAGTTGTGGCGCATCGAGGATAAAGGTTGAATACCGCTGATTTGCATCTACTTGCTGCGCATAAGTGAGCAAAAAACTTAGAAAACAAAAAAAGAAGAGTAGAAATTTCACAAGCTTTATTTTAGATTTTTAACAAAAAATTATATTTTAGCTAAAATTACTCATTTGATGGAAAACTACGAACAAAAATTAGCTTTATTATCCGATATGATTGCTTTTGCTATTGTTGATGGCGAACTGCACGATAGAGAATATCAGTTTTTGTCGATTGTAGCAGTTGAACTGGGCATCAATAAAACGGAGTTAAACCAATTATTCCACGAGGAAAAAAGAAGTGAAATCATCAAAAGCGAGTTTGAACGCATCCAACAATTTTATCGCTTGGCTTTATTGATGCATTGTGACGGCATACTTCACGAACGCGAACAAATAAAAATCCACGAAATAGGCATCAATATGGGTTTAAATCCTCACGCGATTAAACGTGTTTTGAAAGCCATGGAAACTTCACCAAACAAAATGATTTCTCCTGAGTTTTTACTGGAAGTTTTTCAAGAGCAGTTGAATTAGTTTCTCAATTTATTCTCAACAGCATTTATTTTACCATCAACAATTTGAAATTGAATGGTGTATCCTTTCTTAAAGGTTATAAAAACTAAATCTTTCTTAGTTGAACATTTAAACTTTCGGGCTTTTATAATGGCTAGTATCTCTTCATATTCCTGAGTATTTAGGAATTGGTCAGCCTCAAAACCATCTATTGTACCATCATCTTGCGGTTCTTTTTTTAATTGGTCATCAATTAATTGATACTTTTTAAAAAAGTTTTTTCTAAACTATTCAGTAAAATACTCTTTCAATTTTAGTCTTTCTGACAATTTTTCAACCTCTTCAAAGTTTACTCTATAATAGGGTTCATAGATAAATTCATCCCTTTGATAAATTTGCTTATAATTAGCTTCATAAAAAGTTAAAAAGTTAGTGGCTACAGCACAACCGTCTGTAGCGTTAGTTTTGTTTTTCCATCCACAAAAGAGTAGCAGTAAAGCAAAGAGTAGAATTGTTTTTTTCATCTGTACTAAGTGTTGTGCTTTAGTTGAGTAGTGAGCATTTAAGGACTTTTTACATTGGTGCGTTGACAGATAAATGGGTGATTTTTTTTGTGCTTAGATTAATTTCACCACGAAAAAAACAATTACCTCCACCAGCAACATGAATTTCTTTTGTAGTCCAATCAGGATATAAGTATAAAAGTTTATTACAAACGCCTACAAAATACAGTGTCTTTTCTTTATTTTTATTGATGATAGGATAGTATTGTCTTTTGTATTCACCAAGAGGTAAAGGAGTTTCTTTTTCATTAAAAAAATGGTATTCAGCAACCAGTTGCGATTTAGGTTTGTTTAACTCCGCTACCAGTAGCATTTCAGCTAGTTTAATTTCGCCTTGGGTTGGATGAAAAAAAGTTTCCTTTTTCATAAACATAAACGAGTCAAAAATAGCAATATAAACCTCATTGTTCTTATCTTTAATTAAAACCTCAGAAGGATTATCATCAGATGATTTACAAGATAAAAACAGAAGAAAAAGAAATAAAGCGATAATGTTTCTCATGGTTTAGCACATAGCATCAGACAGTAAAACTAAATATTCCTTCCACCAAAGATAACAAAATAGTTATTAGGGTTGAGCAACCGTTACTTCTGTTAGGCGACGAATGTTATTTTACCTTGTTTATAATTTTCGTAAACTTTTGATATATGGTCATAACCATTATTAATTTCCCATTTTCCGTTTTTAAATAGAAATGAAATGTATTCACCTATATATGGTCTTGATTTTCCTTTGAAACTAGATTTTAAATATTCTAACTTTATACGAAGTAAATCATTTTCATTAGGTTCATAATCAAAATCAAATACGTAATCAGAATTTAGAATGGAAACTATATTTAACGCAGTTAAACCATTGCTTAACTCTTGAGCAGAGCCTTGATATTGCCAGTCTATTCCATTGTAAACTTCTTCAGAAATATATTTTTGTAGCGACCAATGAATTTCTTTGCTTTCGTATTCATTTCGATTAAAGACTTCTTTATTTTTTCTTGAATTTTTATGATGAATTATTTCAGGATTTTCGACTGATTTTGTTTCCGTTTCAATTGTTAAAAATTGAATATTTAGTTTTTTATCGGTCATTTTTTTGAACACATTGTTTTTTATATTCCGCCTATCCCAAAACCATGAAAAACCTTCACAGTCTTTATATCAAAGATACTAAAATAGTTATTTTATCTGATAGGTTAAAAAAACAAACTTCTCTAAAATAGTTTCTAAATAGGACATGTCTTTTATGTTTGTTTGTCTATGTTTTGAATAGTGTAGTTACTAGATGGCTCAATATTGATTTTGATTTTTTCTTTAAAAAAGTTACTTTTGCTCCATTATTATGAAAAACACTACTCATTTTATTATTGTTACTCCGCCTTGATTTATAGTTTTTAAATCGAGGAATTATTTCCAACACTCTATATCGAAAATTATTCGATGCAGTTTCAGTAGATGAAATTGTATTACAGTATTATTTATATTATTTTATGAAAAAAGTATTCAACTTATTTGATTTATCTCAAAAGGTAAATTACAAAACCGAAATATTATCAGGTTTGACAGTAGCTTTGGCTTTAGTTCCAGAGGCAATAGCATTTGCAATGATAGCAGGTTTTTCTCCTTTAACAGGTTTATATGCTGCCTTTGTAATGGGATTTGTAACGGCAGTTTTAGGAGGAAGACCGGGAATGATTTCGGGTGCTACTGGTGCTGTTGCTGTTGTTTTTGTGGGTTTGATTTTAGAATTGCGAACTGCTTTTCCTGATATCACTTCTGAAACCATTTTGCAATATGTATTTGCTACAGTAATTATAGCAGGAATTTTACAAATTTTAGCAGGAGTTTTACGATTAGGTAAATTTATTCGATTAGTTCCTCATCCGGTTATGTTTGGATTTGTAAACGGATTAGCAGTTATTATTTTCATGGCACAGTTTCCTAATTTTTACCAAAAAGGAACAAACAACTTGCTTGAAGGAACTGCTATGCTGATAATGCTGAGTTTAACTCTTTTAACTATGTTTATAATTTGGGGATTACCCAAACTAACAAAAGTGGTACCATCATCACTAGTAGCTATTCTTGTTGTTTCAGCAATCGTTATTGGTTTTGGAATTGATACTATGACAGTTGCTGATACGTTGAATGCTGGCGAAAGTATCAAAGGCGGTTTTCCTCCATTATCCATTCCGAATATTCCTTTTGATTTTGCTACTTTGAAAATTATTTTCCCTTATGCTTGTATTGTAGCTGGAGTAGGATTGATAGAAAGTTTATTAACATTGAATTTAATTGATGAAATTACCGAAACACGCGGTCGTGGTAACAAAGAATGTATTGCACAAGGAACAGCCAATATTGCTTCTGGTTTACTATCGGGTATGGGTGGATGCGCAATGATTGGACAGAGTTTGATTAATACTTCGGCTGGTGCGAGAGCAAGACTTTCGGGAATTGTAGCTTCAGTTATGCTATTGGTTTTTATCATGTTTGGTTCAAGTTTAATAGAACGATTACCAATGGCAGCATTGGTTGGATTAATGTTTATGGTTGCCATCGGAACATTTGAATGGGCAAGTTTTAAAACGTTTAAAAAGATGCCTTGGTCAGATGTTTTTGTAATGGTTTTAGTAACATTGATTACTGCTATCACTCACAATTTGGCTATTGCGGTTTTAATTGGCGTTGTTTTAGCGGCGTTAGCTTATTCTTGGGAAAATGCCAAACGAATTCGAGCAAGAAAGTATATTGATGAAACTGGTGTAAAACATTATGAAATTTATGGTCCACTCTTTTTTGGTTCTGTAACAGGTTTTGCCGAAAAATTTGATGTTTTAAATGATCCAAACCAAATAATTATCGATTTCAAAGAAAGTCGTGTTGCGGATATGTCGGCAATAGAAGCGCTGAATGCTATAACCCATCGATACCATAAAGTTGGGAAGAAAGTTAACCTTCGTCATTTAAGTAAAGACTGTATTCAACTTTTAAAAAATGCTGAAGCTATTATAGAAGTAAACATCATAGAAGATCCAACCTATAAATTAGCGGTTGAAAATGATTAATAAAAAAAGCATTGCTACAGAGCAATACTTTTTTTTATTAAACAGTCAATCTAAGATAACAAAAAAATGACCACACTTAAAAACAAACCTCCTTTAAAGTAATTTGAAGGAGGTTTGTTTTTATGTTTTAAGAATAGTTCTTTGTTATAAACAGTTGTGGTTTCTCGTTTTTTCAACCAGCGAATTAAAATATTCTTCATCATTGGTATCTCTAAAACACATTATCTGATAAATTTTTTCACCATCATTTATAATAATTACTTGCATGTAGATATTCTCAATTTTTATATGTAGTCTCAAATCAATAATACAAGCGTAAGGAGTTTCATATTCTTTATTGATGATTATTTTTGAATTGTTTTTCCAAGTTGTTGTATAATCATTTGATACCGATTGCGCTAATTTTAATAGTGATTTACTTTTTTTATTTTTTGGAATGTTAAAATATAGCAAACCTGTTTCATGGAGTTCATTTGAATTCAAGGAAAATTCTTTTACCTCGCCAATTCCATCTATATTTCTTTCGCCATTTTCTTTCGCTGAATTATTTAAGCAATCGATTAGATAACTGTAGTCTAGATTTTTTTGTCCAAAAGTATAATTGTTAAAAAAAAATAGTGACACTATAAAAAAGGTTTTGAAATATCTCATTTGCTAGGTTTTGATTAAAAAGTGAATACCTAAGACCATGTAATCCTAAATAATCCCTCCATCAAAGATAACAAAATAGTTATTAGCCAAAATAACTACACTTAAAACAAACCCATCTAAAATCGCTTTAAGTTTTATGCCCAGTTCTTTTATTAGTCAGATTGATGAACCCATATAAATCTATTATCCTTGTGGGTTATCACACCACCACCAACTTCATCTTTGCGCACAAAAATTGATTTGTTTATTAGTTTAGTTATTGTATCTCCAATTATTTCGGAGTCTTCAATTAATATTTCAAATGTTTCTCTGTCATTAGTAGTTCCCCAATAATCAACCCAGCTAAAATCATCAGACATTTTTCCAAAGGATTTATCCTGACCAATTTTATTTTTTTTATTTGATTTACCATCAATAATAAACAATTCTCTCTTAGTATTGCTGTTTACAAAAAAAGCAAAATCTAAAATTTTGTCACCGTTTAAATCGGCTTTTATGGTGTCTTTTAAATTATTTAATTCAAAACTTTTAAATTCTTTTTTTAATAAAATTGTTCTATGGCTAGCACTATCAAGTTCTATATTTTTAGGCTCTTCTTGTGAAGCATTTTTTTGAGTATTCTCTTTACTTGTTGAATTTGGGAGACTGATAGTTTCAGTTTCTTCAGTTTCTTTTTTTGTGTTACAACTTATTGATATTGATAAACAAATAATGATTAAAATTCGATACATAAGTTTTTGTTTTAGTTACCATTAACCTCAAAGACCATGAAAAACCTTCATAGCCTAGCGATAGCAAACAGACGAAGTAATCTTTCTTTCAAATATAGTAAAATAGTTATGAAAAACTTATTTTCTCTGATAGGTTTAAAAAATAAACCTCTCTAAAATTGCTTCTAAAGAGGTTGTTTTTTAAAATTGGAAGTTTAGTTTTGGAATATTTTTAATTTTGAGATTAGAACTTAATTCTGGAATATCTTCTTTCATTTTCTCGATGGAATCGTAAGCATTAAAAAATACCCAATTTTTTCCTTTGTTATATGACATTGCAATTACAGTATAAGAGCTTACTTTTTCCCTATTTTCGTTATCAGAAATAGTGGTTTCAGTAAAAGTGAATTGATAAACTTGGTTATCAAAATAGATTTTTCCTATTTCACTGATATTTCTTTCTGTAATTTTTATGTTTAAATCATTTTCAAGTAACAACTTTTCTTCTCCGACTTGTTTTAAAATAGCTGGATGTACATATTTTTTATACTTTTTTAATTTTTTTTCTTCATGTGATTTTATACATACAAAGTAATTTTTAAACGCTTTTTTCCTCAAATTAATAGTATCAACACTTTGTCCAAAACTAAAGCTTGTTAAAAAAAATAGAATCAATAGTATAGGAATATGTTGTTTCATAATAGTGTTTTTTTAAAATGACTGCTAACGTCAGACTGTGAAAAAACCTCCACAGTCTTTCCTTCAAATATACTAAAATAGTTATGAGAAACTTATTTTCTCTTTCAGGTTTAAAAAACAAACCTCTCTAAAATTGCTTTTAAAGAGGTCGTTTTTTTGTGATTTATAATTTTATTTTTAAAAAATGGAGGTTGTGCTACGGTTACGCCTATTAACAGCTGCCAAAATTTACTTTTTTATAAGTTTTTCTATTTCTTTTTTCAGAATAATTTGAGAAAAGAGAACAGGAATATTCATCTTATAATTTTCCTTAATCATAGTCAAATATACCTTTTTGTTATCAAACAGAAATATTCTGCTTATTTTGTAATTAGAGTTTAAACTTAATGTATTCAATGAATTGTATATTGTTATGTTTTTTGAGTTTCTATATTTTTCAAAACACATTTTTTGACAATATTCATTTATAATTTCTTTGTTTTTTTCTGTATCAAATTGACTTTCTATTTCGGTCAATTTTTTTTCAGTTGCTTTTCTGAAAATTACATAACCACAAAATATGCTAAAAATAAATAAGAGATAATATTCAATTCCAGTTTTCGTAAAATCTCTATGCGGATCAAAATACACTAAAAAAGGTAAAACAAAGCCCCAACTAAAAAATATATAAATTACTATTTGGTCTAATTTGTCAAACCAATTTTCTTTGTAAATTAATTTTTTACGTTTTATACTTTCGTCAATATTTAGATTTTTTAGGTTTCTCACGGAATTGGTTGCTGTTAACGTTTCGCCGCTAACCGACTGTTGCGATGCCAGCGAACTGCGTACTTACTGCTAAGATAATATTTTTACGTGAAGAAAGAAGATCAATACAAGAAAAACTAGCTATAGCGCGAAACTGTTGTTAGTGGCAGTAATTGTTATTCGCCAATTTTGTTAAACCGCATTTCTTTTATTCCTTGTCTTGAAAGATTAAAGCCAATCATTTTATTTTGCTCGTTCCTGATAATTTTTATTAACCCAATATTGCTAACGAAAATATCTGGCTGAAATGCTATTAAAATTGCCTCTCCATTTTTACTGTGTGTTACAAATAAACTATTTTCTTTAACGATAAAATTGTAATTGGTATTAAGTTCAGAATTATAAAACATTCCGACTAACTCATTAATATTTATTTTTTCTTTATCAAACTCTTTTAGTTCAGTTCGTTGTCCTTTGTATGAAAAGTCAGTTATATGCCATTTTACAAATTGTGAACTTGGCTGATTGTTTTGTTCAAAGACAAATTTGCTGTGTGGTATAGTAGGATAAGTAAACTCATAGTCGTTTGTTTGAACAAGTTCTACCTTATTATCATCTCCTTTTACCTGCTGAAAAAGAGTATCTTTATCTTTACTGAAAGTAAATATATACCCTGGAAATATTTCGTAGTCACCAACAAAGTTTTGAAGTAATGTTTTATTTATTGTTTTTGTCGGTGGCGTAGTTTCTTTGTCTGCTAAATAATAGTCAATAATTGGATATACTATATCAAATGGATGAAACTCTTGTGAATTACACGCATATACAACTGCAAAATTATGCTCAGGAATTAGCACAATACGAGAACCATATCGTCCAATTCCACCACCGTGAAATATTATATCCAAACCTTTATAAACTTGATTTTCCAAGCCCAATCCATAAGGAATAACATCGCCATTATTGAGTACTGTTTTTTCTTGCATTTTGTTAAAAATAGCATCGTTTCCAATCGTCTTTTTCTTGAAATTCATTGCCCATAAGCTCAAATCATCAATAGTTGTATGTAAACCCGTTGAACCTACAAATGAATGGTTGAGTATATTTTTATAATAAGTGTTTTCATATTTATCATAAGAGTAAGCTATGTTTTTTACTATTGTTTCAGGTGCGTCAACGAATTGAGAATTTTTCATTTTTAGCGGTTCGAATATTCTTGTTTGAGTGAATTCTGCAAAAGATTGCCCAGAAACTCTTTTTACAATTTCTGCCAATAAAATGTAGCCCGAATTGCAATATTGAAACTCGTTACCCGGAATAAAATTCAACCCTTTTTGACTTGTAATGAGTTTTACAGCTTCGTCATTACTGAATAAATCGGCTTCACTCGTACCAATTAAATTGGCTAAATCTGTATTGTCTCTTATGCCACTTGTATGGTTTGCCAAATTTCGCAAAGTAATTTTGTGTCCATAGTCGGGCATTTCTGGTAAATACTTTCTTATATCATCGTCAATGGACAATTTTCCTTCTTGTTCTAAAAGCAAAATTGAGAAAACGGTAAATTGTTTGGATACAGAAGCAACCTGAAAAACGGTTGAAGTTGTAATTGGAACTCCGTATTCTAAATTAGCGATGCCCAATCCTTTTTTATAAACAACAGCACCATCTTTTATAACGGCAAGTGAAAGTCCTGGTCCATTTTTGAAGTCATACTTTGCAAGTAATTGGTCAACTTTATCAGCAGTTTTTGATTTCTTCGGTGTTGCTTTTACTTGCGCATTAATAGTAATTACATTTGTCAATGAGATTAAAAGGCAAATGATAATAGTTTTAGTTTTTGTCATTTATATATTTTTCTGTCGTTTTTTGTTGGCAGTAACGGTTAGGTATTATTACCACTAACGTTTCACGGTTTTGCGACTGTAGGGAAGCCAACAAACAGCGTACTTTCAGCTAAGATAATATTTTTACGTGAAGAAAGAAGCACAATTCAGGAAAAACCAGCTATGCTGATTACAGCTCTTACCTGCAGGTTATTTTAGCTCTAATTCAGATTCAGATATTTTAAATTTGATATTTAATCTTTTTACAATTTCGTTTATATTCTCTTTAGCCCAACTTTCCGATTTTGGATGATGTATAATTTCAAAATTATAATTTTCAAAATGCTCCAATTCTATTTTACAGACTGAATAATTATATGTTTCGTTGTGTAAGTTTTCGATAAGTTTTCTTGAAACATTTTTCTTGTAATTTAAAGATGGTATTTCTCTAACTTTTTCTTTCAAAACAATTCGGAATTCTTTCTCGTGACTAAAACTATAGTCTTTCATGAAAATTGTATCTAAAGTTTTTTCATTTAAGAGTTCAGCTATTTTTCTGTCATCGTTGAAATCAACATATTCAACAGGTCGACAAATAATTTCATCACTAAATCCGTGATTAATAATTTTTTCTTTAATGAACTTTTCTTTGAAATCTGAATATTTTATCCTGATTGCAATACTGTTTGGATTACTGTATAAGTTCCACATTGCGACCGATTCTTTATTTTTATCGCATAACACCCAACAATTTGCAAAATTGAATCGCTGAATAATTTTTAAATCATCTTCGATTAAATTCATTTTGGAACCTAAATTGTCTACAGTCATGATTTGTTTTAAATGTTCGAATTGTGGACTGTTATCAAGTTTGCGTTTAAGACTTCTGTATATTAAGTGTTCAATATTAATGCCTTCACGTTTATCCTCAAATTTATCAAGTCGAGTTAAGTATAAAGATTTTGTTAAAACAAATGATAAAAACTTATGTAAGTCCATGTATTTCCAAAGATATTTCTCAGATGAAATATCATCGTCTTTTATAAATTTAGGATTCAAAGTTTCTTCTTCTTCCATTTTATAGTTAGTTGTGGATAACTTGCTGCTAACGTTCCCGCGCTTGTCGACTGTAGCAAAGCCAACAAACAGCGTACTGTCAGCTAAGATAAAGTATTTTCGTGAAGAAATAAGAACAACTCAAGAAAATCCAGCAATAGCTACTAACCGCTTTTATACAACGTTTTTATTTTATGCTAACAAAGTTTTCGCCATTCCAAATATAAAATTCGGGCTGGTAAAAATATTTATAGTAGTATTTGAATTTGTTGTCTGTAAATAGGTTCGCATTAGCAATTAAAAGCTTACTGTTTTTTCTAAATTCAAACCCATCTTTTCCATCATTTAGGTTTGTGCTAGTATATACTCTTCCAGTTTTTCTATTAATTATGAATAAGATTGCGCATTGTGCTCCGCAACTTTCTGTAATAATTGTGTAATAGCCTCCAAAATTTATTTTATTCCTTTCACAACCTTCACTTATCATTCTAACATATTCCTTATCATTTTTAAATTCATTGTTTGTGAAATTCGGTTTAGCAAGTTTTCCATTGTAAACTTCCACTTTATAGTCGTCAAACTTTTTAGGATTCTTAAGCTCGATAGGTTTACTGTTAATTGTATCTTTCTTGATTGTGTCGGTATCAATGTTACTTTTGGATAAAGTTTTATCCTGGTTAGGGATCAATATTTTTTCGCTATTGCTTTTGTCTGAGCAAGAAGCAAATAATATCATGAGTGCAATTAGTATCCGATTTCTCATAAAATGTAGTATAAAGTCAGACTATGAAAAAACCTCATAATCCTCTTATCAAATGTAGTGAAAAACCTTTATCAAACTCATCTTCTCCTCAACCCAACCTGACAGGTTTTGAAAACCTGTTAGGTTTAAAAAAACAAACCTCTTTAAAATTGCTTCAAAAGAGGTTGT
>Ga0075157_10002209_pt1 | contig 11446 bp, 9 predicted proteins | sample JI81BgreenDNA_FD_70967 | JGI IMG/M metagenome (GOLD analysis project Ga0075157, IMG submission 70967) | Wastewater effluent complex algal communities from Wisconsin, to seasonally profile nutrient transformation and Carbon sequestration -... | ecosystem: Engineered > WWTP > Effluent > Algae...
ACCCCATTCCCCGCCTGCCGGAAACCAACAAACCCGACTCCAAACTCCCCGAAATTATTGAATTCGACGAACGGAATGCCCGCGCGGCTGCTTTGCGCCCGGTTCGGCCACTGCTCGAAACTGGCAAAAATAACGAGATCATCCGTTTCATTCCGCCGCAAATTATTCCTTACCGCCTGCGTTTCCGAACCGATTATATCTCCACTACAATGGATAATAATCTGCTCTTTGAAGGGCTGGAGCGCTATGATTCCCCCTCCGACCGCTTCCGCACGCCACCGCCGGGCGTATTACTGCGCGCCAACTTTAAAGACCTCCTCGAAGATTATGTGCTGGAAGCAGGCCTGCGCTTGCCCACTACCTTCAATGGCGCAGAATATTATCTTTGGTTCGACGATAAAAAACGGCGTATCGACCGGCGGTTTATGCTCTATCGCCGCTCGTTGGTGTTCAGTGTGCCACGCGCGGTTCCGGCGCCAGGCACCCTTTCCCCCGATCAGCAGGAACGCAACAATACTTTTTTTGCCCAATATGAATTGCGCTATCCGTTAAATGTATTTACAAGCCTGCGCGCCGCGTTCAACCTGCGCCAGGACAAATCCATCACCCTCAGCGCTGATCCAGGCACGCTGGCACAACCTGATTACGCCGAACAGCGCGCCGCCGTTCGCCTTTCGGCTGTTTACGACAATACGGTTGATGTAGATCTCAACCTAAAAACCGGCACACGGGCGAAAATTTTCTTAGATGTCGTCAAACGCTTTGAGCTGAATACAGAACCCAAGCTTTCATTGAACCTGAACAGCGGCTTTATGACCATTGTCGGCATCGATGCGCGGCATTATCACCGCCTCGACCGAAGAAGCATTCTGGCCCTGCGTGTTGCCGGCGCCGGATCTTTCGGTTCGGAAAAAATGCTCTATATCCTCGGCGGTGTCGACAACTGGGTGTTACCGCGCTTTAATGAAGGTATTCCTTTGCCGCAGGACAACGGATTTGCCTATCAGGCGCTTGCCACCAATGTGCGGGGCTTTGCACAAAATATTCGCAATGGCAATTCTTATGCGCTGTTCAGTTCGGAGTTGCGCGTACCCATTTTTAAGTATTTTTCAAAAAAACCGGTCATGGGTAACTTCTGGCGCAACTTTCAGCTCGTAGGTTTCTTCGATGCCGGAACTGCCTGGGAAGGCAAAAGCCCTTACCGGGGCGACAATCCGATTAATTCGGTGGTGCTGACCAATCCGCCGACCGTCAGTATTCGGGTCAATTATTTCCGTGATCCGGTGGTTTTCGGCTACGGCGGAGGCGTCCGGATGCAGCTTTTCGGTATTTTCATCCGGGCGGATTACGCCTGGGGCATCGAAACCAGGGTAGTGCAAAAACCGATGTTTCATCTGGCAATGGGCACAGATTTCTGATTATCTCTGTAAATTCTGACTTACTTTTGCGCCTCAATTGAAGCATACAATATGTTACGAATAGGAACCCGCGGCAGCAAACTGGCGCTCTGGCAAGCAGAATTTACCCGTGCCGAACTGGCAAAAATCGGGGTGGAAAGCGAGCTGATTATCATCAAAACCCAGGGCGATCTGATTCAGCACCTGAGTTTTGAGAAAATGGAAGGTAAAGGCTTTTTTACCAAAGAAATTGAAGATGCGCTGCTGCGCGGCGATGTGGATGTGGCGGTACATTCCATGAAAGACCTCCCGACGAGCCAGCCCGATGGACTGGCCATTACGGCGGTTTCTTATCGCGATAATCCGGCCGACTGGATTTTGGTGCGGCCGGAAGCCGTTGTTGAAGGTGAAATTTTCAAATTCAAACAAGGGGCTGTGGTCGGCACTTCGGCGGCGCGGCGCAAGGCACAACTGAAATATTTTCGGCCCGACGCCGAGTTAAAAGATATTCGGGGCAATGTGCCGACGCGCCTGGAAAAACTGCGCAACGGCGATTTTGACGCCATTTTCCTTGCCGCAGCCGGCGTCAGCCGCCTTGAACTTGACCTGGGCGACCTGCGCCTTGTTGAGCTGAACCCAAAAGAATTTGCCCCCGCGCCAGCCCAGGGCGTATTGGCCTGGCAAACCAACCGCGAGGATGTGGCCACCCGCACTATTTTCAAAAAACTGCACCAGGCGGAAATTTCTGCCCGCACCAACGTGGAGCGCCGCGTCCTGCAACTCATGGACGGCGGCTGCCAGCTGCCCCTCGGTGTGTACTGCGAGCGCGACAGCACCGGCAATTACCATGTTTTTGCCGCCTGCGACATAGACGGGCAAATGCGCCATTGCCGGCTCTCGTCCAGCACACATTCGGGATTGGCCGAGCGGGTTGTCAGTGCCCTGAAAGCCGGGTCGTAATGAGATTCAAGTACAACTAATCCAATATTTGGATACAGGCGTTTTTATTTCCCAACGCGTAAGTACGCTGCCTTAAAGCGTACTCCTGTTGTTGCGCAGTTCGTCCCGAATGACGGGTTTAAGGCGATCGGCGGCTTGCGCGAGCAGGTCTTCGTCGCTGGGGAAAGGCAGCGGGCGGTTGCCGATGCGGCGGCGGCTTTCGTCGCTCAGCGCGCGTTTGTCGCCGGTAAAAGTGGAGGCATAATTTTCAAAGAGCACTTCAGTACCAACCGGACGGGTATCGAGCAGGGTATTGCGGTAGCCGTCGAAAAACTGGAGCGTACCGGCTAAGCGCACGGCCTTGGTTTGGTATACCTCCAATACATTGGCCGAAATGCGCACGTATCGCGGCGTTTTCAGGTCATTGCCTAGCGAATCTTTCATCACATTGCCGCGGCTGTCGAGCACGTAATCAAATCCGTCTTCAATTTCTTTTTCATCGGCATAACTGCGTTCATGCACACGTTCGGGCGTATTGTCGAGGTTATTCAGGTTGAACACCACTTTATAGTCGTATTGCACATTTGGCTCCGCATTGAAATAGTAAGCTTTCCATTCGCTGTCGAGGTCGTTTTTACCGATAGCGAGAATGCGGTCGGAGAATTGGCGGGGCACGATGCGGTTCGACTGGTTTTTGATTTCGAACAGGATATGCGCGGTGCCCAGGTCGCGGGCTTTGCGTTTCAGCGTTTCTTTTTCGCGGTAGTTGGTAAAATAGCGGCGCTCCAATTCGAGCAGGTTGGCCCATGCTTCGCGGGCAGCGGCGCGGTCGCCGCGTTCGGCTTGCAGGAGCAGGCCTTGAGCGCGGGTATAGAGGTATTCGGCGGCTTTTTCGCAGCTTTCGTTTTCGAGTTTAGCGATATCTACGAAATCGAAGTGCGCTTCGTAGCCGTCTTTGGCGCGCAGCGGCATGAGGGGCAGGATGCTGTTCTGGCGCTTGGCAATTTGGCGGTGAATGGTATTCACCCGCTCCCAGTTTTCGGGGCGGTTTTGTGCGATCAGGTTTTCGGCGGTGGCCAGGTCGCGGGCTTGCGCTTTTTGGAAAGCCAGCTCAAGGCCTTTGACGTATTCGGATTTCTTGTTTTTGCGGCCTTCGAGTTTGTTGATACAGAACTCAATGGCGTCATCGTAGTTGCCGGTTTCTACAAATTTCTGGGCGGAGCGGCAAGCGGTAAATAAAACGAGGGTGGTTAATAAGAGGGCGGCGAAGGAAGTTCTGGCAAGCATGGCTTTCAATTTTGTTGATTGTTTCGATAGCTCAAATATGCGGCGCCTTGTTGTCAAAAATCTATTAAGGCCCTGTTAGGGTTTTTACAAAATTTGTTAAAAACCCTAACAGGCTGTAAACACGTTCAAACCAACTGTTAAAACAATGATTTTCCGGCAAAACCAAACACGCCTTTTCCGATGTCGCCGGCGAGTTTCAGCGCGAAAGCATATTGTTTATACTTCTTCTGGAACTTTGGCGTAAGGTCAATAAAGTCTTTGATCCAGGGCTTTTTGGTGGTGCGCAGGCCCAGCGAGATTTTATCGAGTGTGCTGAGGTTATTCTGCCACACATTGGCCTCTTGCAGAATTTGCTGCATGAGTTTTTCATTCTGCTGGTGGTAGCGCTTCACATATTTTACCCCTTTTACCGGATCAATAAATTTCAGGTCTTCCTGCATAAACTGCACATAATCTGCTGCCAGGGCGTCCAATTTTGCTTCGGCGCTGATCTTGCTCGCGGCAATGCGTTTCAGGTTTTCATGGTGGGCATCGAGCCAGCGGTTCTGTTTCCAGGAGGCGCAGGAGGGCAGGGTGACTGCGGTGAGCGTGAGGAGCAGGAGGAGCAGTTTTAATTGCATAATGGGTGTTTTATTTAGGTATTTACTGCTCCGCCGCATACACCGCCGCACCGATAATACCGGCGTTGTTGAGCAGTTTGGCGGGCGTAACGCGGGCTTTTACCTGAAGCTGGTCTTTAAATTGTTCGAAAAACTTGCTTTCACCGCCGCCGAGAATAAACAGGTCGGGGGAGAACAAAAATTCGAGGTGTTGCAGGTATTCACTGAAGCGGTCGGCCCATTCTTTTCGACTGATCTTCAGGCGCTCGCGGGCGCCGGAGGAGCAGTAGCGCTCGGCGGCCTGGCCGTGTTTCCAAATCAGGTGGCCCAGTTCGGTATTGGGCAGCATCACGCCATTATTAAAAATGACCGTACCGAGGCCCGTACCGATAGTAATGAGAATGGCAACGCCTGCTTCGCCTTTGCCGACACCGAATTTCATTTCTGCGATACCAGCCGCATCAGCGTCGTTGGTGGCAAAAACCGGGCAGCCGCAGGCATTGCCGAAAGTTTGTTCAATACTGGTGCCAATCCAGGATTTGTCAATATTGGCCGCCGAAAGTGCTGTGCCTTTTTTGACAATGGCCGGAAAACCGCAGCCAATCGGGCCTTTGTAATTGAAAAAGGCGACGATTTCCGAAAAAGCGCCTGCCAGGGCTTCCGGTGTAGAAGGCTGGGGCGTTGGAACGCGGAAGCGTTCGCCGGAGAGTTTGCCGTTGTTTACGTCGACCAGTGCACCTTTTACACCGGAAGCGCCGACATCGATACCAAGAATGGCTTGCATAGAAAAAGTTATAGTAGGTTTTGTTTGTTCAGTGCTTACTCTTCCGGCAGGATTTCCTCAAATGCTTCGTCTTCGCCGGTTTCGCTGGTCAGTGCCTTTTGTTTGTTGCGGCGCTCCAATTTGTCGGCGTGCATTTCGAGGTATTCATTGCGGTTGCGAACAATATCGGCGGCTAAGAAAAGGGCTTTGATGAAAGAGGTTTCATCGGCTTCTCCTTTTCCGGCAATATCATAAGCGGTGCCGTGGTCGGGCGAGGTGCGTACGATCGGCAAACCGGCGGTATAGTTCACGCCGGCGCTGAACGACAATGTTTTGAACGGCACAAGGCCCTGATCGTGGTACATGGCCAGGATGCCGTCGAATTTGCTGAATTGTCCGGCGCCGAAAAAGCCGTCGGCCGGGTAGGGGCCGAATACCAATACGCCTTTTGCTTTAGCTTCTTCAATGGCCGGACGCACGATGGTGTCGTCTTCATTGCCGATGGCGCCTTCGTCGCCTGCGTGCGGGTTGAGTCCCATCACGGCGATGGTCGGGCGATTGACGTTGAAGTCGATGCGCAGGGTTTCGGCCATAATGAGGATTTTGCGCAGCACTTTTTCCTTGGTGATGGCGGCGGCAACGTCCTTAATGGGCAGGTGGTTGGTAATAAGGCCCACGCGCAGGGTATCCGACACGAGCATCATCACCGAGTCTTTCACTTTGAATTCGGCGGCGATGTATTCGGTATGGCCAACGTAGGGGAATTTAGCCATTTGCATGGCTTTTTTGTGGATCGGCGCGGTTACGATGGCGTCGAGGTGGCCGTCTTTGAGGTCTTTCACGGCGGCTTCGAGGGCTTGTTTGGCGCAAGTGCCGCTCAGGTCGCTGGGTTTTCCGAGGGTAATATTTACGTTGTCGGGCCAGCAATTGATAATATTGATGCGGTCGGGCAGGGCCTCCGCAACGCTGTTGACGGAATGCAACTGAATGTTTTCTTCCGTTATAATATTCTTGTGGTAGGCCACCACTTTGGTGCTGCCGTAAATGACTGTGCGGAATTTTTTCCCGGCATTTTTGATGGCGAGGGCTTTCAGGACGACTTCAAGGCCAATGCCATTGATGTCGCCGCAGGTTATGCCTATGGTGATATTGCTCATAAATGTTTTAAGCGTGGTTTTTCAAAAAGTGATACAAGAGTCGTACGCCGTAGCCGCTGCCTTCTTTGGGGCGGTAAGCATTGGCGCTGCGAAGATAGGCAGGCCCGGCGATGTCTATATGCAGCCAGGGCGTATCTCCTGTAAAATGCTCCAAAAATTTTGCGGCGGTGATCATTCCGGCATTTACGGAGCCGATATTGCGCAAATCGGCCACAGGGCTTTTGAGTTCATCATTGTATTCCCGCCAGAGCGGCAGCTCGGAAAGGCGCTCATAGGTCATGTAGCCGCTGTGTTCCAGTCCGCGCTTGAGATCAGCGCCGGCATTACCCATGTAGCAGGCAGCCTGATAGCCCAAGGTGCGCACAGCGGCGCCGGTGAGCGTCGCCACATCTATCATCAGCGAGGGCTGGTATTTTTGTCCGTAGGATAAAGCATCGGCGAGGATCAGGCGACCTTCAGCATCGGTATTAACCACTTCCACCGTTTTGCCGGAGTACATGCGGATGACGTCGCCGGGTGCGAAAGCCAATTGACTCACTTTATTATCGGTAATAGGCAACAGGCCCACAACATGTACAGGCATTTTGGTTTTGGCGGCCGCAATAACGGTACCGAGTACGGCTGCGGCGCCTGCCATATCGCATTTCATATAGTCCATGCCTTCGGAAGGCTTGAGACTAAGGCCGCCGGTATCATAAACGACGCCTTTCCCGACCAAAACCACAGGCTTGGTATTGCGCGCATTTTCCGGTTTCCATTCTAAAACAGCGAGGAAGGGGGGTGTGTCGCTGGCTTTGTTAACCGCCAGGATACCGCCCATTTTCAGGCTTTGGAGTTGTTCTTTTTCCAGCATTTCAACGGAAAAACCGTAGTCTGTACCGTATTGCATGGCGCGTTCGGCCATTTCAACGGCATCGAGGTGGGAAAAAGGTTCGTTGACCAAATCGCGGGTTAAGGTGACGGCTTCAATCAGGGCATTCCACTCCACAAGCGAAGCTTCCGGCAGCTGGGGTCGGGCCAAAGCGATTTCCGCAAGGGTGTGGTTTTTCTTTTCCGGCTCGGAAAAATGCACCAAAAACTGATAACTGCCCAAAGCAGCGCCTTCGGCAAATGCCAGCGTAAGCGCCTCATCGGTGAAGCTGTGCAGGGCAATTTTGTCAATTTTGTACTGGCGCCAGTCGCGCAGGGCTTCATTTCCCGACAGGCGGGCGTCTTCGAGGGCGCAAGCCGTATCGGCCTCCGGTTTGAGGAGGCGGATGCAGAGCGAACCTTCGGCGCGGGGGAAAAAGAAATTTGTTATGTCAAGCGGCAATTGCCGTTCGACAAAACTGCGTTCTGCCGCATTCAGCAGGGGAAGCCAGGCGGCGTTATCGGCGTTTTTTTCTGCCAGAATAACACAGTCGTTATAGCTTTGATTGGTATCGGCTATGGTAAGTTGGACGCGTTTCACAGACCAAAGATCGGGTTGTGGATCAGAAAATTAAGTCACGATTTTTCAGTGCAACCGGCCATCGTAACTGGAGCATGCGGAATTTATTATTCCGTAAAAGTCGGCAAAGGTACAAATCGCGAGGGGATTTGACTACATGAATGCCGGATTACTTGAATACATGATTGCAGAAGCCCTTGGCGCGGGCGGCGAATATCCGCAGGCAGGTAGTCGGTTAATCCTGTAATCAAGCGCTATCTTTGCAGGATTGTTTAAAAATTCCCTGACCTATGTCGCAACACCACCACCATTCCGCCGCTTCTGCTACGCCTGTTATTGAATCCAAATTACCGAAGGTGGGCACCACGATTTTCACCACCATGTCGGCACTGGCGCAGGAGCACAATGCCATTAATTTATCGCAGGGGTTTCCGAACTACGATCCGGCGCCCGAATTGCAGCGCCTTGTGTATGAGCACATGCAGCGCGGCGCCAACCAATATGCACCTATGCCGGGCCTGCCGCTGCTACGCCGCCGCATCGCCGAAAAAATGCAGCGCATGTATGGCGTGGAAATCCATCCGGACACAGAAGTAACGGTGACTGCCGGCGGAACGCAGGCCATTTTTTGCATCATCGCCGCATTTGTGCGTCCGGGAGAAGAGGTTATACTGCTCGAACCTTGTTACGATTCCTACGCGCCGTCGGTAGAAACCGTAGGCGGAACCGTGGTGCCGATACCCTTGTCCGCGCCGGATTACCGGGTTGACTGGGCGGCGGTGCAGGCCAAGATCACGCCGCGCACGCGCATGATTTGTATCAATACGCCGCACAACCCCACCGGCGCCATCCTGACCGACGCGGATATGCGGGCATTGGAACAAATTTTGGAGGGCACCAACGTGCTGCTGATGAGCGACGAGGTGTATGAACACCTGATTTACGACGGCCAGCAACATGCTACGGCATTGCGTTTTCCGGGCCTGCGCCAGCGCACGCTGGCCATTTATTCTTTTGGCAAAACCTACCACAATACCGGCTGGAAAACCGGCTACTGTATCGCCTCGCCGGAGCTGACGCGCGAATTCCGGAAAGTGCACCAGTTCAATGTTTTTTCAAGCAACCACCCGGTGCAGGCCGCTTTTGCCGATTTTATGGAAGATGCGGAGCAATACCTCGGTTTGCCGGCATTTTACCAGCAAAAACGCGATTTTTTCAGGGAGGCCATGTCGCAAACCCGCCTGAAACCGCTGCCGTGCAGGGGCACTTATTTTCAGCTCTACGATTACAGCCACCTGAGCGACGAAGCCGACCTGGACTTCTGCAAGCGCCTGACCGTGGAGTTTGGCGTAGCGAGTATTCCGGTTTCTGTTTTTTACTCCGATCAGCGCGACGATAAGGTGATTCGGCTCTGTTTTGCCAAAACGGAAGATATGCTGGAAGCCGCGGCGCAGCGGCTGGCGAGGTTGTAGTGAGGCAAAGGAATATGCCTATATTTGCCGGGTTGAATTTTTACTTTTTGACACCTTCAAGCAAAACATAGGGCAACACATTGCCAGTATATTGGAAGAGAACGTGTTAGCGGAAAATTCAGTTGTAAAGAAATACTTTACAACTGAAGTCAAAGCGATCTAAAAACAACTATTTAAAATATGAACATCAATCAAGCAGTGACAAACTTGTGGAGCAGATATGCTACCCAAATTGACTTCTTAAATCGTGGTGCCTGTTACCATGAATTAGAAGCTAACCGACCCGTGCTCTTCATGGGAATCAATCCATCCTATACAGGTAAGGACGGCCATGAGATGTTCACACTGCAAAGCGAGGCGGGCATCAGATATTTTTCTTATTACTATGAATTTGCCAAAGCTATGGGCCTCAACCGCATTGAGTGGACTTACCAGGATGTATTTTATTATAAGTGGACGGAGCAAAATACAATCCCCAATGACGCTGGGGATAATTTATTTAAGTTTAAATTAGAGCATCTAATGCTCACTCAAAGTGTGATCGAACTTATTCGCCCTAAACTTATTGTTGTATGCAACGCAGAGGCCGCTACTTATTTTGGCGTAAAAGACAGTAGTGAGCAGCCTCTTAAATATATGGGATACCAATTTGACGCGTTGGAAAAAGATGGGAAATTGAAAAAATACATATTAAACCCTGATACAGGTTGCCATCGAATTTTAGGTTGTCGCCCAAATCTTGATAGCGGAGATTATGATAAAAATTTTAACACCAATTTGATAGGCACTCAAATATATTTTACGTCCTTTACAAAATACCAATCCAGTATTGAAAGAGAACGTACCGGATGGCATTTGAACCAAATCTACAAAAATCTTGGCAACAAAAACACCCTTTAAACCTGACTTAAAACAACATACAATATATTCACATAAGCAATATCACCGGCATTATCAAAACCATTCATTTGCTCAACGCATAAAATCCAATAAAAACTGCCGGACATCCGCCTGGAAGCCGGCTTCATCGTCGTCGCAAAATGCGACTTCAACGGGTAGCACGTAAACGGGCAGCTGGTGTTGCCACAGGAAATCGCGGAAGAGTTCGAGGCGGGTGGCGTCTTTTTCCGTAGTAAGGATGATTTTACGGCTATCGGGCAGGGCTTGAAAACGGCGCAGCAGGTCGTTCATGTCGGCCTCGGAGAAATAGTGGTGGTCTTCAAACTCCATGGCGTGGATGGCGCTCAGGCGTCCGGACAAATATTGCAACAGGTAGTCGCTGTTGGCAATGGCGCTGATCAGCAAGGCGCTGGTGTCGGCTTCGAGGGGCAATTTCTGGTCGGGACGCAGCAATTCATACGGCGTTCCGTATTGGAATCGGGAGAAATAGACGCGTTGTCGGGGGTAGGGATTTATTTCATCAATCAGGTCGCGCCGTTGCTGTGCGCTCAGGTTGGGCGGGCATTTACTCACAATAATAATATCGGCGCGGCGGTATTCGTAGCGCCATTCGCGCAGGCGACCGGAGGGCAGGAGCCAGTCGCGGGTAAAAGGATGTGCAAATTCGGTGAGCAGCACATTCAGTCCGGGCCGCACGGCCAGGTGCTGATAGGCGTCATCGAGCAGCACGCACTGTATTTCGGGGTTGCGTTTTACCATTTCCGGGATGCCGAGCGCGCGGCTTTCGCTCACGGAGATGGGCACATGAGGGAATTTTTGTTTAATTTGTTTCGGCTCGTCACCCACTTCGAGGGCAGTATCAATGACGCTGACTTGCCGGTAGCCTTCAGTTTTGCGGCCATAGCCGCGGCTGAGCAGCGACACTTCGATGTATTGGTCTAACCAGCGGATCATGTATTCGATATGCGGCGATTTGCCGGTACCGCCTACCGAGAGGTTGCCGATAGAAATCACCGGAATATCGAACTGTACGCTTCGCAGGACGCCAAAGCGATAGAGCAGGTTGCGGAAGCCGATGGCCAGTCCGTAAAGCAAAGCGACCGGCAATAAAAGGATGCGGATTAGAATATCTTGTGGCATAAGCTACAAAAGTACGCCTTCGCAAATATTATTGTTGAAGATTTGCCGGGATGTGGGTAAAATCTTTTTAATTTTGAAATCAAATTTTTTCCCTTCATTTGCAAAGCAAATTGCGTTTGCAAAAATTCGCTGTTCAGGCAACATATCATCGAAAAGCTATAATCAGTCCACATGCAGAAACTCTACAAATTTTTGATTTTCAGCTGCTTTTGCACCTTATTTGCGTTGCAGCAGGCAGATGCGCAGGTCGTGCTGAAAGGAAAAGTGCTTGATGCCGAAACCGGCGAAGCGCTCATTGGGGCCGCAGTGGCTGTCGGAATTGACGGGAAAGACGGCGGCGCCATCACCGATTACGACGGTAAT
>Ga0075157_10002210_pt1 | contig 11440 bp, 9 predicted proteins | sample JI81BgreenDNA_FD_70967 | JGI IMG/M metagenome (GOLD analysis project Ga0075157, IMG submission 70967) | Wastewater effluent complex algal communities from Wisconsin, to seasonally profile nutrient transformation and Carbon sequestration -... | ecosystem: Engineered > WWTP > Effluent > Algae...
TGCAGGAGTCACAGGTGCCGCGGGCAGGGCGGGCTGCGGGGCGGGGCGTGTGGGAGCTTGACCCGTGAGCGCGAGGCGCATGTCCGGTTCCAGCACATAGCCGAGAAAGCCTGCGCCAATGATGCCGATGGTTGCCAGAAAGAATTTCATACGATGGATGTGAGGTTTGGGTTCTTTACGGAGGATTTCACACAAAACGATCAAATTAGTAGTCGCGGCGCATAAAAATTGTGGCAGCCAGCCCCAGCACCAGCAGTTCGAAGATCAACGAGGAGGTGATGAGGGCAAGCCAACTGTGGCGCAGCTCGCGTTTTTCCATGGCTTGTTTGACGACGGGGTCCATGTCACCACCGGCGTACACCGAGCCGAAATCCATTCCGGTGAGGAGCGATGGCCGTTCGCGGAAACGGATGAGGCGTTTGAGTGACAGGGTGCATTCGCGGGCCTTGGGCAGCACCGCGGTGATGGTCTGGGTGGCGGCATGGTATTTTTTCCAGGTCTCCGCGCTTTCATCCGTGGTATCCTCCAATTGCCCGGTACTGAAATTCATTTGCATGCCCATGGCGGGAAAAAGATAGGCGAATTGATAGGTCAGGTCCTCCGTCCACTGCGCCACCAGCGTCAGGGCCCAGAACAACAGAGCCCCGAGCAGGGAAAACACCGTGGAGCGGGTGAGCACGCCGATGAGCACCCCCACGCAATAAATCAAACTGAAGGCGAAGGTGATGATGGGTACCGCCCAGAAGATGCTGACACTCCATTCCTCCAAGCGCAGGCCGATGGCGACGAAAGCCACAAGGCAAAACAAGCTAGTTTGCACGGTGACGAAAAGCAGGCCGCCGAGGTATTTCAGCACGAAAAGTCGCAGCCGGCTCACGGGCTTGGACAGCACCAATTCGATGGAACCGCTCTGCAAAAACTGCGGGAAGATGGAGCAGGTGGAAATCAGTGCCAGGATCAGCGCCAACCAGCCCAGCCAGAAGCGCGCGATCACATCCGTGAAGATCAGCAGGTAAAATGTCTCCGCCTCCTTGCTGCCTTCTCGCAGCAGCGCCATGTCAAACTTGGCCAGGCCAAAGCCCACCGACACACCCGTGGGGGTGAAGCCGATGGAGGCATACACCAAGGCGACAAAGGTGGAGATCCACATCGAGACCCAGAACAATTTGTTGGCGCGCAGCATGCGCAGGGAATCCAGCAAAATGGTGTAGGCCTGGATCATGAATGGCCTCCTTTCGTGGCGGATGGATCGGCCTGGGCCTGGGCGACTGCTTGGAGGAAAAATTCTTCTAACGAATAACGCTCCTCCTTGATCTCACAAATCACCACCAGTGACGCGCGCAGTTGATCGATGAGCGGCTGGATGGCCAGGGCATCCGTGGCGTGACAGGTGATGCTGTGGGCGGAAATGCTCATCTCGCGCTGGCCGCACCAGTCGCGCAGCGGGGCGGGGATTTCACCGAGGTATTTGATTTCGTAGCGGGACTCGCGGCGGGTTAGCTCGGCCACCAGTCCTTGTTGGATGATGCGACCTTTTGATAAAATGGCCACGCGGTCTGCCACTTGCTCCACCTCAGAGAGCAGGTGGGAGTTCACCAATACCGTGCGGCCTTCATCCCGCAGCGAGGCGATGATGTGTTTGAAATCGATGCGGCCTTGGGGATCGACGCCATCGGTGGGCTCATCGAGAAATACCACCACCGGATCGTGGATCAGTGCCTGGGCCAGCCCGATGCGCTGTTTCATGCCCTTGGAGTAGGTGCGGATGCTGCGGTTGGCTGCCTCCGTCATCCCGACTTTTTCCAGCAACGCATCGCAGCGCGCGCTGCAGGCGGAGCGCGAGAGGTGGGCGAGACCGGCGGCGTATTCGATCACCTGGCGGCCCGTGAGATAGTCGGGAAAACTGGCGTGTTCCGGCAGGTAGCCGACCTGGGCGAGGGTGGCTTTGTGGCCGATGTTTTTGCCCAACATGGTGCCGCGGCATTCGGTGGGGCGGAGGATGCTGAGCAGTGATTTCACCAGGGTGCTTTTGCCCGCGCCATTGGGGCCGATCAGTCCGAAAATGCTGCCGTAGGGAATTTGCAAACTCACGCCTGCCAGAGCTTCCACGCCGTTGGAGTAGCGTTTGCGCAAGGTCTGGAGATCAACGGCAAACTCGCTCATGTCCCTTTGAAATCAAGGATTGCCGTAGCGTTCGCGGAACTGGCGCAGGAGTTCATTGACGCGGTCGCCTTCCTCGGCGCTCGCTGCCGGAGCGGTTGCTGGTGGTACCGGGGATGGCACCGGAGTGGGGACTTGCGCTGTTTCCTCGGGAGTGAACGGTGAGGAGAACTCGCCGTGGGCCGGAGCGGCGGCGTGAAAGCCGAAAGCTTCGCTCGGTTCGGCGGGCGGCGAGGCGATTTGGAACGGCGAGGCCATCGGAGCTGCGGGCGCGGCGACCGGTTCTATGGCAGGTGCGGCTGTTGGCTCAATTGCTGTGTCGCCTGTTGCTTGGGCTGCCATGACGGGCAAGGGGCCATGGATGCGGGCGGCGCGCAAAATGGCACGGGCGTAAAGGTCGCCGCTGATTCCGAGTTGTTGCAGGTTGATCGCATTCGCGCTGGGGTAACGACTTTGCAACAAGGCAAGGGCTTCCTGTTCCGTCAGCGGAGCGAGGTGGACCATCGCTTCCGTGAGGCGGTCGATCAAGCCACCGCTGAGCCGCGGTGTGAAGGCGCTTTCCCAGATATCATCGTTGACGGAAAGGATGACGTCGATGCGCTCCGCTCCATGACGCAGTGTGGTGAGGAAAGTGGCGAGCCGCAGGGCTGCCTCTGGATTGGCGGAGAGGCCTTCCAGTTCATCGACCACCAGCACAATGCGCTGCCACTGGGAGAGGATGTGAAGCAAGGCGGCGAGACGATCGTGAGCGGCGGTGGCGGAAGAGGTGGCGATGGCCGCGAGCAATTGGGACAAGCGGCTGGGGTATTCCGGCGGCGTTGCTGCATAGCGAAACAGCACCTCGACCCAGAAGGTGATATCGCGCATGGGCGTTTGCAGCATTTGTGACAACTCCACGATCAATCGCGGGCCCAGCACCTCGAAATGCTCGCGCGCCCAGTGGGCCGTGGCGGCCGATGGGTGATGGAAGTCAAACGTTTCCGTGGGCCGTTGGGACAGTGCGTGGAGGGCGCTGTCGCGATCCTGGCAGGGCACCTCTCCGGAACGAACGAGAGGTTCGAGGCCCAGAGCGAAGAGTTTTCTCGTAAGCAAGTCCAGCGGGGTCAAGCCAGCACCACCGGGCAGCGCCCGCGTGAGCTGAGTGAGCACGTTTTCCAGGCAGGCGCTGGCATCGAAACGGTTGCCATCGGCAGCATGCAGCAGCACGAATTCATGGCTGCCGCGCAACTCCTGTTGCAGGCGGCACAGCAGATGGGACTTGCCATAGCCAGCGCGTGGCGCGCGCAGCAGTGTGCAGAGACCGAATTGATCCAACGGGCGATGCAGGATGATGCGGAGTTTTTCCAGAGCCGCGCGGTTGATGCAGTCCACATGGTCGGCGGTGTCGCGGCCAAACATCTGAAACAGGGGCGTGGTGGCTAGGGGAGGGGTCATGGATATGGATTAGGATGGAAAAATACTGTCGGACCCGTGGTGGGGAATCAAGCACAGAACAGCATTATTCGGCTAATTCATTCTCGATGCTGCCACCCGTGTTGGCTGGCGTGGTGCCGGACTCCTGTGGAGGGCTGCTTGCCACGGCTTTTTCCAGAAGTGCGGCGAAATTGTCCTCGGGCTTGCTGGGTTTGCCACCGAGTTTCACTTCGCACCACAGGTAGCCATCCTCCTGGCGGGTGAACACTTGCCTGAGCGCGCGGTGCATTTCACCATCAAACAACAAGGAACTGGGCAGCCCGACTTGCAGCGTCCCGCTCAATTGGTTGCTCTTGGACGAGACATCGCCCATGATGATGAAGTGGCCTTTCTTTTCCATGCGCAGTCCCTGGATTTTGGTCTCTTCCATGGTGCGCACCAGTTCCCCTTCGAGCCGGTCGGAAAAAACATACTGGCGTGCATACTCGGGGTTTTGCAATTCGCGGCTCAGTTCGTTAAGAAAGGGGAGGTTGCGGATGGTGAGGGCATCCCGCTCGCTGCCGCGGAAACCAAGTTGCATTTTCAGCGAGGCCAGGTCTCCCGGCACGACCGAAAACAACCGGTTGATGGCGGTGGTGGGGGTATCGACAAGGCCGTTGAAAATGATGTCCAATTCATGGCCCAGCAGCAATTCAATGGGGAATTCTTCCAGTAACAGTTGGATCTGGGATTTTTCCGGGCTGTAGAGTTCGATGCTGTTTTCCATCTCCAGCATGCCGACGCCACTGACCGGGCGAAGCCGCAGGTTTTCACAGCGCATTTGGCCCTGTTCAAAATAGACGCTGCCGCGGTCGATGCGCATCGGTTGGAAACCCTGGAGCTTGAACAGTCCGCCGACAAAACGTGTCTGCGTGCCGCGTGTGGTTTTGATCAACGATGCCTCGGTGCCCTCGATCACAATCCATGGCTGGCGATCGGATTTCTGTCCGACGATGTCGAGTTTTTCACAACGATAGCTGGAGAAGGCGAAAGGAAAGGTGCTGCCGTCCGGCACATCGCCGATGCGTTTGGCGGCAGCCGCATCGGCATCCGAGAAGACAAGTTTGCCCGATTTGCTCACGACTGAAGTGCCGCCCCATTTCTTGCCAAGGAAGCTGGAGATGTCGAGATGGGCACTGGGGTAGGAGACCTGCAATTGGCGCAAGTAGTTGCCGGCCGGCCAGGTGAAATGGGCAGCGTCGCATTTGGCGTTGTTGGGAGAAACGGTGAAGCTCACCAATTCCACCTCGGCACCCGACCATGCGGCGATTTTCTGCCGTGTGCCCTCGCGGAACGTGCTGCTGTTGTAGTAAAACAGCATGCCTGTGGCCACGGCGAGGACGGCGGTGATGAGAAAAAACACCAGACCGAGCTGAAGGATGCGCAGGCGCTGGCTGCGTTTGGCCTCCTCCTTGTGCGGTTGCTTGCTGCGACGTTTTCGTTTTTTCACCTTGAGCGCCACCGTGCCATCCGCCCGGGTGACCAGTTCGCCTTCATCATGTCCACGCTCTTTCAAGCGCTCCATCATTTCTTCAAGCGAATAGTTTTCCGGCTCTTGCGAGGAATCTGGGTCCGTGGGCATGGATCAAGGATGGTGGGGAGGTGAGAGGGAAATCGATCTCAGCGGTCGCGATAGGGACGCCCGGAAGGGTCCTGCAATTCCACATGGACCATGATGATCACGTTTTTCCGCACGGGCTGGCGTGCCTTGCTTTGGAACAGGCGGCCGACAAATGGCATGCTGCCGAGGATGGGCACCTGGTCTTCCACATTCTGCACTTTTTCCTCCACCAAGCCGCCGAGCACCAAGGTGGATCCGTCCGCCACCGTGACGTTGGTATTGCTGCGAATGACACTGAACACAGGCTGCAAAATGCGGTTGGCGGTCAGCACTGTTCTGCCTGTACCACCGCCGACTCCAAGGCCTCCCCCCCCAATGGTGGCGGGCGCGGGACTGGTGATGGGCGTGCCGTAATTGACAAAGCCATCAAAGGTGATCATTTCCGGGCGGAGGGCCAATTCGACAAAGCGGCGATCCGCGCTGACCACGGGGCTGACTTCCAAGATCACACCCACATCGCGTTTATCAAATGCCGTGGGAGTGGCGGGAGTGATTGGAGTGTTGATCGCCTGTTGCGGCACCAAGCCACCGGTAGGGTCGATGAAAATGTTGTTGTTGCCCACTTGCTGAGGCAATTGAGGCGGCTCGTATTCCGTCGGGTAGATCAGTTCCTGGATGATCTCGATTTTGGAGGTTTGGCCACTGCGGGTCACCGTCGCCGGTCGCACCATGACGTCCGATCCTTTTTTCTGATCCAGACCGCGCATCATCATCATGACCTGACCATCGTCGATGTTGTCCGCGATGAGCGAGAGCACACCCGGCGCACGTTGCGGAGGTGGGGAGAATCCATTGGTGCTGCGCTGAATGAAGGAATCGATCCCATCGCCGCGGATGGCGGTGTCACCACTGCGGTTGCCGGAGGTGACAGGATTGGAATTGGACCCGGTGAGGGACATGTCCGTGATCGGGTCGCCACTGCCGGCCGTGCCGCCACCGAGAAAAGTGGCATCGCCGCCGGAAAATCCATTGCCACCCAGCCCGATGTTGCCGAACATCCAGTCAAAACCCAGTTCTTTGAGTTGGGTTTGCAAGACCTTGATCATGGTCACGCGGATCACCACTTGCACGGGCTCGGTTTGCGCCAGAGTGTCCACGATTTGCTGAATGAATTCGTGATTGGCCGTGGTGTTATAGACGAAAATGGAACTGCTGCCGGGATTGTAGGTGGCCTTGGCTCCCTCGGGGAAATTGACCCCCATGGAGCGGAGTTTTTCCAGTGCTGTGGCACGACGGGCGAGCAGTCCTTCCGCAGGGGCGTCATCAAAAGGATTAGCCGGGGCTGCGGGTGCGGCACCCACGGCATCAGCAGAGAGAAAGTCCGGTGGAACGCGATAGGTGCGCCCCACCAATTCCGCGCCTTCCGCGCCCAAGGGGCGGATCGTGATCGCAAAGTCATCAACGCTGTATTGCGTGCGCGTCTGGTCGCAGATGTATTTCAGCAACTGGTTGGCGGGAACGTTTTTGAGGCTCAGGTTGAAGCGAATGGCCCGAATTTTTTGGCCGATTTCCGACTGCTCGCTGCCAAGGTTCAGCACGATGTTGAGCCCTTTGGCGCGAGGATCGGTGGTGCTGGTGTCGAGCTGACGCGACTGTTGGCGCACGAAATCCACCGCTTCCTCGATGCCCACTCCCTCGAGATTCACCGAAGGGAATACGATGGTGTTCATCAATTCGTTGATGAAACGCGTGCCGGTCGGTGAGGCGGATTCCGTGGGATTCATCATCACGGAACCGGAAAAACTCGGCACCGGTGTTTCCCACAGGGCGTCCACTTGCTCCAGCATCTTGGCCCGTGTGTGGTCGAAAGCGGCTTTCGCATAGTCACTCTCATGGCTGGACATCTTTTCCAATCCGCGTCGCGCGGCTTTGTTGGTGGGATCGATGCGAAGCACTTCCTCATACATGGATTTTGCCATGTCGAATTTGCCCAGTTGCTCGAATCCTTGGGCTTCGTAAAGGGTGCGGCGCACTTCATCCACCTGCTGCGCATGCTCCTTGGTGAGTGCCGGATTGGTGCGGATCGGGTCGTTGAGTTGGTCCCGCATGGCCAAGGCTGCTGCATGAGCGGGGGCCACATCGGCAGTCAGCACCTGGTCGATCATTTTTTTCGCTCCCTCGACATCTCCCTTGCGTGACAGCGTGGCGGCTGCCTGCACGGTTGCGGTGGCGTAGCGTTCCGTGGCGGCTTCACGCAACTCACGGGTGGCGGGCGCATCCGGCAGCAAATTGCGAGCCTTCAGGAATTGCACCGAGGCTTCGGAATGTTTTCCCGCACTGTAGGCGACGTCGCCTTCCAGCAGCAGTTGTTGCGCCTCCGCCGTGCGCTGCATGCGCGCTTGCGTCTCTTTTTCCGCCATGCTCTGGCCGAAACACAGCGCCATCGACAATGAAGTCGCGACGAGAGTCTGCCTCCAGCCGAGTCGGTGAAAATGAATACCAAGGTTTTTGTGTGCCATGTGCTGACGATTAGTTACCAAAGCTCCCCCCCGACTGTAAGCGTAAAATCTGCAAAATCGCATTTTTTTTTCAGTCGAAGGGCAAATCCAGTTGCTCGAGTCGCGGACGGTGTCGCGGCAGGCGCGGATCACCCCACATGCTTCTCCGCCATCGGCGCAAGACTCGCAGGCCGCGCTCCAGGCGGTTTTTCCAGCGTTGGCTCATCAACCACATCCGTATTCTGAAAGTATTCATGCGAACACATGTTATCCTGAACAGCTTTCGCGGCAAGAAAAAATTGCCAAAGTTGGCGAAATTTAGCATGAATATCTCCTCGGTGGCGTTTTAGTACTTACTATGAAAATCATCCAATCCATCCGTGGGGTCTCAGCCGCCGTTCTGGCCCTGGGACTGAGCAGTTGCCTTGAAGTCCATGAGACCATCACTCTGAAGAAGGATGGTTCCGGCACGATTGTGGAAGAAACCATCCTGGGAGCGCAGGCCAGTGTCATGATGCAAATGGCGGCACTGCAAGGAGGCGGCGAGGCCCCCGACATGTTTGGTGAGGACTCCGCCAAGAAGCGCGCGGAAAAGTTCGGCAAGGGTGTGACCGTGGCCAAGGTGGAAAAAATCAACGAAAACGGCAAAACCGGTGCGCGTGTCACCTATCAATTCACCGACATCAATACTGTCACTCTCGACATGAGTGATGGAGCCTCATCCCTCAGTGCGATGTCCCCGGATGCCGCCGCTGCCGCTGATGAAAAAGCCGGCGACACCCAGCCTTTCCAATTTTCTTACAAGGACGGCCAATTGACCATCACCAATCCCAAGGCGAAAAAAGAAGATGCCGATGCCGCCAAAGAAGCCCTCAAGGATGCCGCCGCCAAGGCCGACACGCCTGCTGCGGAAGAGGATGCCGGCGCGGAAGCCGCTCAAATGCAAGCAATGGCCATGCAAATGATGAAAGACATGAAAATGTCCGCCAAAGTTGTCATCGAGCCGGGCATTGCGGAAACGGACGCCACCCATCATGAGGGCAACACGATCACTTTGATGGAAATGGACATGGGCAAACTCATGGCCAATCCGGAGGTCATGAAACAAATGCAAGGCCTCAACATCCAGGATCCTGAGGCTCTCGAGAAAAAGCTCAAAGGCATCGATGGTGTCAAAGGCGAGGAGAAGGAAAAAGTCACCGTCAAGGTGAAGTGATTTTCCTTGGTCTTGTGCCATTCAGCTAGCAGAACGCCGCCGGGAATGTCCGGCGGCGTTCTTGTGTTGAGCCGCCCCATCGCTTGCCTGCGGCGAGCCAGCGCGCTGCACCATCTGTCATGCGATGCCACGCTGATGGATCCCCCCCCCTTGACAGCGCGCCTGTTTGATGGATAGGTCGTCGAGGAAAATAGCGGAACAACGCTGCCCCCGTGTTTCGCTCTCATGGTAAGCGATTTCACCTAACAACTTCTAGCCTATGAAACATTGGATTCTCTGCATGGTCTGGCTTTGCTCTCTCCCGCTCAAGGCACAGGAAATGCCTCCCGAGCTGGCGGGCTTGCTGGAATCACTGAAAAAAGATCAGGACGGTTCCTTGACGCGCATGGCGCAACTGATGCTCGGGCCGAATGGCGGCAACAAGCTTTTTTATTTTCCGACCAAGGACGCGCCCGGCACACCTCAGGATCGCGGCATGGCCTACAAGGATGTGACATTTACCACGGCCGATGAAATCAAGCTGCACGGCTGGTTTTTGCCGGTGGCGAAAGGACAGGCCGTCAAGGGAACGGTGGTGTTTTCCCATGGCAATGCCGGTTCCATCGGGCACCACCTCGGCTTTGTCGATTGGTTGCCGCGTCATGGCTACCAATTGCTGATGTATGATTATCGCGGTTTCGGCAAATCCGCCGGTGTGCCCTCGCGCGAGGGTCTCATCCGCGATGTGGAGGCGGCCTTTGCCTACGCGGGCTCGCGCGATGATGTGGCGGGTGGGAAAATTTACTCGCTGGGGCACAGCCTGGGCGGAGCGAAATCGATCGTTGCCCTGACTCGCAAAAAAGTCCCCGGACTGCGCGCGGTGATGACCGATGGCACCTTCGCCTCGTATGAAGAAATGGCGGAGATCATGGCAGGAAATTTCGGCAAGAATCTGGTGTCGGATGAACTCGCCCCGCGTTCGGTGGTGGCGAAACTGCCTGCGCCGTTGTTGATCGTCCATGGCACCAACGACGAGGTGGTTCCTCTCTCGCAGGGCAAGTCCTTGTTCGCCGCGGCCCGGGAGCGCAAAACGTTTTTCGAAGTCAAGGGCGGCACGCACGGTGATTCGCTTTCACGCAACAACGGCGAGTATCGCAAGAAGATGCTCGCGTGGATGGAGCAGTATTGAGGGAGACATCAGATTGTCAGACATAAGACGTAAGACTGGAATGGTTGCCGATGCTATCATCCTGCTGCACTTTGGGCGGCGGTGATGAGGGCGCGGGTGGATTTTTTCAGACTTTTTTCGCGCCAGGCGAGGGCGACGTGGAAGGGCTCCAGATCGGGGAAAACCGGGCGGTAGAGCAGGCGCGGGCCGCTGAAGCAGCTCAGGCTTTTCGAGACCAGGGCCACGCCGCGACCGCTTTCGATGGCGGTGATCAGGCTGGTCATGCTGTCGTATTCCTCGGCGAGCACGGCTTTTTTCCGGCCTATGGGTTCTAACGATTCGAGCCACTGGTGATACTCGGCATAGTCGCGGCGGTTGTAGCCGATGAGTCGGTGGGAAAAAATTTCGGCCAGGGTGATTTTGCGTTTTTTCGTCAGGGGATGATGGGCGGGCATGGCGACGCAGACCGGATGGCTTTGCAGCGGGAGGTAGCTCAAGCCATCGCGTGTGATCTTGCGGGGCAGGGCGAGGAACGCGGCTTGCAGGGTGCCCTCGCGCAGGCCCTGCTGCATTTCTCCGCTCGAGAGATCGTGCAAGCGCACGCGTACCAGCGGCTGCGATTGTTCGAACAGGCGCAGGATGGGCGGCAGGATTTCCACCGACAAGGAGGGCGCGTAGCCCACATCGATGGTCTGCTCGTGCTGATGGGAAAGGGCTTGCACGGCTTGCATCGCTTGCTCCGCACGCTCCAGCACGGCACGGGCTTCGACGAGAAACACCTTGCCGGCCGCATTGAGTTGCAGCGATTTGCCGGTTCGATGGAACAGCGGCATGCCGAGCTCTTCCTCCAGGTCGTGGATCTGGCGGCTGAGAGGTGGTTGGGAGACGTGCAGACGCTCGGCGGCACGTGTGACGTTTTCCGCCTCCGCAACGGCGATAAAGTATCGCAAATGGCGCAGTTCCATAAGGAATTTGACCATACCTAAAAAGTATGCTAACACAAGCAAAATGGTATTTCCGCTTTTCCCGGCATCGCGCTAGTTTGAGTCGTTCACAGAAAATCAATCTTATGAAAACAACCATCCGTAAAGCAAACGAACGCGGCCACGCCAACCATGGCTGGCTCGATTCCTGGCATACCTTCAGCTTCGCCGACTACTACGATCCGCAGCACATGGGCTTCCGCTCGCTGCGCGTGATCAATCAGGACCGCATCGCGCCGGGTCGGGGATTCGGCACGCATCCGCACCGCAACATGGAAATTTTCAGCTACCTGGTGGAAGGGCAGTTGGAGCACAAGGACAGCATGGGCAACGGCCGGGTGCTGTCGCCCGGGCAGATCCAGCTCATGAGCGCGGGCAGCGGTGTCACGCATAGCGAGTTCAATCCGAATGCCGACCAGGAGG
>Ga0075157_10002211_pt1 | contig 11439 bp, 11 predicted proteins | sample JI81BgreenDNA_FD_70967 | JGI IMG/M metagenome (GOLD analysis project Ga0075157, IMG submission 70967) | Wastewater effluent complex algal communities from Wisconsin, to seasonally profile nutrient transformation and Carbon sequestration -... | ecosystem: Engineered > WWTP > Effluent > Algae...
ATTTTGATGGCAGCTTGTATTCGAGCTATTGGTGGAACTCCAAGATTAATTCACACCAAAGGTCATATTTATCCCGAGATTTATATTGGTAAAAAAAGTGATTTGGAAGCCATAAATTACTTGATAAAAAAAGTACTTTTCCCCAATGAAGCCAAGGACAAAACACTTCATTATCATATAGATGAACGCGGCGACATTTGGCTAAACCTTGATTATACTGCCAAATTTCCTGGCGGACCATTTATGTCGGAAGAAATTCTTGGAGCTTTAACTTTGTAATAATTGATTGTTTTATAAATCTGATTATGAAATTTTTAATTATATTCGCTTATTCGTAAAACAAATTTTTAATGAAAAAAATATTAATCGCTTTGTTGTTATTTTCTGGGATAGTAAACGCTCAGAATGAAAGTGCCATTTCAAATAAAAAAAATGAATTTAGAGTTGATGTACTTTCAGCAATACTTTCATCAAAAATTAGTATTAGTTATGAAAGATTCTTCGCCAATGATTTTTCAGTTGGTTTAAACGTAAATTACTCTGACAGTAAAAAACTAACAGAAGATTTTGAAGAAGGATATACAAATAATTTAGCAAAATACGAAGTTAATCCGTATGTCAGATATGCTTTATCAAAAGGAAAAACAAATTATTATTTTGCTGAAATTTTCACCTCATTCAATGGAGGTGACTTTAAAGAAATTATAAGAGAAGAAAACAATGGTACTGCAATTTACACTACTAAAATCTCTACATATTCTGATATAGCAGCTGGAGGAAGTTTGGGTTATAAAATGTATTTTAAGGAAAGTATAGCACTAGAACTTTTAGTAGGATTTGGCTATAATTTATTAAATACAGATAAAAGTCCAGACAAAATTACAAGAGTTGGAATTAATTTAGGTTACAGATTTTAAGATAATTAACATGAAAAAAATATCATATTTAGCAATTTTATTTTCAGCTATTTTATTTAGTAGTTGTGATACAAATGACGATGGATTTTACAATAACAAAATCATAGATGTAAATCCAGGTTTGGTTACATTTAATAATACAACTAATTACTCTATAGGAGATTACCTAGTTTTAGATGCTGATTTTTCGCGTTATCAAACCGAGTTTGGACAAACTGGACTTTTGGACATCTATAAAACCACTGGAAATGCAGAATTTTTTGCTTTTTCATATGTAATAGAAAGAAAAATAAATGCTACCGAATGGGAAACAATTTTTGTAGATGATTCTCAATTACAAATTAATAAAGGTAATGCTTCAAATGGTGCATATGTCTATGGGCTTTGTAAATACAACTCAACAGATGAAACTTATGAATACAATGTTGGTTTTCCTTTACTTTCAACAGGAAATTATCGTTTAAGTTTTGGTTATAACAGCGATTCTACTAAAAATGTAGAATTACGTTCGTTAAACAAACCAAAAGACATAAAACTAAATTTAAACAGTGCGGTTGCCAACCTTGATAATAGCGGTTATTTTTACTTCAACGTAAACTAATTTACCACTGAATTTCGGGTTTTCCAATGCTTTTTAAATAGTCATTTGTTTGGCTAAAATGCTTGTTTCCAAACCATTTTCCTTGATTAGCACTCATTGGTGATGGATGTCCTGATTTTAGAATTTTGTGTTTTGAATGGTCGATTAGTTTTTCTTTTTGAATGGCAAAATTTCCCCAAAGTAAAAAAACGATATTCGAATTTTCCTCTGAAATTTTCTTAATCACAGCATCGGTAAACACATTCCATTTCAACTGTTTATGACTATTGGGCAAATCCTTTCTAACTGTTAAACTTGCATTCAACAGAAGAATTCCCTGCTTTGCCCATCGTTCTAAATTTCCAGAATTTGGCAAAAAAATCGTTCCAAAATCAAGATTTATTTCTTTAAAAATGTTTAATAGCGATGGCGGAATTTTCACATTATCATTAACCGAAAAACACAAACCGTTGGCTTCATTTTCACCATGATATGGATCTTGACCTATGATAACCACTTTTAAATCGTTGAAATCAAATTGATTAAATGCGCTAAAAATCAACTCTTTTGGTGGAAAACAAATATGATTTTGATATTCATCTTCAACTGCTTTCATCAGCAAATTGAAATAGGGTTTTTCAAATTCATCCGAAAGAATATTTTGCCAAGAAGAATGGATTTCAACAAACATCTCTTAAAATTTTACCAAAAATACTATTTTCTGTTGCAATATGGATTTTATCCTTTGTAACTTTGAACCAAAGACAATGATTTAATGATCTCGATAACCGAAAAAACACTTAAAGACTTAGAATTCAATACTGTTTTGCAAACCATTTCCGAGCGTTGCAATACCGAAATTGGAAAACAAAAAGCATTAGAAATTGTTCCTTTTAAAGAAAAGGAAATGCTAATGAATAACTTGTTGCAAACCTCAGAATATCTTTCTTCATTCACGAATAATAACGCTATTCCAAATCACGGATTTGAAAACATTACTAACGATATTAAATTCCTGAGTATCGAAGATAGTTTCCTTGAAGTTGGCAGTTTCAGAAAAATAGCAACGCTTTCGGATACCGTAAATACGATGTTACTTTTTCTGAAAAAGTTTCATGATTATTATCCGAAATTAAACGAAAAAGCAACCCAAATTGAATACACCAAATTCATCATCCAAAAAATTGATGAAGTAGTCGATAAATATGGAGAAATTAAAGACAACGCTTCACCGGATTTAATCAATATCCGTAGAGACATGAATGTGGTTCGAGGCAAAGTCAACCAGAGTTTTGGACAAGCTTTAAGCCAATATAATTCGCTAGGATATTTGGACGAAATTAAAGAAAGTATTGTTGAAAATCGCAGAGTTTTAGCGGTTTTAGCCATGTATCGCAGAAAAGTAAAAGGTTCAATTTTAGGCAATTCAAAAACGGGAAGCATTGCTTATATCGAACCCGAAGCAACGCTACGTTATTCCAGAGAATTGAACAATTTGGAATATGAAGAGCGAGAAGAAATCACGAAGATTTTAAAGAAATTATCCAATGAAATTCGTCCTTATGTCGAACTTTTAAAGCAATATCAAGATTTTCTTAGCGATATTGATATTATTGCTGCCAAAGCGAAATATGCTCGAAAAATCAATGCCATTTTACCCAATATCATTGAAGAAAAACGATTGTTTTTTAGAGATGCTTTTCATCCAATTTTGTTTTTAAACAATCTTGAAAAGAAAGAAAAAACCTTTCCTCAAACTATTGAACTTAAAAATGATAGTCGAATTATTGTAATTTCTGGACCAAATGCTGGTGGAAAAACCATTTCGTTAAAAACTGTTGGATTGCTACAATTGATGTTGCAATGTGGGATTTTAATTCCGGTTCATGAACGAAGCGAAACCTTTCTTTTTGACCGAATTTTAACCGATATTGGAGACAATCAATCTATTGAAAATCATTTAAGTACATATAGTTATCGATTAAAAAATATGAATTACTTTTTGAAAAAATGCAATTCAAAAACATTGTTTTTAATCGATGAATTTGGAACAGGTTCAGATCCTGAACTTGGTGGTGCTTTGGCAGAAACTTTCTTGGAAGAATTTTATCATCGGGAAGCTTTTGGAATTATAACAACTCATTATTCTAATTTGAAAATTTTGGCAAACGAATTGCCTTTTGCCTCGAATGCCAACATGCTTTTTGACGAAAAATCGTTGGAACCCATGTACAAATTGATTTTAGGACAAGCTGGAAGTTCATTTACCTTTGAAGTGGCACAGAAAAATGGTATTCCTTTTGGACTAATTAATCGGGCAAAAAAGAAAATTGAAGGCGGAAAAGTACGTTTTGATAAAACCATTGCAACTTTACAAAAAGAACGTTCAAAACTGGAAAAAACATCTTTAACCTTGAAAGAAGAAGAAACAAAAGCTCGTGAAGAAAGCAAAAAGATGGAAAACATCAATGCTAAAATTCAGGAGAAATTAGAACGTTATCAAGAGTTGTATGACAACAACCAACGATTGATTTACATGGGACAAAAAGTTGATGATATTTCGGAGAAATATTTTAACAATAAAGACAAAAAAGTGCTTATTGGCGAGTTTTTAAAAATGGTTGAAATCGAAAATTCGAAACGTAAAAAAGTCACTGTAAAAGAGAAAAAAGCCAAAGAAGTTATCGAGAAAAAAGTCATTGAAGAAGTTCAAGTTAAAGTAGAAGAAATCCGAGAAAAGAAAAAAGAAGAGAGAAAAAAGAAAAAAGAAGTTGAATTAATTAAACCAAAAGTTGTATTGAAAGTTGGCGATAGAGTTAGAATGCTCGACGGAAAATCAGTTGGAACGATTGATAAAATTGAGAAAAATAAAGCAGTGGTTAACTATGGAATTTTTACTTCAAAAGTGAGTTTGGATGAATTAGAATTTGTTCAAGCTCAGAAATAAATTCAGCATGACAAAAATGGAAATAACCGATTTACCATCCGATAAAAAAATCGTTCTATTTGACGGCGTTTGCAATCTTTGCGAAACTTCTGTTCAATTCATAATTCAGCATGATAAAAATGACACATTTCGATTTGCTTCGCTTCAATCGGAAATTGGAAAAAAAACAATCCATCATTTAGGACTAGAAAATCGAGGCATTGACAGTATTATTCTTTATGAACCTAACAAAGCATATTACTACAAAGCCTTAGCTGCAAAATTGATTTTAAAAGAACTTTCTACTTGGAAAAGTTATCTTTATCCTTTAATTCCAACTGGAATGATTGGCAATTCTATCTACGATTATATTGCCAAAAACAGATACAAATGGTATGGTATAAAAGAAAGTTGTATGTTACCTTCAAAAGAAGTTTTGAGTAAATTTTTATAACATGATAAATATCAGCTAAATTTCGAGTTAAAGAAATTAGTTTTACAGTATCAAATTTATACACTATGAAAAACTTATATCTTCCATTGTATTCTTGGGATAACGGCGCATTTATTATGGTTGGCGTTTTTGCCTTGGTAATTATTAGTTTGCTTGCCGCTATTTACTTTATGATGAATAGTAAAAACAAAAAAAACGACTAAGAAATCTTAGTCGTTTTTTATATTTTAAAAAAGTAAGTTTATTGTTTTACGATTTTCTTAGTAGCAGTACCTTGATCAGTAGCAACTTTAAGCATATAAACACCAGCAGACAAGTCACTGATTGAGATTTGAGCTTCAACATCATTTACATTTTGAGTTTTAACAACTCTACCGTTTAAATCTGTAATTTCAACTGAGTTTACAACAGCATTCAATGTATTTGAAATGTTAACAATTGAGCTAGCAGGATTTGGATATACTGATAAATTAGAAGCTAAGAAACTATCGTTAGAAAGATTGGTACTTAAATTGATAGTATCTAAGAATAAGAATGTTTCAGTAGCTCCAGCTGGTGTATTGTTATGAATACCAAAATAATAAATACCAGCTTCTGTAGCAGTATATGTTGCTGTATGAGTAGTATATGCAGCATCAGAAGAATTTGTAAAAGACTGAACAACAGTAGCTTGACCAACAGCACTTTGTGAATCTCCAACTGTCAAATTAAAACTGATTGGAGAAGGAGTAGGAGGAGTAGCAGCAGAATATAATCTTGTTTTGAAAGTTACTGTCACAACTTCTCCTGCCTGTAAATTCATTCCTCTAAAATAGGCTCTTCTATCCGAAGCTGCTGTAGTACTGTTAAATGTGTACATTACACCACCTTCACCGCCATCTGCATAATTTGCTGGATTAGATGTTCCAGACGCTACAAATAAAGAAAAATTAATAAACCCATCAGTATAGTTTTTAGCTACATCATTAAAATCATTTGTGTATGGTAATGAATTTGGTAAATAACCATAAAATGGTCCAGACCATGAACTTTGAGAAGAACCGCAATCAGCTCTTACAAAGTATCTAAAATTTGAAGAAGCAGGCAAACCACTCAATGTAGCTGTTGAATATGCTAATGTACCAGCAGGAGCTGTAACCAATGTACCGTCACCAGCCAAAGCTGAAAAATCAGTACTCCAATCAACTTGATAATTAGCTGGATAAACTGTTGTTTGATCCCAATATAAATCTGCTTCACTTGTTGAAACATATTCAGGTAAATAAAAAGTAGTGGGTCTAGCACACTCAACCGCTGTAAAATTAAAAGTAAAATCAAGTGGTAATGCTGACCATCTACTATCCCATTGAATAAGATATGTAGTTCCAGCAGTTACTGGAACACCAATTAATTCTGATAAATAATTAGTATCACTAATATCATCATTACCATCAACACATGTCAAAGTAGCCGAACAATCACCAGTGGCAATACTAACCCTAGTGTCATCACTTTTAGTTATACCATCATTTGTTGGTAAATTAGTTGAAATTGAAATCTCTCCGTTTGCAGTTGGAGTAAACTTGTACCAGTTACCTTTAATTCCTGCAGCAGTATTAAAACACGAAACTTTATATGTTCCATTAATAGTCCCTGTTGTGTATGTCCCATTAGCCGTTATGTTAATTGCGGCAGCACAAGTTGCTTGCGAATAACCTGAAAAAGTAACGAAAGCTACACTAAAAAATAGTAAAAATTTTTTCATAAAATAGTTTTTTAATTGAAAAGCAAATATATTAAAGTAATTTATAAATAATAATTATTTAACTTACTTTTTTAAATTTTAACTTTCTTTTTCCCATTTACCAACAACACTGGTTGCTAAAGCGTTACCTAAAACATTTGTAGCACTTCTAAACATATCACAAAAATGATCAATTGGAAGTATTAATGCAATGCCTTCTATTGGAATATCAAACATGCCACAAGTAGCTGCCACTACAACTAAACTTGCTCTTGGAACGCCTGCAATTCCTTTACTGGTAAGCATCAACACTAATAGCATCGTCATTTGGGTTGGTAAATCTAAATGAACTCCATAGGCTTGCGCAATAAAAATACTGGCAAATGTCATGTACATCATGCTTCCGTCAAGGTTGAAGGAATATCCCAATGGCAACATGAAAGAAACTATTTTATCTTTTACGCCTAATCGTTCCAATTCTTCGGTTAGTTTAGGGAAAACGGCTTCGCTGCTAGTTGTTCCAAAGGCAATGACTAATGGTCCGAAAATGCGTTTCAATAAAGTGGTCATGTGTCCTTTTAAAAACAAATAACCAACCAATAATAAAACGATCCAAAGTGATGAAATTCCAACTAAGAATGAGCCGAAAAATTTAGCATACGTGATTAATAATTCTTGTAAATCTCTAATAGCAAAAACTCCTGCAATAGCACCAAAAACACCTAGCGGAGCAAATTTCATTACATAGTTTACCATTTTTAGAATGATATGAGATGAAACATCTAATGCTTTTACCACTGGTTTTGCATAATCGCCAATTGATGCCGCTGCTAACCCGAAGAAAATAGAAAAAATTACAATTTGAAGAATTTCATTGGTTGCCAATGCTTCGAAAATACTTTTAGGAATGATGTGCTCTACAAAATTTTGAGCCGAAAAAACTTTAGTCTTATCGGTAACTTCTGAAGCGGTTGCGACATCTACATCGGTAAGATTTAATCCAATGCCTGGTTGTAAAACATTTACCCAAAATAATCCGATTAATAACGATACAAACGAAGCTGTGAAAAACCAACCCATTGCCTTTCCGCCTATTCGTCCAACGGATTTTATATCGCCTAATTTTGCAATTCCAACTACTAATGTCGTAATAACTAATGGCGCAATAATCATTTGAACTAATCGAATGAAAATGGTTGCCAACATTTTTATTTTATCGCTAAATTCTTTGGCAAATTCTGGTGTATGATTATTGTGAATATAAATCCCAAGAATGGCACCAAGAAGCATGGCAATTATAATTTGAACAGTTAAATTGCTGAGGAATGATTTTTTTGGTTCGTGAATTTCGGTTGTGTTCATATCGATTGTTTTATGTTAGCCCAGATAGCAGTGGAAAGCTTTGTGAAGGAAAACACTATTTTTTCTCGGCAAAAAACTGCGACCAACGGAAGCACGTTTTTGGCCTTAGAAAAAAAGTGTTTTGCAAACAAACTTGCAACGGATAGCTGGAATTGCTTCTAAAAATTAATTTTATTGGTTTGATTTATGAGGTAAAAATCGGCTAAGACCAAAGCTGCCATTGCCTCGACAATTGGCACTGCTCGCGGCACTACGCATGGATCATGACGACCTTTTCCTTGTTGTTCGATTAGTGTATTTTGATTGGTTAAAACTTCTTGTTTTTGAATTAATGTTGCCACAGGTTTAAAAGCAACTCTGAAATAAATGTCCATTCCGTTGGAAATTCCGCCTTGAATTCCGCCAGAAAGATTGGTTTTTGTTGTTCCGTCTTCGTTGTATAAATCGTTGTGTTCGCTGCCTTTCATGCGCGCGCCACAAAATCCGCTGCCGTATTCAAAACCGTGAACGGCATTGATAGAAAGCATCGCTTTTCCTAGTTCGGCATGGAGTTTATCAAAAACGGGTTCGCCCAATCCGATGGGAACATTTTGAATGACGCACGTAATTGTTCCGCCAACGGTATCGCCTTGTTTTTTAATTTCTTTGATATAGTTTTCCATTTTTTCGGCAGAAGCCAAATCGGGACAACGAACGGCATTGGTTTCGGTTAAAGAGAAATCTAAATCTTGATAAGGTTTATCGATAAAAATATCGCCAACTGACGATACAAATCCGTTGATTTTTATATTTGAAATTACTTGTTTTGCAATTGCTCCGGCTACAACTCTACTGACTGTTTCACGAGCCGAACTTCTTCCGCCACCGCGATAATCACGAATTCCGTATTTTTTTTCATAGACATAATCGGCATGGCTTGGTCGATAAGTATCTTTTATATGTGAATAATCATCTGACTTTTGATTGGTGTTTGGAATGATAAAACCAATTGGTGTTCCGGTTGTTTTTCCTTCAAAAATTCCAGAAAGAAATTGTACTTCGTCTTCTTCTTTTCGTTGGGTAACTATTGAAGATTGACCAGGTTTTCTGCGTTGCATTTCGTGTTGAATTGCTTCAAAATTGAGTTCAATTCCTGCAGGACAACCATCAATTATTCCGCCAAGTGCTTCGCCATGCGACTCGCCAAAAGTAGTTAATCTAAAAAGTGTTCCATAGCTATTTCCAGCCATACTTATTTTGTTTTGAACAAATATAAACAATGTGAGTTGTTATTGAAACTTTATTGATTTAAAACTTAATCTTAGCATAAAGTCCAATTAACATTTGCTTTGCTAATTTGTAAAACTTTAAAATAGAAACCACTTGAAAAAGAGAAAATTAGAACTGGTTGTTATTTCAGATGTGCATCTTGGCACGTATGGTTCACACGCTACGGAACTTTTTCATTATCTAAATTCTATCAAGCCAAAAACATTGGTTTTAAATGGCGATATTATTGATATTTGGCAATTTAGAAAATCGTATTTCCCAAAATCGCATCTAAAAGTCATCAAAAAGATAATCGATTTAGCTTCAAATGGCACGAAAGTTTACTACGTAACTGGAAATCATGATGAGTTTTTGAGAAAATTTAGTGATACTTCTATCGGAAATTTTTCGGTGGTTGATAAACTCGTATTGGAATTAGATTATAAAAAGGCATGGATTTTTCATGGAGATGTTTTTGATGCTTCGGTACAACATTCAAAATGGATTGCTAAACTTGGCGGCATTGGTTATGACTATTTAATATTAACTAATCGATTTGTGAATTGGTGTTTGAAAAAACTAGGAAAAGAACCGTATTCGTTTTCTAAGAAAATAAAAGCAAGCGTAAAAAAAGCGGTGAAACACATTTCCGATTTTGAAAATACCGCTACCGAATTGGCTATCGAGAAAGGATATGATTATGTTATTTGCGGTCATATTCATGAGCCAAAAATGATTAGAAAAGAAACTAAAAATGGCGATACTATGTATTTGAATTCAGGTGATTGGGTTGAAAACTTAACCGCATTGGAATACAATAAAAAACGTTGGAAAATGTATCGATATGAAGATCATACGGAAAAAGAATTTGACGAAGATTTACTAGAAATGGAAGATTTTATTCAACATCAATTAGTAGCTTCCATCATTGTGAAAAAATAAAATTAGGAATATTTTAACTACAAAAAACAACTTTGGTACGATAATTGTTTTACATTAGCTATAACATTTAACGTTAAATTAAACTTATGAAAAAAATCGTTTTATCTGCTTTTATGCTATTAGGATTAGCATTTGGCGCACAGGCACAAGACATTTCGAAGAATGCATTAGGATTGCGTTTAGGTGACAACGACGGATTTGGTGGTGAGATTTCATACCAAAGAGGATTAGGAGACAACAACCGTTTAGAATTAGATTTAGGTTGGAGAAACAGTAATGATGTTGATGCGTTCAAATTAGCTGGTTTATACCAATGGGTTTGGAACATTGATGGCGGTTTTAATTGGTACGCTGGTGTTGGTGGAGGACTTGGTAGCTGGAGTTATGACAAAGGTGGTCAGAGCGACAGCGGAAGTTTCTTTTTTGCTGCAGGAGATTTAGGTATTGAGTACAATTTCGATATTCCACTTCAATTGTCTTTAGACATACGTCCGGAGTTATATTTTAATGATGATTACAGAGATGATATTGGTCCAGATATCGCGCTTGGTATCCGTTACAAATGGTAATTTAGTAATTATTATAATTAAAAAGTCCCAAAAAATAATTTTTGGGACTTTTTTTTATTTGATAACAATCGGTTTCTTTGAATTGATTTTTACAATACTATAAGGATAAAACACGTTTTCATTAGACAAATCGGCTTCTACATTTTTTTGCATATCTTTTACATATACTTCTATCGCATCTTCTTTTTCTAACACTTTTTGAACCGATGCTCTGTTGAAAGTTTCTTTTGTTGGTCCAGCATTTAGGATAATGAAGTTGCTTTTTTGAGCATCTTCTTTTTTTACTTTCTTTTTAAGTGTTTCGTCGCCCATCAACATCATAATTTCATTAGCTTCGGTCAATATTTCATAAAACTTGATGTTTGCTCCGCCATCATTGTTAATAGCCAATACTTCATAAAGTGGCGCTTTTCCAACCGTTTTACTGGTAGAACAACTGTTTAAAAAAAGTACAATGACAAAGAATAATCCAATTTTTGTTTTCATATTTTTATAAAGGTTGATGAGTTTTTTCTATAGCTTCTTGATATAATTTTTCATACAATGGTAAAATATTTTTTATATCAAATTGTTTGGCAACATCAAGCGCATTGGCTTTAAACTCTGCCAAAATAGTTTCATTCTCTAAAATCTTAATCGCATTTTCAGCCATTTCATCAATGTTACCCACATCGCTTAAATAACCAGAAATTCCATCAAAATTTACTTCGGGCAAACC
>Ga0075157_10002214_pt1 | contig 11419 bp, 11 predicted proteins | sample JI81BgreenDNA_FD_70967 | JGI IMG/M metagenome (GOLD analysis project Ga0075157, IMG submission 70967) | Wastewater effluent complex algal communities from Wisconsin, to seasonally profile nutrient transformation and Carbon sequestration -... | ecosystem: Engineered > WWTP > Effluent > Algae...
TGATCGCACGATCAAGCAACTCCAGAAAATCAGCGCCCTCGGCCATGGGCATGTAGCGGATGGAGGCGCCTGCGATCACGGGGCCATAGGCATGGATGGGGTAGCAGGGATTCGGCGTCACGATCACGTCCGCTGGGCCGGTGATGGCTTCCACGAAGTTCGCAAGCCCTTCCTTCGAGCCGATGGTGGTGATGATCTCCGAATCGGGATCGAGCGTCACGCCAAAGCGACGCTGGTAATACGCAGCCTGCGCCTTACGCAATCCCGTGATGCCACGCGACACCGAATAGCCATGCGCCGTTTCATCCAGCGCCACTTCGCGCAACTTCTCGATCACATGCTTTGGCGGCGGCATATCCGGGTTGCCCATGCCAAGATCAATGATGTCGCGGCCTGCAGCGCGATGGGCTGCCTTGATCTTGTTCACTTCCGCGAACACATAGGGTGGCAGACGTTTGATGCGGTAAAATTCTTCCATGGCCGTGACGATCAAAAAAAGTTCAGAACCGGCACTCTAGAAGGGTGCAGCGCGAAGTCAACGGCGATACGCGTAACGCGAGGGCGGCAGGAAATTGCCCACAGGCTGGGTGGACGCATAACTGACTGAGCGGCCGACCGGTCCACTACTATCTGCCATGGGATCAAACCCTTGCGGCGCGCTACCCGGTGGGCGCAGCTGAATCGGTGCAAGGCCTGCAGTTTGCACAGGTGAAGGCGCTGGAGGTGCAGGAGCCACCGACAACGGCATGGGTGCCGGGGCTGCAGGGGCAGAAGCGATCGGCAGGGGTGCGGCAGGCGGTGGGGCTGCCTGCCCCATCGGCAATTGATCCATCGGGATGGGGGCCTGCGCCCCCGGTGCAGGGGCTGGCGCTGGCATCGGGGCAGGTGCAGCTTTCAAGGGTGGCGGCGGCGGTGGCAAATCGGCAATACCGCGATTGGGGCTACTGACCACAGGGGCCGCATGCAATGCCGGGGTGGCAAGCGGTGCTGGCGCCGATGCCGACGACGCAGAAGGATTCGGCAACTCCGAAAGCATGGATGGCTCCGCTGCAGCATCCCGCTCAAGCTGGGTTTTTGCTTGCTCGGTGAGGGTACGCTGCTGTTCCAGCTCACGACGCACATTGCTTAGTCGTTGTGCGGCCGAAGCATCACCGCTGACCGGCGGCGCAGGCGGCACCTCCGACAAGACAGGGTAATCATTGCTAGCCAATTGTAAATTTTCGGCGGGCACAGTACGGCCTTGCGCCTGCGCTGCATCCGCGAGTTGGGCATCGGCAATGCGCTGCGTTTGCGGGTCAACCGGTGGCAGCGCCATGCTCGGCTCGGGTGCGGCGGCCGGCGCGGCGTTGGCCACAGGGGGCAATGGAGCGGCTTGCACCATCGGTTCCGGCGGCACGATGGGGGCGCTGGGTACCGCAGCGGGTGCCGCGCCATTTTTCATCATGCCCGCGTTCTCTTTTGGCATACGACGCTCCCCGAGCAGGGTGTTGTAGCGCGGCGTACTTGGATTATCCGGAATAAGAAAGGCGCAGCCCCCCGCCGAAAGCGAGAGGGTGAGCAGCGTGGAAATGCCGCACAAACGGGAGAGTAAACGCATGGCTTGCCTGTTTTTTGTTGCTTTAAATGCGTGACAGATGCGCTCAAGCTAAAGGGCAGCGATGCATTTGGCAAGTGCCGGTACGAAAGATTTTTTTTGGCCGAAATCCGCCCTTTGCTTATGGGGATAAGGGGTGCTATAGCGAGCGCATGACAAAAAAACCATCCCGCCTACGCACCGCTACACCGCCCACGCCAACGACGCATGGCAATGACGGTATTGATGCCCAGCAATTCGCCGAGAACATGGCACAGGCAGGGGAGCTATGGTCGCGCGTGCTGCAAGGCATGGCGGCCCACGCCTTCGCTCAGCCCGCAAGTATTGGCCATACCGACCCGCTTAGTTTTACGGAATCGCTGCTGCATACGCTTCGGCATGTGCAGCTCGATCCCGGCCAGCTCGCCCATAGCCAGCTCGGGCTGATGCAGGACCACATGAAACTGTGGCAGAACATGACGCAAAAACTGCTGGGCAAAGCCAGCGATGCTTACATCGAGCCAAACCCAAAAGACCGACGCTTCCGCGACGATGCCTGGGCCAATCACCCGCTGTTTGATTACATCAAGCAGGGCTACCTCATTAACGCGCGCTTTCTGCAGCAATCGGTCGAGGCGATTCACGGGCTGGACAAGCACACCGCGCACAAACTCAGCTTCTTCACCCGCCAATTCGTGGATGCAATGGCGCCGAGCAATTTCCTCACCACCAACCCCGAAGCCATGCGGACGCTATTGGAAAGCAACGGCGCCACATTGGTACGCGGGCTGGAACAGCTCGCCAAAGATGTGGAGCGTGGCCGCATCGCCATGACGGATGAATCGGCCTTCGAACTGGGGCGCGACATTGCCGCGACGCCGGGCAGCGTGGTCTATGAAAACGACCTGATGCAATTGCTGCAATACGCACCCTCCACCAAACAGGTGCATGAAATCCCGCTGCTGTTGATCCCGGCCTGGATCAATAAATATTATGTGTTCGACCTCAAGCCTGAGCATTCGCTCATTCGCTGGCTGACCGATCAGGGCTACACGGTGTTCACCATTTCCTGGGTAAATCCGGACGAAACACTGGGCCGCAAAAGCTTCGAGGATTATCTGCGCGAAGGCCCGCTTTCCGCGCTGGACGTGATCGAGCGCATCACCAAAAGCCCGCGCACCGCGCTGATGGGCTATTGCCTAGGCGGCACGCTTTCGGCCATCACGCTGGCTTACCTGCGCGCCATTGGCGAGAGCAATCGGGTGGCGAGCGTGACCTACCTCACCACCTTGGTGGATTTCACCGAGGCCGGCGATCTCAAAGTATTCATCGACGATACGCAGCTTGATGCGCTGGAAGCGCGCATGAGCGAACGTGGCTACCTTGATGGCTCGGAGATGGCCACCACGTTCAATATGCTGCGCGCGAACGACTTGATCTGGAGCAACGTCGTCAACAACTACCTGCTGGGCAAACAGCCCTTCCCGTTCGATCTGCTCTACTGGAATTCCGATTCCACGCGCATGCCCGCCACCATGCACGCCTTCTATTTGCGCCATATGTACCAGCGCAATGACCTGGTGAAGCCCGGCGGCATTACGCTGCTCGGCGTGCCCATCAACCTCAGCAGAATCGACGCCCCGAGCTACGTTCTTGCCACGCGCGAGGATCACATCGCACCATGGGTCAGCACCTACCTCGCCACGCAGATCTACGATGGTGACGTCACCTTCACGCTGGCCGATTCCGGGCATATCGCCGGCGTCATCAACCCGCCGGTGAAAAACAAATACTGCTATTGGACGAGCAGCACCCTCCCCCCCAAAGCGGATGACTGGCTAGAACACGCCACGCAAAAGCCGGGCAGCTGGTGGCCGCATTGGAGCAGCTGGCAAGCCAAGCGCGCAGGCAAAAAAATCCCGGCGCGGAAAGTAGGTAATGCCAAATATAAACCGATCGAAGCAGCCCCGGGGCGCTACGCCAAAACGCGCAGCAATTAACGCTTAACGCTGGGCTGACTGGCCAAGCGCGGCCATCGCGCGCTCGGCATCCAGCCGTGCCGTAAAGCTGGGTGGCGCAGCAGTTTCCGGGCGGCCAAGGGCGGCCACATGGCTGTGGTTGCGCGTGGGCAGATGCGTCATTTGCACATGGTCTTTGTGCGTACAGGCCACCGCCTCGCTCATCAGGTAGGCAAGGTGGCCGGGCTTCACCCGATGGGCGTTGATATTCATGGCGATGTGCAGCATCTCCTGCGCCACGCCAATTTTCTCTAATACCTCGGATTGCTGCATGGGTTTCATGCTGGCATAGGCCCGACCAAATTGCTGCGCAATCGCCGCCTGCAATTCCGGGTTACCCGCGACGATCACGCCGTAGACCTGTTCCTTACTCACGCTGCGGCCACGGCGCACATCATGATCCATCTCGAGGATACGATCATGGGCAGCGGCTTTGCCCAACCCGGTTTTGTAGGCAATGGCCGAATCCAGCCCGTTATGCAGCACCAGCGAGCTGATACCCGCGACGGTCCCCATACTGATAAAGCGGGTAACGTTACCTGCTTCTTGGCCCATCAGACCGCTGAAGAATTCTTTGCCCACCTCAAGGATACCCATATTGAGCAGGCCGAACGTTGCCACCCCCGCCAGTGCCGAAGTGGTAAACGACACCATGCTGAGATGGCGCTGGCGCTTGAGCGCCTGATCAATCACGTCGTTGCTTTTCGCCGCTTCCTTCAGGTGGGTACGGGTGACTTCTTCCGGCGCGATACCCAGGCTTGTCGCAATATCTTCGCGGTACAGCCCCACCATGTTGTCTTCGTAAATGCTCTGCTGCTGCCAGCGCGTGACCGCTTTCAGGGCAACACCACCAAACGCCACCACTGCTGACGGAATGAGGACGCCCATACCGAACGCAGAAGCGACGCCCGCCGCCGCAATCACCCCAAGCGACAACAATCCGCGGCCTAATAGATAGACCTTCAGTATTCGCAGCGTATCGCCAATGGTGTCGAACAGGCGCATGGGTGAATCCGAGTATTTTTCACCCTAATTCTACCGAAATCAGGTGCTTGCGAATGTGAAGCTTTGGTGAAGGTTGGGGGCTTAAAAGTCCCTTGATTTTGGCCGTTTGGTCGCTGCAGTCGGTGCGTAGGCGTAAGCCGAGCCACGAGCAAAGCGACGTGAGGGGGTCAGCCCACATTGTGGGCGAAGGGCGGCGGAACGCCCCCTTCTAAAACTACAAGCCCTTATAATCCTTGGCTAAATCCACATAATTTTGGGCCGAGACGGGGATGAACCCGATCTCCTCTGGCTTCAGATCACGGAAATATTTGGCCGGATTGCCCGCCCACATCTGCCCGGTAGGTACATGCTTATGGCTGGTCAGCATGGAACCGGCGGCAAGGAACCCGCCCGATTCGACGACGGCAAAATCGAGCAGCGTCGCCCCCATGCCAATGAAGGCCCCATCCTCAATGGTGGCGGCGTGAATGAGCACCCGATGGCCGATCGTGATGCCGGAGCCAATCGTGGTCGGCCCGGTTTTGCGCGTCACATGAATCACCGTGCCGTCCTGAATGTTGGTGCGCGCCCCAATGCGGATGCTGTTTACGTCGCCGCGAATCACGCAGCCGAACCATACGCTGCTTTCGGGGCCGATATGCACATCGCCGATCACCACCGCACCGGGGGCAATGAATGCATCGGGGTGAATGGTGGGCATGATGCCAAGATACGGCAGAATGACCGCGCCGGGATGGGTTTGCATTTTGTACTCCGTCTTTGCGAGGCGCGAAGCGACGCGGCAATCCATACCTTGTCATCCTGAACGCAGTGAAGGATCTGGATTCTTCGCGTTGCTCAGAATGACAACGACTATATTGGTTTATACCTTGCTCGGCGCATGATGATTACGGGAAAACGGCAAGCCGTTCAAGGTTTGTGGTCTCCGGCGCACCGATCATCAGGTTGGCGTTCTGCAGCGCCTGCCCGCTTGCACCCTTCACCAGATTATCGATGACCGACACAATAATCAGCTCGCCTGCGCGGCGGCCCGCATGCACGCTCATGAAGCATTGGTTGGTGCCACGCACCTCATGCGTGCGCGGGCTACCACTGCTCAGCACCTGCACGAACGGCTCGGTCGCGTAAGCATGCTGTAGGCAAGCGCGCGCATCGTCGGCCGTGCGGCCATCGCTCAGTTGCACATGGATGGTGCTAAGCATGCCGCGCGTGAATGGCACTAAATGGGGTGTAAAGGAGATGGTTTGCGACGCAATGCGCGCCAGCTCCTGCTCGATCTCGGCCATATGGCGGTGTGCGCCGATGGAATAGGCCGAAGCACCCCCCTCGATCTCGTTATACAGCATTTCCTGCTTCACGCTGCGCCCCGCCCCGGATACGCCGGACATGGAATCCACCGTCACCGTATTCGGCTGCACCAGCGCGGCCTTGAACAGCGGCAGCAATGGTAGCAGAATGCTGGTTGGGTAGCAGCCGGGGTTGGCGACCAGCCGCGCCGTTTTCACGGCGTCACGCGCATGTTCGGTCAGGCCATAGATGGCTGTTTTCTGCAACGCGATTGCGGCATGGTCGTGGCCGTACCATTGCTTGTAAGCAACGGGGTCGAACAGGCGGAAATCGGCCGAAAGGTCCACGATTTTTACATGCGCCGGCAATCCGGCAATAATGGCTTGCGTGGTGCCGTGCGGCAGGCAGCAGAACACAAAATCGATCTGCGAAAAGTCCACTTCCGTGTGTTTCACCAGTGCAGGCAGGCCTTGCGCGCGCAGATGCGGATAGACCGCCTCCATGGGCTTACCGGCCTGGCTGTCGCCGGTCAGTGCAACGATCTGAAAATGTGGGTGACCCTGCAACAGGCGCAACAGCTCTGCCCCGGTATAGCCGGAGGCACCCAGAATGGCGGTACGAACAACGTGACTCATGGCATGTCCTTAGCGCGAATGAAGAAGGATAAAAACAAAAAACCCCGGAGCGCTTTCGCATTCCGGGGTTTTGAAAAAGTCCGAAAAACGACTAGCGCTTGCTGAACTGGAAGCTACGGCGGGCTTTCGCCTTACCGTATTTCTTACGTTCAACTACGCGGCTATCGCGGGTCAGGTAGCCGCCCTTGCGCAGGGTCGGGCGATATTCAGGGTTGTAATGATCCAACGCGCGGGCAATACCGTGACGAACCGCACCGGCTTGGCCCGACAAACCACCACCTTTTACGGTCACGGTGATGTCAAACTTGCCTTCTTCTTTCAGCGAAACGAAGGGCTGGTTGATGATCATACGCAATACCGGACGTGCGAAATACGTGCTAAGTTCACGGCCGTTTACGGTGATTTTCCCTTTGCCTTTTTGTACCCACACACGCGCAACCGCGTTCTTGCGGCGACCGGTACCATAAGCGCGGCCTTGTTTGTCGATTTTCGGGGCTTTAACTTCCGTTGCTGCTGCTGCCGTTGCCATATTCTTCTATCCTATTAGCGGGCGTTTTTGTCGTTCATTGCGGCGAAATCAACCGATTTGGGCTGCTGTGCGCTGTGCGGATGCTCTGCACCAGCATAGACATGCAGGTTTTTCATCTGGCGGCGGGCCAGCGGGCTGTCTTTCGGCAACATGCGCTCCACGGCTTTATGGAACACGCGCTCAGGATGCTCACCGCTCAGGATGTGCTCGGCGCTGCGCTCTTTAATACCGCCGGGGTAGCCGGTGTGGTAGTAATACACTTTCTTGCCGCGCTTACGGCCGGTGAGCTTCACTTTGCCCGCGTTCACCACGATCACGTTATCACCCGTATCCATGTGCGGGGTGAACATGGCTTTGTGTTTGCCACGCAGCACTTTCGCTACGTACGACGCGAGGCGACCCAGCACGATGCCGTCCGCATCGATGACCAGCCACTCTTTTTTAATGTCTTTCGGCGTTGCCGAGAACGTTTTCATAACACGCTCTTTTGTTGGTTTTAGGTTACGTTAGGGAGCGCCTTGTAAAGAAGCCCCCCTGCTGTGTCAACGGGTAAATTTGCCGACCCACGTAACTCAGAGGGAAAAAGAACCGAATTCAACCATGATCTCATTTCACCGAGGAACGTCATGGTCTCCAATAACCGCTTTTTTTCAATGCATTGGCTAGCAATTTTTACCATCATGGGGGCAGCGGCACTGGTCTTGGGCACATCGGTCACCTGCCTGTTTATGTTATTTGAATCGACCGTGTCGCATATCGCTGCGCATGGCTCCATGGCGGCCATGGACGGCGCCTATCAGAAACTAGGCTTATTATTAGTAAACGGTGTTGGCATGTTGGGGGCGTACATTCTTTTTAAGACCTGCGAAAAGGAATTGGTCGAGCGGCTACAGAAATCGAACGCCAGGCGCGCTGCTCGAACCCGCCCGGTGAACAAATAACGGACCCCGGTGGCCCACTCATCCATAAAGTATTGCGGCCACTGCACCCGCTAGCCATGCGCCCCTTGCATGCAGGGGTTGCAACCCACGCCATAGAAAAAGGATGCACCGCCGAAGAAATATGCTAATGGCTACGCGCCTTCATGCAACCTGCTGGCCATTACAGGATCTCACATGCTGCTATCAAAACTGTTGCCCCAAGACAAAATCTTCAACGACAATCTCTATGCGATGGCAAAGATCGCGCATCAGAGCTGCCAATCGCTGAAAACCCTGGCGAATACGACGCAACCGGCCGAGCTGCAGAAGCTTTCTGCCGAGATTCTCGATGCCAAGAACCAATCGAAGCAGACCTTTGAATCCATGACCACGGCACTGTATAAAAGCTTCATCACGCCGTATGACCGCGAGGACATGCAGGAGCTTTCGACCACGCTGTATAAGATTCCCAAGCGTGCCAACAAAATCAAAAGCCGCCTGATGGCGTATGATGTCAGTGCGCACCGCGACCGGCTGATGGTGTTTCTCAACATCGCACTGGAGCAAGCGATTGCGCTGGAGGAAATGATCGAGGATTTCAACCACCACCGCATGACCAAAGTGCATGCTATTGGCCAGCGGATTCACGAGCTGGAAGATAAAAGCGACGATTTGCTGGCCCAGCATCTCACCGCGCTGACCGATGAACAGACCAACATTAAAGACTTCATTCTGATGAAGAGCATCTTCGACCTGCTCGAGAAGATGACCGACGCATTCCGCGATGCGAGCGATCTGGCCATGCGTATCAGCCTGAAGCATTCGTAAGCGCCATGGGCATCGAGCTTGCGTTCATTCTGCTGGTGGCCGTGGTGGTGCTGGCGTTGGTGTTCGATTTCGTCAACGGCTTCCACGATGCCGCCAATGCGATCGCCACCGTAGTCGCCACCCGCGCATTGTCACCCCGCACCGCCGTCATCGGCGGGGCTGCGCTGAATTTCGTGGGCGCGCTGATGGGCACGGAAGTGGCCGCCACCATTGGCAAGGGGCTAGTGAACCAAGCCGTGGTGACGATGCCGATCGTCATCTGCACACTCGTTGGTGCGATTGGCTGGAACCTTTTTACCTGGTGGAAGGGCCTGCCCAGTAGCTCCAGCCATGCGCTGATCGGCTCGCTGCTGGGCGCGACCTACATTGGTGCGGTGGCAGGCGAGGGCAACGTGCAATGGGCCAATGTGTTCGACAAGGTCATCAAGCCCATGCTGCTTTCGCCGGTCATTGGATTTATGGCTGCATTCCTCATCATGTTTGGCCTCACCTGGCTGGTGCACCGCATGACACTGGGGCGCATCAACAAAATCTTCGGCAAATTGCAGATCGCCTCCGCGGGCATCATGGCGCTCAGCCATGGCCATAACGACGCACAGAAATCCATGGGCATTATTGCGCTGGCGCTGGTGGTCTATCAGCCGCAGGAAGGGTTCACCGTGCCGCTCTGGGTTATTTTGTCCTGCGCGGTCGCCATGGGCCTGGGCACGATGATGGGTGGCTGGCGCATTATCCGCACGCTGGGCACGAAAATGCTGACCCTGCGCCCCATTCACGGCTTCGCGGCGGAAACCACCTCGGCCACACTCATTATGGGCGCGTCGCATTTTGGTATTCCGCTCAGCACCACGCAGGTCATCACCTCGACCATCATGGGGGTGGGCGCGACCAAACGTCTATCCGCCGTGCGCTGGCCGGTGGTGGCGCAGATCGTGTGGGCGTGGCTGCTCACCCTGCCGGTGACCTTCGCGATCTCCGGTGCGCTGGCCTATGGCGTGGTACTGCTCAGCCGCTAAGGCTCAGTTATGCAGCACGATGTAATTATTCAGGTAACACGCGAAGCTTACCCACGCCAATAGTGGCAGCATCAGCAATGCCGCGCGACGCTGCACGCGCCAGAAATAGACCGTGGAAATCACCGTGGATGCCCAGGCAAGACTCAGGATCAGCAAGCCGTGATCGGGGTTACGCTGGCCGAAGAATACCATCGTCCACACCAGCCCTGCCACTAACTGAATGAACCACCAGCGCAGCGGGCGGCTGTTCCATTGCCCCAACTGCACCGCAACGCGCGCTGCGGCCACGGCCATCAGCACATACAGGATCGTCCACACCACACCGAACATGTAACCCGGCGGAGTGAGCGGCGATTTAGCAAGGGTCACGTACCAGTCGGTCACGCTCTGGCGGGTGAAGGCGCTGCCGACAAGCTGCACAACCATGCACAGCCCATAGGTCACGGCAAAAGCACGCCAGAAACGGATGGGCGCCGAGGGTGTTACAGGAAGGTTCATGATGGATCCTATCGGCTTGAATGCGCCCATGTTATGGTTTGCGACTAATCTTCATAAATCGGCAAATACGCAGTGAACACACTGCCCTCGCCCACCACCGAATCGATGGTGATGGCACCACGGTGCCGCGTAATGATACCCTTTACAATGGCAAGGCCAAGGCCCGTACCGCCCACCTGCCGCGTACGCGCGGAATCCACGCGGTAGAAGCGCTCCATCAAGCGCGGCAGATGCTGCTTGGGAATCCCGTCGCCCTGATCCTTCACGCTGAAGCACACCACCCGCGTGAGGTTGCGCATGTTCAGATCCTGCGGCAGCTCGGTGGTGGGCTTGAGGGTGATGGTCACATCCGAATCGGCGTAGCCATATTTAATCGCGTTACTGATCAGGTTATGCGCCACCTGGCTAAGCTCGTTGCCCTCGCCTTTGACCATCGGCAGGTTGTCATGCAGGTTGAGCACGATGCGCATATTCTTCGCATCGGCATTGAGTTTCAAATGATCCACCTGCTTGCGCACCACCGCGCCCAAATCCACCGGGCTGGTGGGAATGGCATGCGCGTTCATCTCGATCTTGCTTAAGGATAGCAGATCGCCGATCAGCTGCTGCATGCGGTCGGCCTGCTCCAGCATGATCTTCAAAAACTCAATGCGCGCAGGCTCATCGTCGCGCGCCGGCCCGAGCAATGTTTCCACGAACCCCTTGATGGAGGCAAGCGGCGTGCGCAACTCATGGCTGGCATTGGCCACGAAGTCAGCGCGCATCTGCTCGACGGATTTCAACTCGGTAATATCGTTCATGGTAATCACGGTGGAAATACCCCCCGCCGTGGGCACCGGGAACCGCTCGATAATCGCTAGAAAATCGCGGATCACCGGGTCTTCGATACGGAATTCGATCTCGCGGCCCTTCAGATCCTGAATCACGCTGGAGAGCGCATCCAACAAGTAGGGGCTGCTGATCACATCTTTCAGGTATTTGCCCGCCAGATTCTGGCCGAAAATGGCACGCGCCGCGCGGTTGGTGCGCACCACTTTCTTATCGTCATTCACCATGATGAGGATATCCGGCAGCGTATCGACCAGGATTTCCCGCTCGGTGATGATGGTC
>Ga0075157_10002218_pt1 | contig 11410 bp, 11 predicted proteins | sample JI81BgreenDNA_FD_70967 | JGI IMG/M metagenome (GOLD analysis project Ga0075157, IMG submission 70967) | Wastewater effluent complex algal communities from Wisconsin, to seasonally profile nutrient transformation and Carbon sequestration -... | ecosystem: Engineered > WWTP > Effluent > Algae...
AATTTCAATGTTCTTCGGTTTCGCCAAAAATTTAGATTCGTTTTCATGTGTTCCTATTTTTCTTCCCAACTTACCGCCCCGTAGCTGATATGCAATTAATCCATTTCTCGTTCTTGTACGTAGGTTTTCTAATTCCATGCTATAAAGCGAGGACATAATACCAGTAACAAGGTTCCAAAGCTCATTTTTTTTACCATCCACATGACTATGAAGAGAAAAAGCTTTTATTGTAACGCAAACACCATTGTCTTCAAAATACTTTAGTATATTAATTGTACCGCTGATGTCTCTAGCTATGTCACGTAACTCTTCAACGACAATATTCTTTACTTTCTTCGCTTCTATGAGCTTGATGATTTTTTTAGCTTCAGTCCTCTGGTCAAATGGTATCAACCCAGACACACCTCTATCAAAATAAATACAATCATAAGAATCAGTGTCTAGTTGGAATCTATTCCCCTCCTGTGATGTAGTGGAAGTTCGTTGGTACTTTATAATCATCGCCGTATCATTTAATTCGTAAAGATAAATGTAAAACAGATAATACCGTATACCATTAGTTAAACATATTTAAAATATAAAAAGGTGTATCACTTAATTCCTTAAAATAAATTGATACAATCATAAACTTTTTCAAAGTCAATTCATATAATATATGTAACAAATATATTAATCATGACAACAATTGTATTTCCAGACCTTACTCAATTCGAAACAGGTTCTCTTCTAATCGTACAACAAATAATATCTGAATACTTAGATGTATCAATGCAATCATCACAAAGCATTACCTCACAATTAGTAAATGGGGTCCCTCTAAGCCTAACAAGTATTTGTTTAGACCGAATGGAATATAATGGAATCAAAATCAATTCACCATTGAATCTTACTAATCATAAGAATTTCATTGTTAACCTTAGTTCTGAACTATTATCACCAGACGCCAATTTTATTTTCTCCAGGAGGGATATAGAAAATAAACTAGGCATGAGCTGGCCATATTCCTATTTGGCAGAAGCTGAATTCAAAAATTCTTATGCAAGGGATAGACTATTTGATATAGAAGAATTTTTAAAAATTATTTCTGGCTGCAAATCCCAAACTGAGCTTACGAATGAAATTAACTCGCACCTGGATATTTTAGGTGAAATAGTTAAAGAAGCCAATATTGTTTTTACCGATGAAGGCTATTACGATTACGATATGTACTATTCTTAGTCAGAATAATTACAGACTCATTTAAGTAAATTTTACAATTCACATTCAGAGAATATGAGACCTGTGTTTCTAAAATAACGCTAGACAGCTTCGCTTTTGCAGCTGTTTTGGCACTAAAATCAAGAGAAGTCTAACAAATAAAAAAATCATATATAAATTATAAAATCAAAAAACATGAATATATCAATAAGTTGGTCTGGTGACCTAAGTCAAAAAATTGCGGAAACATTAAAAATTTGGTTACCGACAGTAATTCAATCTATTAAACCTTTATTAACTCAATCCGACGTTGCAAATGGCACTAATTCGGATAGTAATATGATAAAAAATCTTAAGGAGTGTGCTATTGGAATTATATGTCTGACGCCAGAAAACACTGATAGTCCGTGGATTCTTTTTGAAGCTGGTGCTTTAACCAATAAGTTAGACAAATCAAGGGTATGTCCACTTTTATTCGATTTAAAATATCATGATTTAAAAGGACCATTAGCCACGTTTCAGACGACAGTATTCGGAAAAGAAGAATTTAAAATACTCCTTAACACAATTAACAAAAATCTCGGAGACAATAAACTCACCAATACAGTATTTAACGAAGTTTTTGAAATATCCTATCCTAGACTTGAAGAAAAAGTAAATTCTATTCTTGAATCCAATATATCAAATAAGGGGTCAGCATCAAATAAATCAGAACTATGGACTGACAGAGATATTTTAGAAAAAACTCTAGAGCTGTCCAGAAGTCAATGTCTAAAACCGAAACAGAGAGAGTATGATATCTCAAAGGAGTTTGACAAAATGTCTAGTAAAGACATAGAATTTATTAAAACGGAAATAGTAAATTATATGATAAAAAATAGGTTCAGATACAAGGAATATAGTTTTCTTAACGAAGATGATGTATTCGAAAAATTGAAAGAGAATATGGAGATTAGAAAAGCTGCTGGCAATTCTAATAATCTCAAAACTATTATTGCTGAATTTGTCATGAATCCAGACGATGTCCAAACACGGGTTTGTCGAAAAGGCAGGTGAAGTGCTTCGATTGAAATTTTGAGCTGAATATCTGCTGATGCCCTCCCCAATTCAGCTCAATTCAAAGCATAGTGTTTGATTAACTAATTTATTGTATTGTTGGAATGATAGAAACTCGGGCTTGGCGATGGGTGGGATTTTTACTACTAAACTTTCTGCGGAGCACAAAACTTTTGGCTACCTCAAAACTGCCTGCGGAGCACGGAACCCCCGCTATTGCAAACCCCCTGTTATCAGCTGCCTTTCTTTTCGTTTGTAGGTCAGCCGCCAAATATTGGACACCAACTGTTTTACAAAGGAAAGAATCCTTGTCGTCCTCTTGCTTTGTCATTTGTAAAATGTATGTAGTTGATTTTAGCTTTTAATTCTTCTCGTGGGTCTTTGTTGTCAAGGATAATTATTTGTCTATCGTCATTAGTGTTAGATAAATCCTTGAAGAAAGCATCTTGCATATCTCTTGAAATCTCATCTCGTTCGCCTTGTTCCTTTCCGTGGTAGGTTGTCAGCGGAGAATCGATAATTATATTTTTGGGGTGTGCTAAATTGTTACTAATACAATAGTCCATTAGCCCGATTATAAAGGCAGAATAGGTGATTGCCCTAATTCCCTTGCCATGTGCATTTCTGTTTTTGTCGTTAATCACAAAATCGTAAATAGAGTAATCAGTTTTAAAATTGACTGTCGTAACATTTGGGTATTTCCAATTTGTTAGAATATTTTTAATCGTGTCGCAAAGTCCTTGAAGAACTGTGTATTTTATTCCGTCTGATTGCTCACCTACTTTTGGTTTTTTGGCAAGTTCAGTGTCTAGCATACTTCTCTGACTATAATAGTTTGCAAGTTGTGCTTTGTGCAGGTCTTGTTCTTTTACCAAAGAAAGTTCTCGTATTAAAGTATCTATTTCTTGCTTGGTAGATGATTTAACAGGTTCAATATTGTTTTGAATTTCACTCTGAACTTTTGAATACTGTCTTTTGAGGTCAATCAATTTATTGTCTCTTTCAGATTTGTCAGAACCTAATTGTTTCAATGTGCTTTCTAAATCGGAGAGTTTGATTTTGATTTTATCAATCTCTTTTTGGATTGAATCAATTACACTTGAACTTTTTTTACCATCTTCTATTATGCAATCGTAATGGTCTTTATCCATGTCACCACCGCACAAAGGACATTTGATTGTTGTCAATTGAGAAAAGTAATCTTCTCCTTCTGTGATAAATGCTAATCTCTTTATGTCGCTGTTGTAATGCTCTTGTAGTAAAATAAATCTACTGCTCAATTCATCGTGGAGAATATTTTTAGACTCTAATTCACTGATTGAATTGTATAGTAATTGTTTTTCTTTGGTTAAAGTTTCAAGTTTTAAACTTGACTCTTGCAAGACAAGTGATAGCTTGTCAATTTTTGATTGAAGTTGTTTTTCAATTGGGTTTTCCTTTTCAAGAATCAAAATCTTTTCAGCAAGTTCTTTGATTAATGAATCTACAAATTCGAGTTTGCCTTTTATTCTGCTGTGATAAATTTTTGCTTCCTCAACTTGTTCAAGCTCCTTTGCATCTTTTCCTGTCAGTAAAATTTCAAGAATAGATTGCTCTTGTATTTGCTGATTGAATTGCCCCGATGAATAAACAGGGGATTTCTCAGTAATGATTCTTTCCTCGTCAATCAAGGTTAATCTTGCAATGTCTCTATAGCTAATTTCTCTTTTTACATTGTTCTTATTCACTCTAACATACTTTTCATCATAACCAGAAAGTTGTAGAAGGAAACTGGAGATGTTATCTTTTGCACCGTTAACATGCTGCGATTTTAATTCTCTTGCCGTGCCTTGTGTTTGGAACTTGTCAATCTCTACCTCTTTCAATTTAAAAGTTCCGCCTTGCATATTTCTTGAAAGTGTGAATGTTTGTCCTAGGTAGGTTTTTATTTCAAGTAAAATATTTGAGTAACCAATTGCTTCGGGAATTGCTTTAGGTGGATTGCTGCCACCAAGCATATAATTTATGCAAGCGAAAATATAAGATTTTCCAGTATCAGATAGACCTGAAACAACATTAAAACCTTTTTCAAAAGTCAACTTTGCTGGCTTACTCGTTAAGCTAGTTACATGCAAGTTGCTAATGTAGAATCCGAAATTATTGCCCATTGTCTGTTCCTCTTAAAAGTGATTCCTTTGAAAACTCACCTCCCCAAACATCTAAGTTGTTCTTGATAAAGAGTGAGAGTTTTTCATCAGAGTATAGTTTGAATTTGTTGACAAGCCAAAAGGAAATTTCTTTCAAGCTTTTGGCATATTCGGATTTATTGTATTCAAGAAATGGTCTAGTAAGTTCTGTCGCTTTGTATGTGATGCCTGTTGAATCAAAAACAGAATCTACTAATTGCTTACTGTGCATTAAAGTCAGTCCTTTTTTCACCAACTCTCTTTTTACTAAAATTTCTGTTGTCCTGTGTGGTATGCTTGGGTGAATACTTTTTGGTCCATCTGGAACATCACTTGAATGGACAAGTATGTAGTCGTAATAAACAAGCCGTTGCAAATCGCAACCGTCAGGTTGCAATTCATTCAACAGATATAATACCCTTAAACCAATTTCAAGGGGTGAATTGAAAACGCTTGTATTTCTTTCTTCAAATAGATTCATGGCTTAACCCAAGTTAGTTTGTTTTCATTCGCAAGGTGATGACAAATTCCGATTTTATCTTGTGTATTAGAAACCGAAAGCAACGCATTACTTTGAATATTTAGAGCAACTGCGGTAGCAGTTGTTTTTTTTACATTTTCATATCCACTGGAATGTGCTTGATTTGAAATGTCAACTACTCCATGAAATATTTCTTCTTTCAAATCAGCGAAGCAATTATTTCCTGTTGGCAGGCTGTCTCTGCTGAACTCATTCAATGCTTCTGCCCAATAAAAGCACTCTCGTTGTCGGTTGAAGTGGTCAAATAATTCCGTGTGTGAATTTAATTCTGTGATTGTCTGGACTTGTGTTTTGAGGTGGTCTGAGTATGCTTCAAATAATTGCTCAACATATTTTAAAAGCATTTCTCCCTCACTCATCGCATTTACAACTGGCTTCTCTCTTCTCTTTAATCCTCCTCCAAATCGTGCTGCATAATAATTTGTCTGTTGATGTTGCTCAATGAATTCCTGTGGGTCAAGAGCTTTGAAAATTGAAAAATCAATTGAGTTGATATGTGCTAAAAGTTCTGTTGTAAGTTCAATATCTACTTTGTCACTAATTCCAGTTTTGCATTTGCTGTCCCACTCTTTTAATAGTTCAGCTTTTAAATCGGCTGGTTTTTGTAAGTATTCGCTAAGTTTGGGTCCAACTCCTTGCGGTGCAACAAAAAAATATTGTTGTGGCAATTTATATGAACCTTCAAAAGTGTAATAACATAATTTCCCCAACTCTTTCCAAATGTCAGAAGGTGCAAGTGGGTGGTCGTAATGCTTACATTGATAGTTGTCATAGTCGTTAGTAGTATTTAGGAAAGCAATTACATCTCGTCCTTTGTCATTAGCTCCACCAACTTTTCTTACTCCAATATATTTTGTCTTACAGTAACCAGCAATCCATTCTCTGATTATGTCTTCATACTCGTCAGGCGAAACAATTTTAAGTTTATCAATTGCAGGAATAGGAGAACCAAACAAGATGTCATTGTTGGTTAGCAGTCCAATTGATTTTGGTCTTTCAGGTATGATTAATTCTTCTTCAGCCAATGTGTTTTGTAAATTTAGTTTGGCAATGTAGTAGAGGAATGTAGGTGATTACTTTTCTTTAAAGTCCAGTAGGTCTTTTATTTTTATATTTAGCGCATTTGCAATAATATTGAGCATAAATATGGATGTATTTATTTTTCCATTTTCAATGCGCTCAATTGTTTGTTTGTCACGGTCGCATAATTCAGCTAATTGAGCTTGGTTTATTCCTTTACTCAACCGTATTTTCTTGATTTGTTGACCCACTTCCAACAGAAAATCGTGCTTTTCGACCATACAGAGCGAAGTTGGAGTATGTCTACATGAAAGTGGTCATCAGATATGTTGACTATGTCTATATTTTTAGTACATTCGCTTCATAAGTACAATAAACCAAACTATATGAAGCAATTTGAAGCAAACCGTTTATCGACAGGTAATAGGCTATTTCCTGCAAAAATCATTATTGATGCACAAGGTGTAACTCTTAAAGTACCTGGTCTTTTTGGTGGTAAGGAAAGAAGCTTTTCTTTCAGGGATATTACATCTATAAACTTAGATACCCCAATGGTAGGTTTCAGCACCGTGATTATAAAGACATCAAGTCGTGATGTAATACATGCTGAGGGATTCACTAAGTCGGACGCTAAGGAGATAAAAGAAATGATTATGATGGGTATTGCTAATCCACCTAGTACAGGTGGTGGTTATCCAAGTCATGGTCATTACGTACCACCACAACCACAAATAGAAACAGCAGACCAAATATTAGCTAAGGCAGAAGCTAAGAGGATTGACCACGAAATAGAATTAGAGAAGCGTAAACATGCTGATGAACAAAACAAGCAGTTTTTTGATGCAGCTAAGAAATATTGGAAGATATGGACACCAATATTGGCTTTACTAATTATATGGATGATTTTCAAAAGTTATCAAATGGACGACACTAAACAAAATAGTGCTGAACTCAATATAAAACTTGAACAAATAGAGGATAAGGTAAAAGATGCTATTGATAATGGAGATAAAACCTTAGCACTTGAATTAGCTAACCAATTAATTCATCCATCGAATGAGATATATACTGAAAAAAGTGGCTTACTGAAAACCATAAGCTATACTGAATACTGGCAAGGAAAAAGAGAAACTTATAAGGAGCAAATAAGAGGTATAGGAAAAAATACGGACTCAAAACCAGAAACCAAAACTAAACAGCTTAATGAAACCCCATCTGAAACAGAAAGTATTGATAACGATGTATCAGAAGAAATAAGGGATATTGATGCATTCAACGGTATAGTAATAACTGATAAAGTCTATTTTCATACAGAAGCTGATGTAAACACTGTACGTAAAGCCTATATAGTAAATGGTCAACAAGTAGAAATAACAAAGGAATCAGATAATTTCTATTACGCTGTTTATACTGCTGATAATGGCAACCAAACAAAAGGATGGGTATTGAAAGATAATATTGAACCTACCAATTAAATCACTAAACAATTGTCACGAAAGACCTATCCCCCATAAGGGCTAGGTCTTTTTTTATGCAGCTAATAATTCTTGGTAATTATTCTCTGAATTACGATACATCGTTATTGCCTTTGGTGTCCGAAGCATAAGGTTAATGTATTTATCAAAGTCATTGTTGATGATTTGAAGCATTTTAAACCAATTCAGATATAATTGTAAGTGTTTAGTGGATACTCCTTTAAAATTGAGCTTAATCCATGTTTTAAAGCGACTCACTACATTATTCAGTGTGTTGATGTGGTAAGCACCACGAACATACTCCTTATTGCTCATATTCAGTATTTCATGTGGCATACCTAAATCCTTAACGAAAGACTTTATAACTCGACAGTTATCTGAACATATAATGTTCTCATTAAATCTATTGGTATTGATAACCTTAAACAACTGTTTCTTATTGATTTTACCCCTACGCATTATCTTCATGTCCACCGTCTTATAACGGTCAACGGAGAACATCACAGACACTTGTTGCGTACTTAAACCCCTCTGAGTACTGTCTACCGATACGTAATCATAAGTAGGCTTATTTCTACCTCTTTGGTCAAATTTGAAATAAACATCATCAGTTTCGACGATGCCCTTAAATTCTTTTTGGAAAATGGTATTAAATGCTGCAAGCATCTTATGTCTCCAAACCAATACAGTCTTAGTTGATATACCCATTTCCTTAGCTATATAGCGTATAGACTTGGATTGTAGAGATAACTCAATAAACTCAACCCATCTATCCTTTTTAATGATATAATGTAGGGCTGTGCCTGTTAATTCGTTAAAGGTTCTTTTACAATCCTTACACATAAAGCGTGAACCACCATTCATATATGAACCATGCTTGGTGATTTTGTCACTCTCACACCTCGGACAAGCCTGTGATATAGCACAATGATTCAATATTGGTCTGTTTTGACTCATTTGCTGAGTCAATTTGCCTAATAACTCCTTTTGCTCCTGAATACTTAACTGAGCAAATAACGATGCGACATTACATAAATTCTCCATAAACAAATATACATATATCTGTTGATATAACCAAACAGGAACATAACTTTTTTATATATAATGTACAAAAAATAACTTAACCATATGAAAAAATTACTAAATTGGTTTCTGAACCTATTTAAAACCAAATCAGAAGCCATGACACCCACCGAAATAAATACTCTTATAACTAGGATTGAAACTATTTCTACCAGCTTAGATACTCACATGAATCGCAATAATGAGAGTGATTATAACAAAAAAAAGCTTGGATATATAAAGAGCTTAATTGAAACATCATTAGGAATAGCGAATGAATTAGAAGTAGGTAGTAACATAAATACAAAGTTCAATAAACATCCTTAAATACTTCATGTTATGTGTAACATATTGATTGATTTACATCCAATAGTTTATGGGATTATTGGTGGTTTGTTTTCGGGGCTGATATTCCCACTAATAACCTATTATGTAGTTTTACGTGCCGATTTGAGGAATCGTATAACCAAAGAATTTAAAGTTTCTATTAAAGAGGATTCAATTAGTAGAGAAGAATACCGCTTTATTTTAGAATCCACATGTAGCACACCTGAACCATTTGAACTATCTGAGATTAAGATAAAACTACCTAACACAATTGATGGTAATTCTACTCATAAATCCACTTATGGTGAGCAATTGTTTGCTAAGGGTTGGTGGCATTTGCTACATACTCCCGTTGTTTTTACTCATTCATATACTCAGAGATTTACTATCTCCGCTAACAATATTATTACCGCTATAAATAACAAAGAGATAACGGAAATCCAGATTTATGCAGTTAGTAGTAAATTCGGCACTACTAAATCCAATATTCTACAATTAAAGACCGCTGTTGATTTTGAAAAGGAAGCACAATAACCGTATAAGATTCATAAGAAAAAGAAAGCCACATAGAGATATGTGGCTTTTTTTGTTATATTTCGCTTACAATCAGGGCGTTAGAAGCACACCTACATTCCTCTACTACATTGCCTTTAGTTTTTGCATTGTCGGTTAATGTTAGCACTGTCGTCATAAGGTTGCCGATAACGGTTTGGGGGTTTGCGATGGCGGGGAGTTTTAGCACTAAACTTCATTCGGAGAACTGAACTTCCACCTTGCACAAATGTGTCTGCGAAGCACGGAACCCCCGCTATCACAAACCCCTTGTTAGCGGTTCGTGCTTCTCTGTCGACGAAGGAATGTAGTGTCAAGTTACCCCACAACTTCTGCATAAGGAATTGTATCGTTTGTGTTTTTGTTATGCCAATGTGCAAATTGTTTCATCATATTTTCGTCCGTCTGTTTGTGTTCAAGATGTTCGTATTTGTCAATAGTTGACAAGTCAATACCTAAAGCTTGTCCAACTTTTTCGTAAATGAAATTTGCATCTAAAATTTGTTTGAGCCATTCGTATGAGTCCTTTTGAAAGTCGCCATAGTAAGGATTTGGATGTGCTGAACTGTGAATGAAACCTACAAATACTTTTAGCAGTGGAATTACAGATTGGTTGTTTGCATCTAAATACTGTTTCACATAATCAGTTAGGCCTTGCTTGTCAAAGTCAACAGCCCAAACATTAAGCATATACTTTGATTGAAAAGTAAAACTCTCCCAAATAGGCTTGTCAGGTGATAATATCTTTGCCCTTTCAATTAGTTTGCCTGCAAGTTCTTTGTATTGCTCGTCTGTGAATAATTTTTTTGGCTCGTCTTTGTCGTTGCGGCAGTAATTGAAAATTTGGTAAGCAAACTCAAACGGAATGGTATTGTCAATTACCCATTGAAGTAATCCAAATTTTTCCGCTTCTGCAACTTGATTTCTTATGAGTTGTGCAAGAAAAATTGCTGCTTGGGAGTGAGGAGTAAACCAACTATAAAAAGTATTCCCTTTGTCAGGGAAACAATCACCAAGTTGACTAAACACTTTTACAAGTGCGATAGAAGTATCACTGTCAAAAGTTTTTTCTTTAAACCGTATTTTTTCTATGAAATTTTCAGGTGTTGCTGTCTGAATTAAACTTTTTGTTGGCTCTACCTTTTCCTTGTAGTCACCCTTTGCAATGTTGTCCAGAAGATTAGTGAAGGCAATATCTGAAATGTCGCCTTCTATTACTGTATAGGAGAAATAACGATTAAAATACTGAGAGGTTGAAATTCGTTTTTGATTGTAACGGCTTTCAGGTGTTCCACTGCCCCAATTCCAACTGTTTCCCCAAACCTTGTCTGTGTTAGGAAACAAGTCATTTAATGCTCCTCTTGCATCTGTAGTTTCATCGGGAGAATAGTTTTTTGTAAATTCCTCAAACAGCTTTTTGAATTTATCTATCTTCTCGTTGTTTGAATTATGAGAGTAAGTATCATCACCATAAGCACCGATAAAGTAGTCGGGTTGATACCTTACAAAGTCGTAAAGTTCAGGATAGAAAACTCTTATTGCCTCTATCAAAAGCAAGTCAACGTAGTTGACTTCCCCTTTTAAGAGTGGTAATGAAAAAGAAAGAGTGTTGCCATATCTTACCGCCAATCGGGGAGTAGTAAGCCGTATTAAAAAATTTGAAGTGAATTTGCGAACAAACTCTTGTGCTTCATCTTCAGTCAAGACAACTTCACTTGAGTTAAGTGATTGCTCAACAAGTTTGAAGCAATAGTTTTTTAGTGCAGCTTTTTGTGCTAACGGTAATTTTATTGGAATTTGAATAATTTTTTCAAGGAAATTTAGTCCTGCCTTTTGGTCTCCAGTTCCAAATCTCTCACCGATTGCAGAGGAAACCATGTTTTCGTCAAAAGATAAAAGATAAGTTGTGTATGCAAAATCACCTGTGAGTTTTACCAAACGAAATATTGCATGAATTTCACTTTTTTCAAGTCTATCAATGTCGTCAATGAAGATTACAATTCGTTTCTTGTTGT
>Ga0075157_10002220_pt1 | contig 11408 bp, 7 predicted proteins | sample JI81BgreenDNA_FD_70967 | JGI IMG/M metagenome (GOLD analysis project Ga0075157, IMG submission 70967) | Wastewater effluent complex algal communities from Wisconsin, to seasonally profile nutrient transformation and Carbon sequestration -... | ecosystem: Engineered > WWTP > Effluent > Algae...
GAACCCCAGGAAGCCCACCGCCCTCGCGGCCGCCTCGAAGGCTGCGGGATCATGGTTTGCCATGGCGATGTCAAAGGCCGTGCCCTGCATGTGCTTCGAGGCCGGGGCCCCGCCGACAGCACGGTTGTGTTCGGGGCTGCGGTAGGCAGAGCGGATGATCAGCGGCTTGCCGAGGCGGTCGCGCAGGGCCTGCAGCTTGTCCATTGCTTCGGTGTTGATCTTGATCGCGCCGGTGCCGCGGCAGGCGATCTCGGCGGCCGAGAAGTTCGGCCAGCGCCAGGTGTTGGCGGGCACGTCGCGCCAGTGGGTGTAGGTCAGGGTGGGCATGGGATCCTCCAAATGAAAAACCCGCCTCTGGGGCGGGGGATGTGGTCGTGGTGGTGTGGTCACCAAGCGGTCAGTCGGATCGGCCGCGCTGGAAGGCGTCGAAGAGCATGTCGCGCATCGAGCGGATGTCGGTCTCGATCCGGTCGAGGCGGTCGCCATCGACCTTGCGATCTTCGCTGCGCTGCTTGTCAGTCCGGTCGCGTTCGGTGATGAGTTCGCGATCAAGGCGATCCAGCAGGGCCTCGTTGGTGAAGGCCTTGCGGGTGATCGCCGCGATCAGGGCCATGGTGCCGCCGATCAGGGCAGTCAGCGCGGCGGTAATCCCGTGGTCCCGAAAGGCCCGCGCGACCTCCCCGGCGAGAGTGGTCTGGTCGTTCATGATGGTCCTTTCGCTATCGCGGTCCTGCGGTTCAGAAGTCGGTTTCGAGGTAGACCCCGGCGCAGTCGTAGGCGACGGCGGCCGCTGTCGCGCCGGTGTTCATGAAGAGGCGCGGTGAAAGGAACTGAGTGGTCGCTGGCAGGTCGGCGGTGATCTCCTGTTCGAAGACCGCGCCGGAAACCTCGTCGACGACGCGCACCCACACGGATGACCCATTCGGCGGGGCCGCGATGAACAGGGTGAGCACGCCGCCCGTGGCGACGGCAAAGCTCGCCCCCATGTCATTCAGGGTCGGCGCCCCGGTGCCGTCGTTCGCGACAAGCTGCCATCGGGTGTGGGTACCTCGCTGGAAGCCAATGCCGATGCAGTTGATGGCGGTGGCCAAAGTCAGGGTGGTGGCAAGCGCGGCCGTCGAGCCGTAGAGGCCGAAGAACCCCATGCCGCTGGCTTGCAGGGTCGTCAGTGAAATCCGGGTGACGAAGGTCCATCCGCCGAGGCCCGCCGCATTACCGCGCCAGCAGGCCCAACCTGCGGATCGCTGATCGGCGACCGAGTCCACGACGGCCGCCGAGGTCAGACGCCAGCGCCGCATGCTGGCGGCCAGGTTGGTCGCGGCGAGGGTGGGGTGCGAGACGGTGCCGACCGAGGTGATCGGCATCCCTTCGGTTGTGATGGTCGTCGTGACGGAGGGCGACCAGGTCGCGATCCTGTTCACACCGAAATGCGGCTGCAGCGGGAAGTCCCGGCCGGAAGGGCGCATGACGTCGATCCAAGGCGCCCCGGCCCGGCTGCGCGCATAGACCGAAGCCTTGCCCGCGGGCGGCGGGGATGGCGCAGCGGCCAGTGCAGGCAGGACCGTGGGCTGCGGCAGTTCCACCTGGCCGCTGGTGCGGTCGATCCGGATCGCGTCGAAGAAGGCCGACCCGTCCGGGCTGACCTTGAAGCTGAAATCGTCGTTGCCGAGAAGCCCGATCAACGCCCGCGCCGAAAACCCGGTCTTGAAGGCGAAGGCGGCGTCGTTCGCCGGGGCCGCCTTGTTTACCGTCGCCTCGATCCCTGCGCCTGCGTTGTTCAGAAGCACCGCAGGCGTGTTGACCGACATCCGGTTGTAACTGTCGGCCGTGGCCCCGCCGAGACCGAGCAACTGCGCGGTCAGGTTGGCCTGCGGCATGCCGACCTGCGTGACGGCATTGGCGAAGGTGACCGTGGGCGTGTTCACCACCGTCGCCCCGCCCGCGCCAGCCGTCGCAGAGCCGATGTTCACGACCGTCGTCGACCCGGACACGCCGCCAGTGCCGAGGTTCACGGTCTTGGTCACGCCGGTGGTCGTGGCGCCGATGCCCATGCCATAGGTGGCGGTCGTCGTGGCCGTGCCGATGCTTGCCGAGGCCGCCGAGACGGTGACTGTGCCCGAGGCGGTCAGCGTACCCGAGAAGGTCTTGTTGCCGGTGAAGGTCTGCGTTCCGGCGAGGATCGCCAGTTCGGACGAGGTGTTCGGCAGTGTGAAGCTGCGCGTGGTGCCTGCGCTGATCCCCGCCAGCGAGAAGGTGGCCTTCTTCGTCGGATCAGCGTCGTTCACCAGGCTGAACACCGCATCCGACACGTCGCGCGGCTCGCCCACAACGTCCCACGCGCTGCCGGTCCAGACGAGGAACAGTCCCTCGTCCGCAACCCACACCAGCCAGCCGGTGCGCGGGACGAGCCGGATCCATGCGCCGTCCACCCAGAAGGCGATGTTCAGATCCCACCCGGCCCAGAGGCCGGTGGCGCCCGAGGCGACCAGATGGCGGTTGCCGTCGGCGGGGCTGGCCGGGGGCGCGGTGCGCGTGCGGTCGAGGACCGAGAGCTGCACCATAGCATCGAGCAGGCGCAGCGCCTCGTTGTGGGTAACATGCTTCTGCGCTTGAGCGGCCAGCAGATACGGCAGCCCAAGGTGCGTCGTGGTGTCGGACATGGGGGTTCCCGCGAGTTGGGATCAGAATTGCAGCGTGGCGGCCGCGGGCGTGCCGCGGCCGAGGCGGTTCGAGAGCTGGTAGATGCGGATCGCCAGCGTCTGGCCGGGCCCGAGCGGCGCACCCCAATCGGCGTTCTGCTGAGCAGCGGTGTAGAGGACGGAGGGCGTACTGCTGGTCAGCGTCCGCTTTATCGCAGCGCCGTCGAGGATCTGGAGGTCGTAGGACTCAACGTCTTCGGCCAGCGGCACCTCGACCTGCTCCCAGGCATCGGCGACCAGCGCGCGGGACCGCCGTGTCCAGCGGATGGTCAGATCGCCCGTGTTCCGGGCCGTTCGCCACGGCTGTTCGACATGCACCGGCGCGAAGGGGACAAGGCCCCGCCCGGTCGGCGTGAAGCCCAGCGCGGCGTAGCTCGCATCACTGACCGCACGCGCGGCCGGTCCAACGCGCCAGTTCCACTGCAAGCCAAGGTCTGCCTCGGCAATGGGCAGCGACGCCAGCGTTGTGTCCAGCACCACGACCCGCGCCCCGGCCGGGGCGGGATTGCCCATGGAATATTCTGACCCGCGCTGCCCGCGGAGGAGGCGGGTGAGCCGATAACGACCGGTGGCGACCAGTTCAGCCGCGCCAGCCTGGACGATCTCCCAAAGGCCCGCCGCTGTCTCGACGGCTACCGCATTGGCCCCGCCGAACAGCGCGACGTCGGTCACGCTTTCCAGCGTTCCCGACAGCAGATCGACCACCAGCGCGTTGCCGAGATCGAAGCGTGAGGTGGGGCCCGGAAAGAAGTCGAAGGCGAGCGTGCCGATCCGGGCCCGACTGCCGAAGGTGGTCAGCAGATTGAACCCATCCGTCGATGCGCTGCGGAACACTGCGATCTCGCCCGGCCAGGGGCTGGCATGGGCAGCGATCAGGGGGCGATGGGCGGGCTGGTCCTCCGAAATCTGCGGCAGGTCCAGCATCACCACCTCGGGCATGCCGAAGACGACGGGGCTCGAAAGCGAAGCCGGGCGGGGATCGCCGGGCGGCATGTCATACGCGGCGCGGTCCTGCCGCACCGCCTCGATCCCGCGCGCTTCGGCATCGGCGACCGAGACGAGGCGGAATTCCACCTCACGGCCGTCGTGTGCCAGCCGGATCACGTCGGCCGGATCGAGAGCGAGCCGCGAGGGCGGCAAGCGGAAGGTGGCACTTTCCCGGCCGATCCAAGCTTCCATCAGCGCGCGGCGGCAACGGCGTTCGGCCTCCTCGGGCGGGATCGCCATGGGGAAGGACTCGGACGCGATGCGGGTCGTATCGACGGTGATGCGGCGGGCTTCGACGAGGGCCGCGTCATAGTCTTCGTCCGCCCGCGCGACCTGCCACTTCAGCGCCTGCGGCAGTTCCGTCTCCTGGCCGCGGGTCAGCTCAAGAGCCTCACCCTCGCGGCTGGACACCAGATCATCGATGGCCAGCGTAGCGGTCGAGGCACGGCCGCGCATGACGAAGCGGATCACCCCCTCTGACTCGATGGCGTCAAACCCGAAATGCCGGGCCAGCGTGGAAATCGACGCGCGGGGGCTTTCCAGCGCGACGATCACATAGCCCTCGACCGCGCCCCAGAGGCCGGTGACGTCAATCAACGCCTCATCAAGCCCAGCGCTCAGGCAGAGATGACGCACAAGGGCCGCCAACGACACCGCACCGAGCCGCCCGGTCAGCCAGTGCCCGAGCCGCCAGTTCGGGCCATCGGTCCAGACGCCGGTCAGTTCGGGGAAGAAGGGATAGGGTCGCGCATCCCAGGTCCAGGCGGCGCATTCGGGGACATGCACCATCCGGCCACCGTAGACGGATGAGGTTGGATTGTTCGCGCCCTGACCCCACCAGAGGTAACTGGCCTCGAGATAGGCACGCTGGATCGTGTCATCTCGCCAGCCACGGGAGAAGTATGGGGTGAAGCTCTCCGAGGACTTCGGGTCGAAGAAGACGTTGGGCTGGTTCGTGCCCCGGTCGATGGCCGGGCAGCCCAGTTCCGTGAACCAGACCGGCTTTGACTGCGGCACCCATGCCGTGGGCGTGCCGCTTTCCACCCCGCCCGGCCTGTTGAAATGGGGGTTCGACCACCAGGCCCGCAGATCCTTGTAGCGAAACACCCAAGGCTTGCCTGCGGCACCGTCCGTGATCGGCGTGCGGATCTGGGCCGACCTGTCGGCGGCGGATGCATAGAACCAGTCGAAGCCCTCGCCCCCTGCGATGTTCGCCTGCAGGTAGCCGCGGTCATGGATCGCCGCCCAGCCTGCCAGCGCATCCGCATGGTCGAAGCCGTCGCGCCAGTCGGAGAGCGGCATGTAGTTGTCGATGCCGATGAAATCGATGTTGGCATCCGACCAGAGCGGGTCGAGGTGGAAGAACACGTCCCCCGTGCCATCGGCGGGCTGGTGCCCGAAATACTCCGACCAGTCGGAAGCGTAACCCACCTTTGTGCCCGGCCCGAGGATCGCCTTCACATCCGCGGCCAGTGCCTTGAAGGCGGTCACGGCCGGATAGGCGCTGGCGCTCGACCGGATCGTCGTCAGCCCGCGCATCTCGGTGCCGATCAGGAAGGCATCGACCCCGCCCGCCACGGCGCAGAGATGGGCGTAGTGCAGGATCATCCGCCGCAGGCCCCAGTCGCTGGAGGGGCCGGTCCAGCTGACAGTGTCGCCAGAGATCGCGAACTGCGCCGGGGTGGCGGCGCCGAAGAAGCTGGAGACCTGCGTCGCCGCAGCGGCGGTCTTGTCGGCGGCCCCTGCGAAGCCTGCCGCCGGGGAGCAGGTGATCCGCCCGCGCCAGGGGAAGGTTGGCTGGCCGGGCGTCGCAGCATTCGCACTGTATGGGTTCGGCAAGATGTTGCCGGGCGGCACGTCCATCAGCAGGAAGGGGTAGAAGGTGACGCGCAGGCCGCGCGCCTTCATCTCGCGGATCGCCTGCACCACCGCGAAATCGGCAGGCGTGCCGCCATAGACCGGCCGGTCCTCGGCGTCGCGGCTGACGAGATGCGCATTCGCCCGCGCCACGCCGTTGACGGTCCAGACCTTGGGGCTGGTGACCTTGGCCGCCACTTCGACGCCGGGCTTGATCGTGCAATTGCCCGCACGCAGGTCATTGCCGAACCAGGCGACGACCAGGCTGACGCTTTCGGCGGCCGGGGCCAGGGCCTGCAGGCGGTCCAGCGCCACGACGATGTCGGCCTCATCGGGCAGCGCGTTGAGGTTCTCGGCCGAGGTTGTGCCGCCGGTGGTCTGGCCGAACACCGTGGTCGTCGCTCCGACCGTCTTGCGCACAGCTTCGGTCGCATAGGTGAACTCGCCCGAGGCGGGGATCATGGTGATGGCCTTCACCAAGCCCTCGGCTGTGTCGGCATCGGCCAAGGGCCGGAACACTTCGAAGGACAGCTGCGGCAGGCGGTTGCCATAGGTGGAAAGCGCCAGTTCCTCGAAGACGACATAGGCCGTGCCGCGATAGGCGGGTGTGTTGGCTGCGCCCATCTTGGCCGCAATGAATGGATCGGCCCCTTGGGTCTCGTTCCCAGGATACCAGCGCCAGGTGATACCGGTCATATCCAGCGGTTTGCCATCGGCCCAGATGCGGCCGATGCCGGTGATCGGCCCCTCGCAAAGCGCAACGGCAAAGCTGGCATAGTACAGATACTCGGTCGTCTGGACCCTGCCGCCGCCCCCGCCCTTGCCGCCACCCTGCGTCGTGGTCTTCGTCTCCTCGCGGAAATCCGTGGCCCAGATGATGTTGCCGCCGATGCGCATGCGGCCATAGAGGCGCGGGAGGATGGCCCCTTCGGTGGCCGAGGTGATCCGCAGGCTGTCGAGGCGCTGGCCCTCGATCTTTTGCGCGGGCGCCAGCGAGGACACGATCCAGCTGTCGACCACCGTGCCGATGGTCGAGCCGATGAAACCGCCGATGGCGGCACCGGAAAAGCCAAGGATCGCGCCACCGAAGGCCCCGCCGATGGCGGAACCGATGGCACCGAGGACAAGGGTGGCCATGGGAAAATCTCAGCGTGCAGGAAACAGGAAGGCGAAGGCGATCTTGCGTGCCCAAGCAGGCGTCAGCGGTTCCTCGATCACGCCGAGGCGTTCGTAGGCGTGGAGGAAGGTGTCGGGGCTGGTGAGGATCCCGACATGCTTGGCGATGGCGCGGGGCATCATCCGGAACAGGATCAGCGCGCCGGGCGGCGCATCGGCGGGTGCGATTTCCGGCATCATCGCCCGCGCTCCGTCTGCCAGCACCTCGCTCGGCCCGGTCTCACCCCAGTCGCGGCTGTAGGGCGGGATCGGGAACGGCTCTGGCCCCACAACCTCGCGCCAGACGCCGCGCGCGAGGCCGAGGCAATCGCAGCCGACCCCGCGCAAACTGGCCTGGTCGTGATAGGGCGTGCCGAGCCAGGACCGGGCGACGGCAATGACGATGGAAGGATTGGCGGTCTTCACAACACCGCCCCCTCATGGCCACCGTCCTTTGTCGCGTAACGCAGGACTGCATCCTGTCCGGGGATGTGCGGGAACCCTCGGAAGTTGGCGACATTGGCGAACTTCGAGCCGCAAGTGGCGATCCGCTTGTCGCAGCCTGCCCGGACCACGATAGCATCCATCGCTGTGATCGGGCGCACCGGCGCTTCCAGCAGGGTCAGGATCGCCACCCCGTCGACGAGGTCATGCGACAGAACCTCGACGCGCCGCCCGGCGTTCGCGCCGGTCGACCATTCCACCAGCCCGAAGGCGAACCACCCTGCCGAGAAGGCGCCAAGGCCTGAAGCCGTGAAGGCCCGATCCCGCAGCACATCGATGACCGCGCCGGTCCCCTTGAAGGCCGGGGCATCAAGGTTCAAGCCACAGCGCGCATCGCCCAGCGCGGCGTCGCAGCTGGCCTGAAACGTCCGCCCGACCGTCTGGCCGAGGACATGGGCCAGCGACCGCACCTCCGCCACGAAGGCCAGACGCCCGCGCCTTATCTGGCCGATGGCCCCGCGACGCAGGAGCACGCGCTGCGCGGGGCTCGCCCAGCTCACCCGCCAGACCTCGACCGCTGCATTGTCCCATCGGCCATCGAGGATGTCGGACTCGGTGATCCGGTCCGACGACAGCACGCCTTGCGCGTCCTGCGCGTCGACCGAGAGGTCCGATCCCGAGCGCACCTCGGAGGCCGTCAGACCGCTTTCTGGCTCGAACTCGGTCCCGTCGAACGCCAGCGTTCGGTCATGGTCCGTGAAGCCGAAGGTCACGCCGTCCGCCCGGGTGATCCGCCAGCACCAGGACAGGGTGGTGGTACCGTCGTCGAGATGCGCCTGCAGCGCCGGGTTCAGGGTCTTCATGTGCGGATTTCCACGAGTGGGATCGAGGTGATCGACCCGAGGCGTTCGAAGTCGAGAGTGACATCGAGGGCGTCGGTGGCGAAGCGGACAGGGACGTCGAATTCGAAGCCTGCGGTGATGGCCACGCCCGCGGCGGGAGCCGTGACGAATGTGATGAGACCGGTGGTCGTGGAAACCGACCAGCCGGAGGCCTGGGGCGTGCCGTTCAGGGCGATGGTGACGGTCCCGGCGACGGGCTTGATGATCGCCCGCGTCCAGGATTGCGCGCCGGAAGTGTAGCGTTTCGCCAGCTGGAAGGTGTTCGTGCTGCCGTTGCCGGTGCCGAAGGGTTGATCGGCTGGCCCCGGCGCCTGCGATGGCAGGCAAGACTTGAAATCGGCCCAATCCTTGAAGCGAAAGCCGTGGAGGCGGCCGTTCCGCGCCTCGAAGAAGGCGACGACCGCCGCCAGATCGTCGGCGCGGCGGATGCCATAGGCGACGTCATAGCGGCGGCGCGAGTTGGCCCAGCTGGCGTTGCGCTCCTCGGCGCCCGAGGCGAGCTCGACGATCTGGGTGCGCCGCTCGGGACCACCGCGTGCCCCGCGGCTGATGTTGTCCGGAAACCGGACCTCGTGAAATGCCATTACATCCCCCTCCGGCCCAGTGACACGGCGCGGGCGATGTCGCTGGCGACCTGTGTGCGGGACTGGCGGAAGCTCTCGGCGTCGCGGGCGTTGATCGTGACATTGACGGTCGAGGCGCTTGCCTGGCCGTACCCTGCCGCCTCCCGGCGCGAGAGAACCCGCTCGCCGCGCTGCAGGATCGCGGGCACCTCGTCGGGCCGCAGCCCAGCCCAACCGCCGTTATGCATGCGAGGGGCATGGGCGAAGGCCAGCGCCGGGACCATCCGGCCGGGACCGGGCGCGCCGACCATCCCGCCCGTGTGCAGGATGTTGGCGAAGATGCCACCCGCACCGCCCAGCGCGCCGGAAAGAGCATTGGCGATGGGGCCGAGGATGAATCGACGGGCGGCGAGCTTTGCCAGATCGGCGATCATCGAGGTGACCAGATCGCGGAAGTCGAGCTTGCCGGTCTTCACGAAGTCGCCGATGGCGTCCTCGGCGCTCTGGAACGCGCCCACCAGCGCGCTGCCGATGTCGCGCGCCTTGGCGGCGTAGTCGGCCAAAGCAGCGGTGACCGCAGCCCAACCGGTGGCGGCCTGGTCGGCCCCGTCCGCCGCCGCAGCCCCAGCATCCCGCGCGGCGGCCCCGGCACCTCCGGCAGCTTCGGTGGTCTCACCCAGTTCGTTGTTCAGGGCATCAGCTGAAGCAGCCGCATCCGCCAGCGCGGTCTCGGCCTCGGTCCCTGTTCCGTTCACTGCATCCTTCAGCGCCTGCCAGCTGGCGAGCGGCCGACCGGCGGCGTCAGCCAGCATCCCTGCCGCTTCGCGATAGCCATCTGCCCGTGCGCGGGCGTCGTCGGCCATGGCACCGAGCCCGAGATCGGGCGGCTCGAGGTAGGTCCGCGACAGCGCTGCCGAGAAGGCATCGGCGGCGGCGGCACCTGCAGCGGTCGCGGCGCCCTCGAAGGGGTTGCCGATGCGGCCGAGTTCCACCGGGTCGAGGATGCCGATCCGCACGCCACCTTCGCCTGTCGCCCATTCCGGCAGCAAGGCCAGCGCCGCGTTCAGGGTCTCGATGAAGCTGTTGATGCGCGTTACGACGCCGTTCAGCATCGCCTCGACGCCCGAGATCAGCCCATTCGCGGCCTGGAAGGCGAAGTCGCCGATGGCACCGGGCAGACTGCCCCAGATCGCCACCGCTGCGTCATAGGCCCCCTGGAAGATCGCCGCCGTCCGGTCGCCGAAGCGGACGACGCCTGCGATGGTGCCTTCCAGGGCCGAGAGGCCCGCCGCCTTCAGCCCCTCCCATCCGGCCGCCATCTGCGCGAGGGCCGCGTCCAGCGCCAGGCCGATGCGCGACCAGACTTCGCGGGCCAGATCGCCGAGCAGGCGAAATGCCTCGCCCACGCCGCCGACCCGGGCCACCAGCTGCGAGAACTGATAGACCAGCTCGCCCGCGCCGACGATCAGCGCCCCGATACCGGTGCGGATCAACGCGCCGCGCAGGAAGACCAGCGCGGTGGCAAGGCCCCGAACCGAAAGGGCGGCGGCGGCCATTCCCGCGACCCAGCGCCCGGCCATGACGGCGGCGAAGGTGGCGGCATAGGACGCCAGCCTTCCAAGGTTGCCGATCAGCGTGTCGACGGCCGAGCGCAGGATGCCGCCATCCGAGGCCAGCGCGACGAAGGCCTTGGCCAGCGCCTCGATGGTCGGGGCCACTGCGACCGCGATGCGGTTCCGGAGACCATCGAACACGAGGGATACCGTGCCCAGCGCCAGTTGCGTGCGGCGGAGTGCCTCCAGCGCATCACTGTCCAGCACCGCCCCGAGATCGGAGGCCTGCTCGCCAAGCCGGGCCATTTCCGCGCCGCCGTTGCGCAGCAGCGGTAGCAGGCGTGTGGCGTCCGATGCCATCGCCTCCAGATAAAAGGTCATTTCCTGCTGGCTCAGGCCTGCCCGCTCCAATGTGTCGACGTAGAGCTGCAGCGCCTCGGGGCCGGAGAGGCGCGCGAACTGGTCTGCGGTAACGCCCACGCGCGGGGCCACGTTCTCGAAGAAATCCGCCATCGGCCCGCCGCCGGTCTGCAGGAAATCCCCGACCCGGTCGTTCACGTCCTTCAGGATGTCGGCCAGCTTCTCCTGCTCGATGCCGACCGTCCGGGCCCCAGCTGACCAGCGTTGCAGCGCCTCGGGCGTCGCATTGGCGACCTGCGCGAACTGCCGGATCTGTGCGGCACTCTCGGCCGTGGACCGGACGATCAGGCCGAGCGAGGCAGTCGCCGCCGCAGCTGCAGCCCCGAGGGCGAGGCCCGCGCGACGCCCAAAGGCGGCCAGCCGGGTGTTCGCCAGTTCCATTTCGCGCGACAGGCGGCCGAGGCCCTTCGCCCCGGCCTCGCCGACGCCCTCCAGTTCGGCACGCACGCGACGTCCGCCCTCGGCCACGAGGCGGACGGAGACCTTCTTTTCAGCCATTCCGGCGTCCTTCCATCTGCTCGTTGAGTTTGCGCACCATCACTGCCTCGATCTCGGGCAGCAGCTCGGCGGTGATCAGGGGCGCAATGCCCAGCGCCTGCGCCAATGACAGCGCCGCGCCCATGTCCCATCCGATGACGGCCCCCGGCGCGACGCGCAGCTGGCCGCCGAGGCGCTGGGTCAGGTCCCAGACCTGCCAGCCCTCGACGGTTTGCGGCCGGTTCAGTCTTGCGGGGCAGTCGGGGCAGGGGCCTGCGCAGGCCGCGCAGTAGCCGTCGCCCCCGCCGAAGGACCAGTCGGCGAGGGCGCGGAGGCGTTTTTTTCCTGATC
>Ga0075157_10002222_pt1 | contig 11400 bp, 9 predicted proteins | sample JI81BgreenDNA_FD_70967 | JGI IMG/M metagenome (GOLD analysis project Ga0075157, IMG submission 70967) | Wastewater effluent complex algal communities from Wisconsin, to seasonally profile nutrient transformation and Carbon sequestration -... | ecosystem: Engineered > WWTP > Effluent > Algae...
TGAAAATATCTCAAAATATTTTATTTGATTACAAGAAAAAAATGTATCTTAGATATGATAATTTAACATACGAATCTAAAAGCAAAACTTCTCATGATCAATTCTTGAGCATGTTAAAATCATTTGCATACGGTATATCAAGAATAATTGACTATGGATTATTGCATGGTTTATTTTTAATTGAGAGTTTTGTTTCAACTATTTACACTTTTTATCAAAAAAAAATGTTGATTTTGTTGATTGTTGTATTATTTAGCTTAGCTATCTTCTACAAATTCTTTGTACTCAATCTTCAGAAAGAAATAGCGAAAAATACAAAAACTTATGTTGAAGAAATGAAAATAATTGAAAGTAAAATTCTTTTCAATGGAATTGCTTTTCAATACAAAGAATCCACTGCATATTCAATGATAGATTTGCACAAGCAATACAAAGATTTAGTAACTGACTTGTACATTATGTACAATGAATCTCACAAATATGTAAGTATTGCTATTGAAGTTTCATGTGCTATGATTTTATTTTTTATTACTAATGTTCCGACACTAGTTTCTGTTATGACTGCTTTTATTCAAATGACTACTTCTGTTAAAAATACGTCTAGCTTTTTAGTTGAGCTTGAAAGATATTGTATCGATTATAGAATTTTTGAATCATTTTGGCAGAAAGCTGAATTTGGTGAACCTCCAAAAGAATTACCGATAAAAAATAAAAAAATAGTTATTGAATCAGTGAATATTAAAAGAGGAACATTTACTTTGTCTTCAAAAGATAAAATAGAATTGAATGTTGGAGAAAGAATATTTATTCATGGACCATCTGGTCAAGGTAAATCTTCTTTTATCAAAGGATTATTTGGAATGCTATCTGATAGTAAAGTAAAATTATCTTATGGAGAAGGCAAGAACTTCTATCACACAGTATCTGACTATTTTCAAGAAATAAAAGAGAAACTATCTACATCGAGCATATCAATATCTGATATATTCAAGGGAGAAAAAGATACAAAGGTAATAGAGAAATATCTTAAGCTTGATTGGAACGAAAATGAATACAATATTATTATGGCTAACATTTGTTCAGCTAATAAAGATAAATACACAGATATTCATCCTTTCTTTCTTCCAATAAAAGACAAATTATCTGGAGGTCAAAAAAGTAGAATGCTATTATGGAGCAGAGGATTTGTTGCTGACGGAAGCAAATCATTGAATTTAAAAGAAAGAGATATCATTGTTCTCGATGAACCATGTCCTGATGTTGATCACGATACCTATATTCAAACAATGAATACTTTCTTAGACATGTACAAGAATAAAATGATTTTATTCATAGGTCACTTATGCAAATGTAAGAAAGAATCCTTACCAAAAATACATTTAGAATTGTATATCAACAAAGGTACAATTATTCAAACTAAATGCTAATTTTTTCTTCAAACATTGAATTATTTATTCAATCTCTGAACATTTTTTTTTTGAAATGAACAACATAAAAAATCAAAAGCTATTCACGATACTCTTTCAAAAGAATCATCACCTTAAAAATTTCATTTAAGTTTCTTTCAGTTTACGAATAATGAAGAACTTAAAAGAAAATACAAATCATACACAAGTATCGAAGAATTATCACATTTTTTCAACAGCAGTTGAAGAATGAAGATTTGCTGTTTACAATATCATTGAAAAAGAAAATTTAAAAAAAGAATATTATGATAAACTTTGTCTCATAAATGAAAATCACTATGTAAAGCTGAAAACGATAATTATGAATAAACTTACTTTTTTTTTGCTTGTTATGAAATTTACAATTTTGTAGCAAACAATAATATTTTTTTTGCAATTTATTTGTAAATAATTAAACAATTAAATCTAGACCACTGTTGAGAGGATTCAGCCCTCACTATAATTAAACAATTAAAATAATTAGTTTAAAGAATAAATTTTATTCATACATCAAATAAAAAAAAAATGAACATAGTTGTAAAAGGTAGAAAATATACTTCAGTAAAAGCTCTAAAAAAAAATCCTTCGTTTGAAGAGAAATATTCAAGAAATGTTAGAAACGTAATAAAAGACTTGAATATTAGTTCCTCTAATTATCAGTATTTTTCTTTAAGAGATAATAAAATATTTCTTTCAAAGAGTGAGAATAGAAAAGCTATTTTATATTTTACTGATGAATATTATCATGGTACTTTGTTACCTATGTTTGAAAAAATTCAAAAAGAAAACAATACGATTCCTCATGTTGTAATACCTAAAAGAAGAGGTGCGAAGAAAAATAATTCTAGTTCTGAAACTGTAGGTCCAGCTACTACAATTCAAAGTACTCCTGAAATAATTCAAGAAAAAATATCAAAACCTCATAACCAAATGAATGTTACAATATCTTCAAATGAAAATATTCTTCCAATAATTATTTTGAATGAAGAAGAAAAAATATTACTGAATGGAAAAAGGCATAATCTTATTATGAGAGGAGAAAGACATTACAAAAAAATATTTATATCTGTTTTTTCTGTTGGTAAAATGTTCGGAGTAAAAAGATTAGAAAATGACTTAACAAAAAATGCAAAGAAAAGTGAAGGAGAAAATTATGTTATGTTGAAAATAGATGGAACAGTGAATGGAAAATATAAAACTGCTAAAAAAGCATATTTTACATACTATGGATTTCTCACTTACATATTCACTTCAAAAAAAGCAAATGTTACTGAAATAAGAGATCATTTTGAAGAAATATTATTTACTCATCAGTTTGGTACTATTGAACAAAAGACAGTTCTTGTGAAAAAGTTAGCATATGGAGTACCTGCAAATGAGATAAAAAAAGTATTAAAAATTATTCCTTCTGAAGTTGCGTGTATTTATTTGTTAGTCTTAGGTACAGTAAAAGATTTAAGAAAAGAGATGGATATTGATGATTCTTATACTGATGATCTTATTATCTGTAAATTTGGAAGAACAAATAATTTAGATGAAAGACTTAGAAAACATACATCAACATTCAGTAAATTTGGATGCAATATATCTGTGAGATATATTACAATAATAGATTCATCTGAATGTGTGAAAGCAGAAGCAATGATAAAAAAATACATAAAAGACGAAAAAATCTCTTTTTCTTTTTCATCATTCAAAGAACTAGCAATAGTTGACAAACATACATTGAATAATAAAATAAAAGAACAATATACACTATTGCAAAAAATATTTTGTACTGAGAATAAACATCTGAATGTTTTATTGAAAGAATATGAACATAAGCTTGAAAAAGTTCAGTTGGAACACAAGGTCGAAATAACAAAATATGAATCTTCCTTAAAAGAAACAACAACAAAATATGAATCTTCTTTGAAAGAAACAACAACAAAATATGAATCTTCCTTGAAAGAAACAACAACAAAATATGAAATAGAAATTCAAAGACTCAAATATGAGCTTGAAATTGAAAAAATGAAAGCAAAACTTTCGAAATATGAAAAATAATAATTTTTGATAAATTGATCTGTAGACAAAGATCAATTTTTCCTCATCTTTCTTTTTACTGAAAATATTCTAAAAAAAAAATAATTTTTTTCTTATTGATAATTTTTATCAGTATGAAAATATGATTTATGACTTTCGCTACTGAAGAATTGATAGCAATATTTTTTGCAACAATAATATCTTTCTTTTGTTTTATCTTTTTTGTCTTAAATATTTTGGCTGATATTGATGAAATAAATATACAAGAAGAAAGAATTAGATATTTCTCAAACAGAGGGTTTACATAAGTATTTATTCATCGATATTAAAAATAAAAAAAATGATTATTTTTTCACATGTAGTATTAATTCAAATGAAAGAAAAAAAAAAAATGAACAAAAAAAACATCGATGTATTATTTCATCCAAGTATTGTAAACAATATTATTTCTTTTATGAAATTTTCGGTTGAAGAAAAATGTTTTATTAAATCTGTCTCTAACTTTTTGTTGTCAACAAAATTATCTTCAAAATATTTTTCTTTACCAGACCAAAAAAATTATTTTTACTCTATCAAAGATATCTATGATAAATCTTTTTTAGAATGCTTATTTGAAAAATCTATATCATATCCAAATAACAAATATGCCAAAAATATTTTCAATTATCTTCTTGATGTAATTGACATTCATAAAATAAAATTACCTCTTGCTGAAATTGCTTGCAAATATAAAAATAATGAAGCACTGAAGGTATTTGTTGAAAAAAAAGTTACATTGTCAAAAAAAGAATTATCATTAGCTTTTAGTCTTGATAATTATGAAGCAATGAAGATATTATTAAAAGATACAACTACTAAATTTATTATTGAAGACTATAATAATGTATTAACAAAATGTATTGAAATATGGACTCCTGATCTTGGAGTTGAATGTATTACTAATAAATTGATAATTACTTCAGATTGGCATGAATCTGGGTTTGATTGTATTCAACTATATTTTATTCAAATAATTAAATTGGTAGCAAGCCCTTCAGTAAATATATGTCTTTCAAAAGCAATAGCTAAGAAACTCTTGGATATAGATGAAGAATTATCGGATTCAATGGAATACGGTCTAATGCCATTTATTCTATTTATTCTTTCGTGTTTAGAAAATAATATTTTGTTAGTTGAATTTATTATTGCAAATAGCTCTGAAAATCATATCGATCTTGTTTATGATATGAATTATAAAATTGCTGAAGGTATTATTTATGATGATGAGTTAAAGTATCAAGAATATATATCAGATAATAAATTAGATATCACTGATTTTTTCATCAAAAAAAATTATCTTGAGCTACTTAAATTATTTATGAATGATAAAATGAAAATTGGATTGGATATTTTCATCAGTAAAGCTAGACTTGCTATGAAACTAAAAAATGTTGAAGTGATAAAAATATTAGCAAAGAATACAAGTATTCAAAACTTAGCAAAATCAAAATATATGATTGAATCAAATTTCAAACAAGAATCTATCTTTGATATTTCAGTTGAAGCATTTCAATCTGAAAACCATGAAATATTAGAAGTACTTGCATCTGAAAATCTTTTAGCTCCGAAATTAAAAAGAAGCAGTATTTTTTTTGAAACAAAAAATCCAAATATTATGAATGTTTTGTTGAAAAATTGTGATATTACAACATATGAACAATTTTATTACATTTTTTCTCTTTCTTGTAAGTCAAAATCATTTTCTACAGTTAGTACTCTATTGAAAACAAAGTTCGTTACAAATATGGTAAGGAATAAAGACTATAACGAGCTTGAAATATTATCAATTCTTTATGAAGTAACTGATGAAAAAATAATAGCTCTTGTTACTCAAATATTTTGTGAAACATAATTCATTTTTCTTGTTTTGAAATTTCCTATTTCATAACATTTACTTTTGTTCAAAGAAACCAATGAATCTCAATAAAAAAGAATAGGTAGTTTGTTTCTTTTATGTAAACATGCTATTGAGCAATAAGAAAGTAAATCATATTCATTTGTTCATTCTAACAGAAATAAAAAAAAAATTGAAAAAAAAACATAATAGTAAGACATCAAAATAACAGAGAGAATATATCAAAAAAAAATCAAATGTCAAAAAAATTCTCAGAATTAGTAAAAACTTTAAATGAAGATCGTGATAAAAAAATAGAAGATGTTTTCGGTGTTCTTTCATCAAAAAAATTATCAAGAAAAGAAAAATATTTGAAGCTTGTTACTCTTACAAATGATTCAGCTTTGAAATATGATTGTGAAGTAATCAAAAATGATGAAATAGATAGTCAAAAAGAAACATTTTTCATCAAGAGTCTTCTGATAAATATAATTGGAGAAAATATGCCTGCTATTTACTCACTGTTAAATCAAGAAAATTTGAAAAAGAAAGAAAGTGCAAAATTAGCAACTGATATTACAGCAGATTATTCGAATAAGATAAATGAATCATTGGGAAAATTAAAATCTTTATCTTGCAAATAATTTTTTTTTGCTTGTTATGAAATTTACAATTTCGTAGCAAACAACAATATTTTTTAAAATTTATTTTAACATAACATCAATGCTATGAAAAAAATGAAAAAAAAATCATAATAATAGATTATTTTAATAAAATAAAATTCATAACAAAAAAATGTCAGACAACTTAATCATTAACAAATTCACTGAACTTAAAAATTCTTCAAATGAAAAAATAAACAAGATTGTTGAAATTGTTGAATCAAATGGTACTGAATTAGAAAAACTTACTAAAATCCTCGAAATAGAAAAAACTGTTAATCCTGAAGCAGGGTACAAAAATATGGAAAACTTTTTATCTTCTAATAGTGCTTTTTATGCAGGAACTGTTGTTGCTGTTTCAGCTATCTTAAAATATGAAAAGGAAAACAAATGCAAAATTCTAGAAAAATCCCTTGAAGATACAAAAACAATATTGGAAAAATTTTCTAAAGATACAAAAAAAATTTTTAGAAGTAAAGAAAGTGGTCATGAATCAATAAAACTTATTGATGATATTAACAAAGAAATCTTGAGTAAATATGACATTGAATTTAACTCTATTGAAGAAGATTACAGTAAAAGATTTGATAAAATAGTTAGCAAATTAGGTTTCATTATCAGAGCTATCAAATCAAAAGAAAGTATCACTCTAGAAGAAGAAAAAACAAATAAAATTACAGTTTAATATTTCTTTTTTTGCTTTGAAATTTACTATTTCATTGCAAAAAAATTATTTTCAAAAATTAATTTCATTCCTCAACAAAAAAAATGAAATTATTATTCTTTGGTAAAGTCAATACATTGGCTCATGTTAAAAAAAAAAAATATGAACCCAGACAAAGAATCGTTAATTTCAGTATTTGATATTATTTTTAAGGTTTTAGATAAAGGAGATTCAAAAGAAATAGATAATTATATCGATTATGTTATGTCGTTTTTAAATAATCGTCTTCAGATGAAGAATGAATATGACAAGAAATGTATATCTGTTTTATCTGCTGATGAAATTAAAAATATTATTTTAGCTCTTGTTCAGTACAAAGAAACAGAAAAATTATTTTCTTTCTTTAAGTTTTTATGGTTTGAAATGAAGGAAAAAGAAAAAAAGAAAAAATTATTTTTTGAAGAATGTGTCTCTGACATATTACAAGAAATAGATATTAGAAACAAGCTTATCTTGAACTTTTTATTCAAAGATAAATTATTTGCAAGGATAGCTGCTAATGTCAAAGGTTCTAATTATTTCAATATCTTTTCTCAAGATACTTTTTCATCAATTGAATTTTTATTAGAAAGAACAAATCTTACGTTGATGTATTCTAATGAATCTTCTTATGGAGTTGATAGATTTATTATTTTTGAAAAAGAATTTGATGGTGAGTGTGATTACTTATACAAAGCTAAATTAAGTGTAGCTGTGACTCTTAGACATAATGCTTTACTTAATTTTAATAATTTTTCTTTTGAATCATTGAAGAATGAAATACTTCATGAAATAAATGTCGTACAAAATTATTGGAATTCATGGTGGATACCAAGAAAAATGAAGAGATAAGTTTTTTTTTCATAATTACTTTATGAAAAAAGAACGAAAACTATTTACTATTTTTTTTCATACTTCTTTTTCAAAGGTGTATGGAACTATTATTGAATTTTTTTGTTTGAAATCATGGGAAAAAATGAAAAGTATGTTCTTTGAATAAAAAATGAAAAAAAAATATGTTGATAAATTATTTTACTGAATGAGAAAAAAAAAATGTTAAAACTTAAACACTTGTCATCTTGCTTTTTCTTCGAAGCTATGAATACTTATGAAAAGAAAAATGAAAATCTTAAGCTTGATGATATCTTTCCAGAGTTTAGTGTACAAACTTTGTTGCTTTATTCTCATTTTATCAAAAAAGAAATAAAAGCAGAGAAAAAAAGTTTTGAAATCTTGTTAGAATCACTTATCTTTGCTGATTTTATTCAAGACAAAAATTATGAAGAATGGGTATCAACTCAGATTGGAGATTTATATCGCTTCAATAAATATGAAAAAAAGAAAATTATTGAATCTATCTCTTTCATTCCTATTGATGTCAAAGTAAAAAAAGCAATAATTGCATCTTGGTTAGGCAGGTTATCATTTCTTTATGAAGAATATTTTAGTTATTGTGAAAAGTTATCTGAAAAATTTTACAATAGTCGTATATATTATTCTATGAATTATTGTATTTACTCCGATATGAATGGACTTTTTATGAGATCATATCACGTATCAGAGCTACAGTGGCCCATATATATCAGAGCATTATCTGAAAGTTGCTGTATTATTTACAATAACTATCGCAATGATAAGAAATATGACGACTTTCAAGGTCTTCCTTTAAAAATCATGATTTTTACTCCAATAAATGAAGATGTTGAGAAAAGAAAAAGGTTGAAAAAAAAGCATATTCATAATTCTCGTATAGCCTACCCAAGTATATATGACTTTTCAAGAATGTTACACAAATATGATTCTGACTATTATGATATCAAAAACAAGTATTCATATCTTCGATATTATTTAGCAACTGATTCAAAGGAAAACGTAATTTACTTGAGAAAATACTATCGTAAAAAATAATATTCAATAAAATTTATCGGATGTTATTTGAAAAAAAATGAAGTTATTATTCTTTGTTATTCTCAATATTTGTTACTCAATGCAAAAAAAAATGAGCATTAACAAAATCATGAAAGTAGATTCTGACACAATAAAATCTGTATTTGAAATTGTTTTTAAAGTATTAGAAAATGAGAAAGATCAAAAAGAAATTGATAAATATATTGTCGATGTTATGTCATTGCTGAAAGACGCTATATCTGTTTTATCTGTTAAATCTATGCAAAATAATATCATACTACTTGCTAGTTACAAAGAATCAGAGAAATTATTTTCTTTTTTTAAATTTTTATGGACTGAAATGATAAAAAAACAAAACACTGGTAAGTATCTTGACCAAATGTTTGTGGAAGATTTGATAGAAGAAGTAGATATCAAAAATACTTCTATCATTGAGTTTTTATTCAAAGATAAATTATTCAGAAATATTGCTGCTACTATTAAAGGAGTAAAAATGTTCAATGTTTTTTCATACCTTAGTTTTTCAAATATCGAGTTTTTACTAGATAAAACAAGTTTTACATTGATTTATGAAAATGAAACACTAAATGGTGTTACAAAATCTATTAAATTTGAAAAAATTAATAACGAAGAAGAAGGTGTTTGGTATGCTGCTGAATTGGATGTATTAATAGGTATTAATCAAAGTACAGTATATCATTTTAGTAATTCTTCTTTTGAATCATTATTAGTTGAAATACTTCAAGAAGTATCTATTAGCCAAAATGATTGGGTTTCATGGTATATTCCAAGAAAAACGATCAGATAATTTCTATTTTTTCATAATTAACTTATGAAAAATAAAAATGATTTTTTTTTAATTACCAAATGCAATTGCTGGCTAACTGTATCAAAAACAAAGAATGAAAGCTATTAATCATATGTTTTGCCCTGATATCGTAAATAATATTATTTCTTTCATAAATCTTTCAGAAAAAGGAAATATGAATTCTATCATTGAATTTTTTTATTGTTTGAAACTATCTTCAAAATATCTTTCCCTTAGTAGTGATAACAAAAACTTTTTTTACTCTATCAAAGATATTACTAATGAAAATTTACTGAAACAAATATTTTTGAACACAATTATTCATTCAAAAAATGAAAATGCAAAGAAAATATTTTCATATCTCCTTGAAAATGTTAAATATGGCGTTGATGAAATTCCTTTTGAAATAGCATGTAAGAGCAATAATATTGAAGCATTGAAAAAATTATTATGGAAATACAAAACAGTAAATCCTAAGAAAATGGGAATAGTTACAGCATGTATCAATAACAATACAGAAGTTGTGAAAATATTAATTGATGATGGAAGAGTAGATTGTTCAGTTTCTGAAAACAAAGCTCTTATTGCTGCTTGTGACAATAAAAATCTGAAAATTATTGCTCTTTTGATGAAAGATAAAAATGTTGATTTCTCTATCAACGAAAACTATTCATTTATAACATGTCTTGAAGAAAATAATTTACTGTTAGCAAAAAAAATTGTTGATGAAAAATTACGTTCCAATAACTTGCAACATGAAAATTATATTTATTTAATATGCAAACAAAAAAATATCGAAGCAACAAAAAAAATATTATCATGTGAAGTAAAGTTTGGGCATTGGTTTGATTATGTTAAACCGTCATATGATAATCCTTTTGCTATTATTTCAAGGTATTTGACTGCTGCGTGTCGACTAAATAATTTTGTTTTAATAAAACACATTTTCGACAATTATGAACATTTATCTTTTGACCTAGGAAAAAGTTATATTTTAAGTGCAGCAGAATATTTTATTTCTGAACAAAAAAATGAATTGTTGCAAGTATTTCTTGACTTCAAACATTGCGTAATTGATAATGATTATTATTTGACATTCATAGAAAATGCTTTAGAAAATAAAAACATTCAAGCTGCAAAAATGCTAATAAAGAGAATGAAACTTAAAAATGAAAAAGTTTTTTTTCAAAAAGAATTCTTTACTGTGAAAAATAAAATAGCTAATTTAAAACATTACGAAAGTATTTTTGATTTTTCAACTAATTCTTATTTATCGAAAAATTATGATTTTTTTGAATTATTTGTTTCTGAAGAATTACTTCATCCAAATTTTTTTACTGAAACATTTTTTCTTGATAATAAAGATGCCAAAATATTTGAAATATTATTGAAATACTCTGTTGTGGAATTACCAAAAATAATTCATCATATTTTATTTTTCGCATTCTCAACAAACAATTATTCTTTAGTTGAATTATTATTCAAGAATGAAAGAGTTAAAGAATATTCATTGGATGATTTAGAAATTTTACTCAAAGAATCTAAATGCAAAAATAAAAAGATAATTGATTTTGTCAACAAAAATATTTTTTGATATTTTACCTCAAATATCAAAAAAAAAAATATTTCAAGTAGTTTCAGAAATTATTTAATAAAAGTTGTTCTGAATAAATCAAATAAATTCAATGCTAAAAAATATTTTTCTTTCAAGATACTTTCAAAAAAGAACCAATCTTGATTTACATAATTATCTTTTTTTGTCAGAGATAGCAACAATAATATTTGACTTCTCGAATGAAAATAATTTTATTTTTTGCAAGCTAAAATCTTTTTTGAATCTAATGAATAAAAATTTTATCCATGTGATAAAAAGAAATATGAATTGGTAAAATTATTGTTGGAAAATTTTGAAGCGAAGGAAATAATGACAATCTAATCATTACTGAATCTTTTTTTTTTTCTTTGAACAAATCATA
>Ga0075157_10002223_pt1 | contig 11398 bp, 9 predicted proteins | sample JI81BgreenDNA_FD_70967 | JGI IMG/M metagenome (GOLD analysis project Ga0075157, IMG submission 70967) | Wastewater effluent complex algal communities from Wisconsin, to seasonally profile nutrient transformation and Carbon sequestration -... | ecosystem: Engineered > WWTP > Effluent > Algae...
AAGTGATCTCCACCAACTACGAGGACAACGATGTGCTGATCGAAGCGATCGTGCCCGCATCGATTGCCGGAAAACTTCAAGCATTTTCGTCGAACGACTCCGTTTCCCTGTCATGAAGCTCTTATCCGGCCTGTTCCTTTGCTGTTTCACCAACTCTCTGATGGCGCAAGACCCTGCGGTGCCAGCAAAGCCGCAGCGTGCCATCCTGGTCAAACCTAACATCATTCGCGCCGTGCCGCTGCTCGATCCGGAGTCCGTGCCTCTGGCCAAACCGCTGGAAAGCGATGCAGCGCTGCAAGGCAAACCCAGCGGACTCGATGCTATACGTTTGCAGATTTTCCTGGATCAACAAAACTTCGGACCCGGAGTAATCGATGGCAAACCCGGACTCTTCACCGAGCACGCCGTGATGTCGTGGAATGAAGTCCACGGTCACACGCACAAAGACTGGTCCGCCGCCCTGGCCGCCGCCCAAAAAGCCGTGCCCACGCCGCTCATCACCGTCACCGTGCCGCCGCTCACGGAAAAGTGGGTGAATCCCAAGCTCTCCAACGACCGCATCCAGCAATCCAAAGCAAAACGCCTGAGCTATCGCAGCGTCGGTGAATTGATGGCGGAGCGCTACCACACCGATGTCGATTTCCTCATCGAGATCAACAGTGCCAAGAAAATCTATGAGCTGCAGGCCGGGCAGCAAGTCATGGTTCCCCATGTGCGGCCCTTCGAGATCGAAAACATCGCGGGCATCCAGCACAAGCGCGATGAGGCAAAAGCCCAGCGGCATGTGGTGGTGGATACCAAACGCAACCAAGTGAGGATTTTCGAAGCCGCACCCGTGGCACTGGTGGTCGTGGAAGACGAGGCCGCCGCTCCTGCCAAACCGGTGGCCAACCGCTCCCTCATCGCCTCCTTTCCCATCACCCCCGGCAAACCGCAGTTCATCCACTACGGCATGTGGGAAGTGCGCACCGCGGTGGAATTCCCCACCTGGCGCTATGACAAACTTTTGTTAGAGACAGGAAAACGCAGCAAGGATCCATCGAAAATCCACGATCTTCCTTCCGGACCGAACAGTCCCGTGGGCGTGATCTGGTGCGGTCTCAACAAATCCGGCATCGGCCTCCACGGCACCGCGGACCCGGAAACGATTGGCCGCGCCCAGTCCGCCGGCTGCATCCGCCTCGCGAACTGGGATGCCATCCGCCTGCCCCAGCTCATCAGCCCTGGCAGCTCAGTGGAGATCCGCTAGAGCTCATCCCAGCACCCAGCGGATGCCGAAGGCGATCACCGCCGGCAAGGTCAGCAGGCTGATCGCCGTGGTCACCACGATGATCTGCGCCGAAATGCCCGGCCTGCCGCCGTAGAGTTTGGCAATCAGCAAAGGCGACATGGCCGCCGGCATGGCCGCTTGCACGATCAGCACTTGTTTCAGCTCCAGCGCCAGCGGCAGGAACTTCGCTGCGGACAAAATGATCAGAGGAATCACCCCCAGTCGCAGCAAGGTGCCGCACAGTGCGATGCGCAGCGAGGGACGTTCGACGGCCACCATGTCGATCATGATGGCACCGGTCACCAGCAAGGCTAACGGAAACGCACCGCTGCCCAGCCATTTCATCATCTCACGCCCCGGCCCCACGAAGTAGCGGTCCAAGCCGAGTGCCACCAGCAACAAACCCACCACCACCGATACCGCCGGGCCGTTGATCAGCTTTTTCCAGGGAATCTGCTTTTCGTTCGACATCACCATCACCCCGAAGGTCCAGATCGACAGCTCGACGCCGAGGTTGTGCACCATGAGCACGGATACCGCCGCCGCGCCGTAGAGTGCCTGCACGATGGGAATCGCGGTGAAACCGAAATTTTGAATCCCCACCGAGAACGCGAAAGTCCGCAGTCCCGCACCTTTTTGCAATTGAATCCATCGCCCCGCCACCATGCCCACCGCCATACCCACTAAGAGTTCACTGAACCCGATGCCCAGACTCCAGCCCACCACCGAGCCCTGCACCAGCGACTCACTGCCGAGAATTTTATCGAGAATGAAACAAGGATACATGATCTGATAGACCGCATGCATCAGAGGCTCATCGTGCTCCGGGCGCAGAATCCGAGCCTTACGCAGCACCACTCCCAACACAATGAGAAGATAAGCCGGCAACACAGCCGTAATGATGGCACTGGCGGAAAGCACCCGCCCAGCATCCACATTTCCCCAACACGCGCAAGTGGATTGATTTCCGCGGCGCATTTGCTAGCATCACTGTCATGGAACTGACGAGCATCGACCGCGACGATTTCCGCCGCTTGCTGGCGGACATTGGCGCCATGCGCATGCCCTATGGAAAATTCGGCCCCAAGCAATGCCCGCCGCACGGCGTGTGGATCTGCGACCTGCCCGTGGAATACCTGGCTTGGTTCAAGGAACGCGGATTTCCCAAGGACAGGCTCGGTGAGCTTCTCTCCGCGGTGTATGACATCAAATCGCATGGCATGGACGCGCTCTTCGACCCTATACGTCAGGCACACGGCGGCCGTTCTCCCTTGCGCCCCAAGCGCCCGCAATCCTTTGATTTTGAATAAACGCATCTTCCACCTATGAAACCATTCCTTTGCCTTGGCATCTTCTGCCTCACCTTCACCGCCTCGGCGGCACCCACCCACCTCGTCACACAGGAACCCGTTGCCGTGAAAAAACTCCCGGATGGCACCATCCTCATCGATTTCGGCAAGGTGGCATTCGGTAACATCGATCTGTTGCAACTCAGCGAGACGCAAACCATCACCGTGCATTTCGGCGAAGCATCGAAAGCCGGGCGGATCAATCGCCAACCCGGCGGCACCATCCGCTACGCCCAGACCCAGAGCACTGCCCAAGGGGAAAAAACCCGCGTCGCCCCGGCAGCAGACAAACGCAACACCACCCTGCCCGCCGCCATTCTGACGCCCAAGGAGTGGGGCGTGGTGCTGCCATTCCGCTGGGTAGAAATCGAAGGCTGGAAAGGAAATTTCACCGCCGCCCACATCCGCCGCAATGCCGCCTTTGCCAGCACTTGGCAGGACGATGCCGCGGCCTTTGCTTCATCGGACACCACTCTTGATCAAATCTGGGAACTCTGCCGCTACTCGATCAAAGCCACGACGTTTGCCGGCGTCTATGTCGATGGCGATCGCGAGCGCATCCCCTACGAGGCGGATGCCTATCTCAACCAGCTCAGTCACTACACCTGCGACCCGGACCCGCAGATGGCGCGTGATACTTTCGACCACTTGATGAAACAACCGACCTGGCCCAGCGAGTGGGCACCGCATCTGATCTTCATGGTGCATGCCGACTGGATGTTCACGGGAGACAAGGAATGGATGAGCCAGCGCCTGGAGTCCCTCAAGCTGAAGACCCTGGGTGAACGCGCTCGCGAGGATGGCCTTCTGGTCAGCAACGACAAACAGATCAAACGCGATGACATCGTGGACTGGCCCAAGGACGAACGCGATGGCTTCGTCTTCACACCCGTGAACACCGTCGTCAATGCCTTTCACCTCCGCGCCACACAGATCATGGCGGAAATGTCAGCGGCTGCCGGAAAAACGGAAGACGCCAAGGCCTACGCCGGGCAATTTCAGAAAGCCTACGACGCATTCCAACAAAAATTGTTCAATCCCGCCACAGGTCTCTACACTGATGGCGAAAGCACAAAACACAGCTCTCTGCACGCCAACCTCTTTCCCCTGGCCTTCGGACTGGTGCCCGAGGAACGCAAAGGCAAGGTGATCGAGTTCATCAAAAAACGCGGCATGAGGTGCTCGGTCTATGCGGCCCAATACCTGCTGGAGGGGCTGTATGAAAACGGTGAGGCAGCGGCCGCCATGGAACTGATGCTTGCCGATGGCGACCGCAGTTGGAAACACATGCTCAAGAGCGGCACCACCATCACCTGGGAGGCGTGGGACAACAAATACAAACCGAACCAGGACTGGAACCATGCCTGGGGCGCCGCCCCGGCGAATATCCTGCCGCGCTACATCACAGGCGTTCGCCCGCTGGAAGCCGGATGGTCGAAAATTCTAATCCAACCGCAGCCGGCCGCACTCACGAAAATCTCGTCGAAAATCCCCTCGCACCGCGGTCCTGTGGAAGTGAAGTGGGAGAAAGCCAAGGGCATCTGGAACATCTCGCTTCCCGAGGGGGTCAGCGCCACCGTGGATCTCCCTGCCACCAACGGCCAAAAGGCCTACATCGCTGGCAAAGCGGTGGAGGCGGAGATGGTGCGCGGACGCCTGATCCTCAAAGACGCGGTGAAAGGACAAGTCGCCGTGACGGTGAAATGATCGTGAATCGCTTCGCGTAGCATTTTCCGCTGTAGGCTCTCGATTGCGGTCCGTCATCACCGCTTGGCTTGCGGCCTGGCAGCTTTCCGTAGCACAACAAGCGTTCCCCCCCATAAAAAAGGAAAGCTGCGATTTCTCGCAACTTTCCACATCAGCTAGCGGCCGCCCGAAGGCGACCGACGTAGTATGAAGATCAATCATCGTCATCCTCGTCATCGGGCGGCGGCGCGGGTTCATCCTCTTCACCACCGTGGTTGAGGATGAAGGCGAGGTCGTCCAGACCGAGGTTGGTGGCAAAGCCCTCATCACCGAGGACGTTGATGACCAACTGTGTTTTCTGATGCTGCAGAATACGGATTTTCTCTTCCACGGTATCGCGGGTGAGAAGTCGGTAGGCGATAACCTTGTTCTTCTGGCCGATCCGGTGGGTTCGGTCGATGGCCTGATTTTCCACAGCAGGGTTCCACCAGGGATCGTAAAGGATGACGTAAGAGGCAGAGGTCAGGTTCAGACCGGCACCACCCGCTTTGAGCGAGAGCAGGAACACACTGGGCTCCTTGGTGGTCTGGAATTTTTCGATCTCGCCCTTACGATCCTTGGTCTGACCGGTGAGGTAGTTGTAGGGACGGCTGTCTGTCTCGAGGCGCGCCTTGATGAGGTCGAGCATGGAGACGAACTGCGAGAACACCAGCACCTTGTGGCCTTCTTCGTGAAGCTGATCGAGCAGGTAGAACAGCGACTCCATTTTCGCGCTCTCCTCCTTGAGATACTTCGGATCGATGAGGCCGGGGTGACAGCAGATCTGACGCAGGCGCATGAGGCCTTGCAGGATCGCGAAGGAGTTCTTCTTGACCGCTTCGTCGGAATCCATGCCGAGCAGGGCTTTCTGGATGCGCTTGAGCTCGGCGCGATAGAGCTCGAGCTGCACGCCTTCCATTTTCGAGTAAACTTCCTCCTCGGTCCGTGGTGGCAGGTCCTGCGCCACTTGCGACTTGGTCCGACGAATGAGGAAGGGACGCAGACGAGCGGCAAGGCGTTGTTGACTGCCGGGGTCTTTGCGTTTGTCGAAGCGTTTTTTGAAGTAGGCACGCGAGCCGAGCACGCCGGGCATGGCGAAGGCCATCAGCGACCACATGTCCATCAGACGGTTCTCGATCGGAGTACCGGTGAGGACCAAGCGGTTGCCGGCATCCAGTTCGCGCGCGGCCTTGGCGGCTTTCGAGTCCGGGTTCTTGATTTGCTGGCCTTCGTCGAGAATGACGGTGAGCCACTGGATCTTGTTGAGCAACTCGCCGCAGACACGAAGCTGGGCGTAGTTCATCACCAACATGTCGAGCGTGTTCTGGTAATAGTCGAGATCGATGTCGTCGCGGTTGCGCAGAATCTTGACGTTGAGCTCGGGGGCGAACTTGTGCGCCTCCGTGACCCACACATCGAGAACCGACTTCGGACAGACGATGAGCACCGGCTTTTTCTTGGCCTTTTTCTTCACCGCCTCGTTCCGCAGCCAGAGCACATAGGTGAGCGACTGGATCGTTTTACCCAAGCCCATGTCGTCGGCGAGGATACCACCGAAGTTGTTCGTCGCCAGGTAGGCGAGGAAACGGAAACCTTCGACCTGATAGGGACGCAGCGTGGCGTTGAGATTGGGCGGCAACTCGGCATCCACTTCGATGACAATGTCGTTCGCGCGGTCCTTGATTTTTTTCCAGGCCTTCGGATCAAACACGTCCGCCGCTTTCGGATCGGCGAGCTGGAGGGCGTGCATGCGGTGCGTTTCACCTGAGAGGTCGAAGGGATCGAGACCGAGACGGGTGACGGCATCGCGCTGTTCCGGATCGAGCTTGATTTCGAGACGCATCCACGAGCCGTCTTCCATGCGCACGTAGCCACCACGCGCGGCGACGAGCTGACGGATTTGCGCTTTCGATAGATTCACGCCTTCCACATCGATGACGATGCGCAGGTCGAACCAGTCGATTTCCTGGTTCACCACTTCGAAGCGCACAGCGGCGCTGACAGGGTCATTGAGAATGGTCTTGAGACGGGCATCGATATCCAACTCCACTTGCGGCGGCATCGAGCGCACCCAATCGGCGAATTTTTCCGGGAAATTCTTTGTGAGGCGTGTCTTGAACGAGACAAGCTTGTCGTCATAGGTGAGCGACATTTCTTCTAACAACTTCGGCACGCAATGTAGGTCCTCGCGGGCAAAGCGCATGAGCTGCTTGCCTTTCACCACCTGCTGTTCCACCAGTTCCCAGCCTTCCTTGCTGAGGCGCTCGGTGCGGCGGCCTTTGGTTTCCAACGCGGTGACATCCACCACCAGGTGCTCGGTTTCCGCGGAGGTCAGGCCGGCCACGAGCTTGAGTTCCAGCTTGGGCTTGAGCTCGAGGTCAACAACGCGCTTGGTGAGCGACTCGGGCAACGAGGCACCGATCTTGCGGAGGAATTCCACACCTTCCAGCGAGTCGATCACGCGCTTGGGAATGTAATAGCGCGGCATGATTTCCGTCTCGTTCAGCCAGCGTGGCGGGCCGGGGAAAACGGTTTCGTCGGATTGGTAAAGCTCGACACGACCCGGCAACAAGCGCACAGAGTGGGATACGTTTTCTCCCCCGGCTGTCACGAGTTGCAAGGCGAAGTTGCTGGTATCGAAAGGATCATCTTCGCACTTCCAGCGCAGCGGATCATCCACGACTTTGAAATGTTTCTCGTCGAGGTTGACGAGATAGCCTTTCAGCGCCGGCTGACGGAACAGACGGTTCATGAAGCGGCAGCTCTCTTCTTGGTCGAAGTCAAACAGGGCATCGCCTTCCTTGCGATAGTAGGATAGGAAGTGCTCCCACAGAATCTGGCTGGAGGGATCAAGGCGCATCGCCGCTTCCATGTAGAGGGCGGAGTAGCGTTCGATGTCCGCCTTCTCCCGCAGTTGCAGCCACTCGCCGCCTTTTTCACGCAGCTCGATGCGAGCCTCGTTGATGGTCGCCACCAGACGCACTTCCGCCTCAAAAGGAGGCTCGGTCGGCGGGCGTTCGTTGACTCGCTCGATGCGCTCATACCATGAAGCCACCTCGCGCTCCTGCTCCCACTCCGCCATTTTTTTCTGCACCGATTCCAGATCGGTGATGACGTTCATGAACTCGGGATAGGGCAGCTTTTTCTTGTAAAAAGCGTAGGCGATGTAGTTCCAGAATTCCAGGATGTCACTGGGCGGCATGGGCCATAGCTCCAAGGGCTCATAGCTCGTGATTTCCCAGCGGGGAGAAATGCGCACCATATCGTGATCATGCACCTCGCCCTCGATCACATAGCGGCGGTAGCGTTTCTCGATTTTTGTCACGAAGTCCGCCTCTTTGTCATCCAGCTCGCGACCGAGCTTGTCCTCGATCAAGTCCAACACCGGCGCGTCATCAAATTCGTTAGGAGACTCCGGCAGATCTTCGCCGCGGTGCATGCGCTCCATCATGGTTGCATACTGACAGGCCCCGGAGACAATCTCATCTTCCGCGGTACAACTGCCGAACCAACGGTTACCCTGCAAGCGCAGGCTGGTGCGGTGCACACCGGTCTCATCTTCCACACGTCCCTGAATGAACAGGTGATTGCCGAAAATCTGCGTAACGGCACCGTCTTTCTGCAATAACTCACCCTTCTTGCGGGACTCCTCAGGAAAGCTGTTGAGGAAATTTAGTGTGGCACGGTCTGGATTCATCGCGATAATGGGAAAAATTATCCCGCCCAAAAATGCATGGGGCGGGGGGCGATTCTATACAGAGATTTTTTCTCACTGCAAGTAAAACCGTAGAAAACCTCCGAAGCGCGAAAAACAAACTTGCCCAACAAACTGAGGATGAGCGCTCATTTTGACGAGTTTGTTTGACCTGTGAAAATCCATGGTTAAGCTCTCGCACCTCTTCAACCATTATGAGCCAATCCATCGTACCTACCATCAGCAGTGGCACCGCAGGCCCCCTCGGTGTTCTTCACCTTCCCCGTCTCTGGCAAAAAGCCTCTCTCGCTGCTGCCGGCAAACTCCACTCCGATTATCCCGGCTGCGGCCAAGGCTATGATCAAATGGTGCTCGACGGTATCGGCATCGATCGCGAGGCCTTCCTCGCCTTCATCGCCACCAAGCCCACCTACGTGCAAACAGAAGCCTGGGTGCAAGCCAACGCCACCAAGCTGAATGCCGAATCCATTGCCGCCCTCAATGCCGCCATCACCGGCTACATCCACACCGATGAAACCCGTGCGAGCATCTGCCAGGCGATCGGACGTGCCGACGACGGATCCATTCGCGATGCCGTCAATTTGAACAATCTCGATGACTGGAATACGTTCCACGGACAGGAACTCGCCTGATCTTTTGATCATCAACGCGCCCCATGGCTTCGTGGTCATGGGGCGTTTCCTTTCATACGCGGGTCTTGAAATCGTGCGCATTTCTGTGATCCTCCCATGTTCCGCTGATGTTGCTCCGTGTCATACCTCCTCTGGTCTTGCTCGCACTTGTGGCCTGCCACTCGCTGTTCCCGGGCCACCCGCGTATGGATTTATCCGGAACTCCCCTCGTCAATCTCGCGCGCTACGACTCATCGCTCGTCATCGATCTTCAATACAAACAAGCCCGCAACATTTCCGGACGACCCTTGTATCATCCCGAGTTCCCCGCCCTCTTGCATCGACACACCGCCAAACGGCTCAAGCAAGCCAATGCATTGCTCCGCCAGCACAAGCTCCGCCTGGTCATCTGGGATGCCTACCGTCCGCACGAAACACAACTTGCCCTGTGGGATGCTTCCGGACATGACGACCGCTACGTGGCCAATCCCCACCGCAATCCCTCACTTCACTCCCACGGTTGCGCGGTAGATGTCGGCCTCGTTCACCTTGATGGCAGCCCCGCCGCCGTGCCCACCGCGTTCGATGACTTTTCTGCACGCGCGGCCTCCGATTTCGCTCATCCCGACGCGGAAGTCAGAGAAAACATGCGTCACCTCCAGGAAGCCATGTGGACGGCGGGATTCGGCACCCTGCCTCATGAATGGTGGCATTTCATGGACAAGGACTACCAACGACTTCCCTTCATCGCCACCGACACCTTACCCCGCAACCTTCAGGACATGATCCTATCTCCCTCTTCATGAAACGTCTGGCGCTGCTTTTGTTTTCGCTCCACTTGCCTGCCTTCGCGGCGGACATCGAGCCACTCCTGCCCACCTATCTGGGATGCTTCGAACGGAACTACTATGGCAACCGCGCCCCCCAGCGCTTGCGAGTGCTGTGGCGCACTCATCTCGGCACAGGCAAAACCTTTTTCAAAGACCGCATCAATGTCATGTCGGGCGCAGGTTGGACAGGGCAACCGCTCCTGTTTCGAGAAAACGGCAAACCTGTGTTGATCCAAGGCTCGCTCGATTATCACCTGCGGAAAATCGATGCCACCACCGGACGGGTGCTCTGGGCCTCCAAACTCGATGACTCCATCAAAGGGACTCCCACGTATTTCGACCGTGGTTCCGGCGATGAAGCCACCCGCCGTGTGCTCATCACCGGCTCGCGTCATGGCTTCGGAATCAACCTGCGTCAGGACCAGGCCTGGTCGCTGCGCGGACTCTCCTTTGATGATGGCCGGGAGTTTTGGCGTCACGATACCGTGCTCACCGATTCCAATAGCCGCGACTGCGACGCCTCCGCGGTCATCGTCGGACAAAAAGCCGCCATCCCCTTGGAAAACGGCAAATTTCTCATCTTTTCACCAGACCCGCTCCACGCGAAAAAACACGGACTTTGGAACCTGCCCCGTATCGAACACGTCAGCCAACTCTATCACAAAAACGATCTGCCTCTCTATGGCCATGAACTTTCCTGCGAATCATCGCCCACCTTGTTAGACCACACCGCCTATGTCGCCGCAGGGTGTGGCCGCATTTATGCCAAATCCACGAAAAGCACCCGCACCTACTGGACCCTCGATGTGGGCGGCGATTTGGAAAGTACCATGCCGCTCACCAACGACGGCTGCTTGCTGCTGGGCATTGAAAAACAATTCATCGCCGGGCAAGGAGGCGTGATGAAAGTCAACCCGCAGAAAAATGGCAAGGACGCTGTGGTCTGGTATCTCCCCTGGCCCGATGCAGCCTTTTACGAGTGGCGCGGTGGCATCGTCGGCTCCGTCACGCTGAATGCGCGCTACGGCTCACACGCCGCTGGACAAGGGAACTTGGCCTGTGCCGTCAGTGTCGATGGCACCTTGCGAGTCTTCGATCACACAAGGACCGGCTCCGAGCGGAATGGTGGGCCCCGCCTTGATGCCGACCTTGCCCAGCCCCTCGTTCTCGACGAAGTCAAGCTCCCCGCCGGCACCATATCCACGCCCATTTTTGTCGAAAACACCATTCTCGTCGGCTACGATTCCGGGCTGGATCTCTACCACGTCTCTCCTACTGGCAAATTGAACCGCTTGGATCGCATCTCGGGAAAAATGTTCGATGCCACTCCCATCGTCTGGGACGGCAAGGCCTACATCGCCAGTCGTGATGGCTACCTGTATTGCCTGCACTGAATCCCAAACCTATCATTTAGTAAGCAAAAGTTAAGCATTTAGTCTTGACAAGACCACGGGGGCTATGTTGATCCGTCAATTTTTTCCCTCGCTTTCTCAAGTAGGTGTGCTACTCTATGCGCGTTATGGCAACCACAACGAAACGCACACGCTTCTCACGACGCCTCCCTGATCATGTCACCGATGAACTCGTCAGCGTCCTCATGGAGGACAAAATTTTCCCCTTCAACGAGTTGTTCGAGCGAACATTTGAAAAGCTGAAACTGCGTAACGCGGTCTCTGGCGGTGAGGAAATGCTCCGTCTGCGTGCCTACGAGAAACTTCAAAATCTCGTCACACGTGGCTTGGTGGAAAAAATCGGTAAAGAATACAAAGGTGGCAAACGCGTGAACGAGGCTCACTCCGACTTCGCCAATGCCGAAGACTGATCTTTCCTTTTTTCTTGCTTTCAGAATCACCGCGTTCCCGCCCCCGTGCGAGACGCGGTTTTTCTTTTACTGTAAA
>Ga0075157_10002225_pt1 | contig 11391 bp, 4 predicted proteins | sample JI81BgreenDNA_FD_70967 | JGI IMG/M metagenome (GOLD analysis project Ga0075157, IMG submission 70967) | Wastewater effluent complex algal communities from Wisconsin, to seasonally profile nutrient transformation and Carbon sequestration -... | ecosystem: Engineered > WWTP > Effluent > Algae...
AAGGCTCGACAAGCTCCTGCCGTGGAACTGGGGACCGCGCGCCGCAGCGATCGCCGCATAAACCCGGCCTACGCTCCGGTCGGGATCACGCCGCGGCCCTCACCGGATGGATACTTATCAACGAGCCATTCCATCTTGAACCGCAAAAGTCGCCAGTAGCATATCAGGCGAGAGCATGAATGCGGGGGGGTGGAAAGAGCGCGCCTAGATCATCCGGATGTATCTTGAACAAGTACCCGTGATCGCGCGCCCGCGTTTCAGATTTCTTGTGAAGTGCGTAGTCGACAGTGATGATACCGGCCTCGACGAGCGCGACGAAATTCACGGTCATCGGCCGACGTGTTTCTTGCACCTCGACGTAGTGGAACTCTTCGTCTGAGCCCACGCCTCGACTGGCGGCTCGGACCCAGAATGTCTGCCGGTGCTTGGCCGCTAGGTCCTTCTTTAGCGATGGTATTTCCCAAGTCACGTCGTGAACAACTCGACCGGAAAAGGGATCGTGATACACCTGTTTCAGCCAATCCATGGCTGGATCCAAGCCTAGCGCGAGACCTAGCGAGTTCGGGGACCGCGCTGACAACGTGTGATACAGCGATAAGCGCCCTTGCGCGTCTTGGTAGCCACGCGCCTTAAGTAAGCCAATCGCGCTTCCAACCGGACTTAGCTTCCAATTAGGAGCCTTGGAAAAAAGGGTCGAACGATTCTTGCCAGCGCCCACTCTGCTACGCTTGGCCTTGAGCTCTATGCCCTTGTAATCTGGGGATTGCCTCGAGTTCGCGGCGATGCCGAGCATCGTCTCCAGCGTGTACCCTACGCCCGTGTCGCCGGATCGAAGAGTCCGCACGAAGCCCTGCGCTGAGACACTTCGGAGCAGGCATAGCAGCTCTTCGGCAACTTGGTCGCTGCTGTCGCGGCGGTCGACGATCTTTCTGAAGGGCGTTGACGCATCGTCGAGCGATACTTGTACGCTGGGGTCGCTCATGTTGAGGACGTACATGGTACCTTCGAGAACCGTAATCGCGAGCAGGTTGAACGCGCTTGCGTATTCCCGGACGGGATGTCCAAGCCACACCCTTGGGTCACCATTCTTCGTTGTCGGACGATAGAGAGACACGTTTGTTGGTTGCAGGGAGAGCGGCCTCACGAGGAAAGCTTGCTTCACGACCTTGTGGTCTTGGCCTTGGCCTTGTGCCTCATAGTCATGGTAATCGAGCGCCGAGAGGTATTCTCGCAGCCCTTCTGTAGCATCGAGGATTGACTTCTCAAGCCCCGTCGGCGTTGGCACCAACAAGGCTGCCTCGATGCCGTGCTTCGTCAGCATCTGAAGCGCCTCGGCTACCGAGAAGTCGGCCTTCGCCAGCATCGCTTAGGGCATCTGCCAAAATGCGTTTGAAGTGTGCTCCAACTCGCTCTGACAAGCCCACCGGCACGGCATTGCCAATCTGGGTGTACTTGGGGACTTCACGATCAAATATGCCTTCCTGAGGATTTCCAGCGCGGCGGATCCCGCCAGTCGTTCTCTTGCCCGTGAACTTGTACCAGTCAGGGAAGAGTTGCAACCGCGCCCATTCTCGAACCGTGAGGATACGGGGCTGAGAATAATGGACATAATCGTCCGGCATCGAGGTCGCTGTGATTGTTGGGCGACCGTTACCCCAATCCCGAGGCAGCACTTTTTGGGCGAATTTTTTCGTACGCCATTGCTCGGGTATCTCGCCCCTATTGGCGATCATGTATTCGAACTTGTCGACGATCCGCTTGGCGTGCTTAGAATACTCTTGGTCCGTGAGCTTGCCGGACCCGGTCTGGTGTTTGGGCGGCGCGGCCCTTAGCTTACGCTGGATCGAAGTCTGGGGTTCGCGCGGGTAAGCCGTGGTCTCGAATTTTCCGCTTGAGAAAGCCTGCTTTTTCAACGCCCGGCCGATTGCTGGGTCCACCAAGTCGCCCAGAAGTTCTTCTATGCCCGGCGCCTCCGAAGGATCCCCTTTCGGAAGGAAGCCACAGTTCACAGCGTCTTCCTCGTGTACTGCAGGGTCCACGATGGAACTTGCCCGAACTATGTCGTCGCGGATCCCTACGAGCAGAACACGCGGACGGTTTTGGGGTACCCCGTAATCGGCGGCTTTCACTAGCGAGTAGCGAACGTGATATCCGGGGATGCTGCGAAACTCGCCCCACACGTCTGGCCAAATCTTGTCTTCACCGTCCCTGGTCCACCTCGAGGTCAGGATGCCGCGCACATTCTCAAACAGGAAGATGCGCGGCCTAAGCCGGCGGATTATTTTGCTCATGCGCCCATAAAGCTGGTTGGATGGGAGGTCTTTTTTGTCGACCGCATATGAGCGCCGGTGGCCGATGCCAGAATAGCCTTGGCAGGGAGGACCGCCAGCGAGCAGGTCCAAGTCGCTGTTGCTTGCAGCCTTATTTGACTCCGCGAGGCTTGGGAACGTCAAGCCGAGTTGGGACAGGTCAGCGACCATCTTCTCGAGTCGCTCGCCTTGAAGATCGTTGGCGTCGTTGCAGTGAAGGTCGTGCTGCTCGGCAAAGGGTTTGCCGCCAACTTCGTGATGTCGGTTAGCCAGATAGGTCGCCATCGCGTCTGGATTTAGCTCGTTGACGAATACCGGCGTAAAACCAGCGTTCTCCATCCCTAGCGAGAGCCCCCCACAACCCGCGAAGAGGTCAACCATTGAAAGGCGCAACTTTGAGTTTTTGTTCATGGCTCTCTGAATGCTCGAATATCAGCCTCGGTGAACGCTCTTGGTGCCCGATTGTCCTGGACATGTCCAGGCCTGCCGGTCGGACATCCACGGCTCCGGCTATGCCCAAGCTCTGCAAGGCTGCCCTGAGCAAGGTGTCAGCTTGCTTTTTAGGCGTCGGTAGCGTGGGTTAGGGCTTTAATCAGTTTCTATAGCCGGTTATCGACGATGTCTGGCAAGGCCTCTGCGACCCGGACGATTTCTCGCGACAGCGGGTTCCTCAAGTCGCCTAGCGTGATCACGAGCGTGTCGATAGGTCGGGTCAAAGCTATGAATACCCAGCGCCAGGCCTCGCGTGAAGCCAAGTCATCCAGTGACTGCATGGCGCTCTTCTCGGCATCCGTGAGCCCCCGGTCGAGCTTGTCTTTTCTTCGCTCCTCCCAGAAGGCATCGAGGCGTTCGAGGACCACGTTCCATCCCTCGAGTCCCCTGCAGGAGTGGTAATTCACTACGCGGAACTCGCTTGTCGAACGTGGGAAATCGTGGCGCGCTCGCACGTCAACGCCGTCCCAGGCATCATGGCCCCAGCTCTCGAGCGCCCTCGCGATATCGCTCCTGGTCAACCCGTTTTCGCGTGAAACGGCGTCGCTTGGGACACAAAACAGCGAGTCTACCGCCTCATTGTGTGCCTCGGTCGCATCACGGACCAACTCGTCGTGAAGGTCGCGCTGCTTTGCCCAGTCCCCCTCGATGAGAATGACACGACCGCCACCAGCCTTGTCGTTGGGTACGATATCGAGGTTGAGCCCGGCACGTTCGGCGAGTTCTGAGCTGAAGACCGCGAGGTTGCGCTTCATCCTCAGGCAGCGGACCTCGCTCAGCACGATGCGCTTGTCCTTGGGGATACCGGCAAGCCAGTCTGCTCGCTCGCCCCGGACAAGCTGGTCGAGCCCGTCGGAAATGACGATGTTCTCCGGGGCATAGAGGCGCTTCAAGAGCGCGACCTCGCCGGCTGGCGAGTCCTGTGCCTCGTCGACGATGACCCGGTCGAAATCGAATTGCTCCCCATGCGACAGCTTGATCTGCTCGATGTCATTGGGGCCGAGCGCACCACCGTCGATCCATTGGACCGCCTGCCTGCAGAGATCGTCGTAGTCTTCTAGCGAGTCTTCCCCGGGTGACGTGAGCCCGAGCCTGTTCAGCCAGCCAAAGAAGAAGGACATGGCGGTCTGGACCTTGATGCCGCCCTCGTCCCCGGACGGGACACCCATGAGTGCAAGTAGCCGGCGAATGTCAGCGGCGAGTGCGTGATTATAGGTAAGTACGAGGGTCCGCTCCGCGTTCTCGTGGAAGGCTCTCCAAGCGGCTTGGAGGCAGGTGACTGTCTTGCCCGTTCCCCCGTGACCACGCAGGCAGGTAAACGCTTGCCCGCGACTGCCGAGCACCTGATCAACCCGTGGACCTTTTTGCAGGAGACGGTCCATTCGCTGCCGATCAAGCGAGCTAGGAACGAGCGGCTTGAAAAGCCGGGAGACCGTTGCACTTCTAACGATATCTTGGCTGCCCGACGATAGCGCGTACTTCCCATTCCAAGCGCTTACGGGTGATGCGGCGCACACCGCCGTCAAAAAGTCAGCGAGGGTAAAGCCCGAGGGTATTGCTGTCTCTACCTCCACGGCGTCGAGGCCCTGCATCAGGACGCAGCGGTGGACGTAAAGGTTGCCGCCTTGCTCTGAGAGATAGGTCTTGAGCGCGTATGTCTGGTCTTCGTTTTGTTTCGTCGCGCTGTGCCATCCTTTCTTTGCGCCACGGCCATAATAGACCTCGATGTTCTCTCCGACGTAGCGAACCGCTTTAGCCCCCTGATCCTTGACCTCGATCACGGCGACGATGTTCTTTACCAAGATGGGCGACCCTACGATCCGCTTGCCATCCGTATCGCGCAAGACCCTCCGGGGGTGGAAAACGCGCCCGGGCTTGAAGTAGCCGGCTACAACAACATCCAAGTCAGTCCTGTTGGTATTGGCCAGCTTGACGTCTGCGACCACCTTGACATGCTCTTCTTCATGCAGCGACGTCGCCAAGTCGGGCCAAGTCGCTAGGAACGCGTCGTGAATTGCCTGTGCGGCCACGTACTCCCGGCTGCCCGCGATGCCAATGAGCTCGATCACGAGGCTCGCCCCAGCTCGACTATGAATTTCTGCGGGCTGGCGGACAGCTCCCGGACGTCGACGAAGCGACAGCCGGTCGAGGTGCCGTGTTTACCCCGCATTTCTAGCATCGCGTCGATTTGCCAGTCATGCGCGAGCGGTTCCCGGTGGTGCCAGAGCGGGTGGCCGATCACCAGCCCGAGCTTCTCTGGAAGGACGACGGACCAAAGCCTGCTTGATTTCGCGACGACCACCTCAATCCCGTTTGCCCTGCACAGAGCTTCGAACCGCCGGGCAACGGCCTCGGACTTGTTCAGCCAGCGGCCCGTATCAAGCGGCTGGCCGAGGAATAGCTCCGCCATGTCCAAGGCGAGGCGCCAGTCCAGGTGGCCGTGGATGAAGCGGTTGCCGTAGTTCCGGAGGCAATCAGGGCAGGAGCGATCGCAGTCCGCGTGCTTTTCATCAGACCAGTCGACGACGACTTCCTCGTAGTGATGCCGCAAGAGCCCGGTGAGGCGTTCCGTGTCGAACAGCCTCCTGGCGTAACCAGCTCCGTTCTCAAGCGTGTCGGCCAAGAATAGCTGGCTTGTGACGCAGTGAGGTGACCGGTACTTCTGGGTTCCCACCCGGAACTCGCTGGAATCGACGTCGAGGTAAACCGCGGCCGCTACCCTCAAAAGCTCTGCAAACGAGGTTATCGCGGCGAGCGCAGCCGGCTGCCCGTCTGACCCCGTGTCGAGCGTGCCGTGCGCGCCAATCCCCTCATGGCCTTCAAGCACCATGCTAAGGATATCGGTCTTGAAGACCGCGCCGATTGCGCCCGAACCCTCGAGTTCGCCGTGGTCTCCCGTAGGCGGGTTGTCACGGTACAACGAGGCATCGGGCACCGTGACCGTGTTGTAGCGCTTGTAAAAGTCGAACAGCCTGCCCTGATTATCGTTGACGAGCGCGATCGGGCGGTCCGAGGTCAGGGCTGCCTTGAAGGCCCCCACCGCGATGCCCTCGTCGTATCGGGGTTGGAAGGCGAGTACAGGCGACGAGATCGAAGAGCCTCGCTGGCGCAGCCCGTCGTAGTCCTTTTTCCCGAAGGCGCGGAAACCCTTTGGCTGGTACAAGGGAAACACATCCGTCGGTTGCTCGCAAACCGGGCAAGACGTGATGCGGCCCGCGGTCACGGCTTCGCAGTCCTCGGCCCTGCATCGCGAGAACTCGATCGGGGCCCCCAATGGGTCGGGGTCTTCCCTGACCTTTCCCCGGCTCTCGTACATGTAAACGAAGCCACAAGCAGTGTGGATCCGCTTGTCGCGGGGAACCTCTGCCCCGGGAGAGAAGGCCCATACGGCGTGGTCCAAGGGACGATCGCTGATCACCATGTCTTCGAGGCGGGCGTCCCTCTTGAAGGAGAAGAGGCTGCGAACCTGCGAGGGAAAGCCAAACATCGGTAAAACGCCAGCGATCGCGAGCCGTTCGCTCAGCTCCTCCTGAATGAAAGAACTGTTCTCCACGACGCCCGTGATGACATCAGGGAGCTCGTGGCGGATGTATGCCGTGATCCCGGACAGCTTTGGACCTACGTCGGGCGCGAAGACGGTGAAGCGGCGCGTGACCTCGTCGACGTCCGGCGCGTTAGACAGCCAGACGGTGACGTCGGCCCGGTACGCGTCTTTCCACTCGCTTGCCTTTCCGAAGCTGCCATGGGTACTCGCGCCGGTTTGCTCCGGCGGGTCCGCGAGATTAGCAAAGGCACGCCTGAGGCACTCGGCGGCAATAACGCGCTTGATGATCTCCTCGCGGCGAAGGTCTAGGTAAGGCTGCGGCGGGGCGTCGCCCGTTATTCGCTCGGGGTTCACGTAGTAGAAGTCATCGTGCGAACCGCCGCGGCAAATCGTGAGCGCGTAGGAGAAAGACTGGCCCGCTCGGCCAGCACGACCAACGCGTTGCTGGTAATTGAACCTCTGTGGCGGCATATTTGCCATCATGACCAGTTGGAGTGAGCCGATGTCGACGCCCACCTCCATCGTCGTGGTGACGCTTAGCACGTCGATACCGTGGGTCAGCGCGTTCTCGGTCCCAACGAAGGCTTTTTTGAAGTAGCGCTGGCGTTCACGTTGGACTGATAGGGGTTTAGTGGCACCCGTTAGCTCCTCGACGTGGAGGCGGTGTAGCGGCTCTGAAGAGACCCAGCGATAGTAATCCTCTGCCGCCCCGGGGGCAGGCGAAAACTCCCCCGAGCCGCACTGTGAAGTCGTGCAAGCGCGAACGGGGAGATTGGCGGTTACCTTTGAGCACCGGTCACAGGCCATCAGTTCCGGGACCGCGATGGTCCGAAGCTCGACCGGCAAGCCGACTGCCCTGCTTGTCCGGATAATCCAGTTCTGGTTGATGATGCCAGCCTCGATCAAGCGCGACCGGACGCTCTCGGAGAACTCCGATGGCGACTGGTCGAGCAGCTTGGCGGCACGTTCCAGATAACCACGAAGTGGCCTCGGCGCTTCCTCGCTCGTAGTGTTTCGTCCTCCGCCTTCGAAGTACTTCGCTTGTCCTAGGACCCTCAACACGTTGCCGAGGACCCTCGCTGCGGTCTCGTCGTCTGTCCCGAGCCTGCTGCCGTGTTTGCCGCTCGGCACGACGTAGGCGACGCCAATCGATTCCAAGTCGCGCCCACCGCGATCGAAGATCGCCCCGACGACGTGGTTCGACAGGGCTTCTACCAGCGTCCCTCGGCCTTCGCGGGCGAGGTTTGCAGGAAGCGGGTCCCAGTCATGCCCTGCAGGCGACGGGAAAAAGCGCCACCAGGGCTCTTCGCCGATCGATTGGAGTGATGCAGCGGGTCCAGCCGGGTTGATCCCGAGCTCGAGTAGCCGATACAGCACCTTGTCAAGTAGAGTGCCCCACGAGATTGCCCCGCTTGCCGGGTAGTTAGAGAGGTAATCCGCGATCCGCTTCTCGTGGCCTTCGCGCGCGGCTCCCTGCGCCTCCATCAAGAACGCCATCCAAGTGCCGCCATCGCGCTCTTGGACGAGGTCCGCGATGCTCCTCTCCTTGGCGGTAAGCTCGTCACCATTTGCGTCTCGCTTGGCCGCGGACCTGATCTCCTCTGCGGTCGGCTCGCCCGGGTCCTTCAGGCATTGGAACACGGCTTGCCTTATCGTGTCTCGGAAGTGGTTCAGCTCGAGGCCCGCCGCGACGTCGGCGGCGTCGTCGCGGCTGTCGGTGAAGGCGATCATCTGCGCCGGGCCCTTCTCGTCACCTAGGATCGAGACGGCCCGGTCCGCCACCAGCTGGGTTGTCGCGTTTAGACCGGTTCGCAGGCCACGGATCGGCGATTCGACTTTCCCGCTGAAGAAAGCCTTCGCGCTAAACTGGTGCTTAGCGGAATCGCAGCGTGGGCACTGCTCTGGCAGCGCAGGGACAACGGCATTACCGCTCGAGCACAACATGGTGCCATCGGGCTCTTCCCCTGGCGCGCATTGGCGGAGATGTCCAAACAGGGGATCGTATTTGGCCGGGGTGAACGTAAGCGCGGTCGGCCTGCCCGTTTCTGGGTTGTTCCTGGACGTGATCTTGTGCTTGGCGACGTGCCCAGGCCAGTACCAGGCGAAATCTCCCTGCCTTCTCTCGAAGACCATCCCGGCGTTACCCTCGCCCGGTGAGCTCGACTCGAGAAAGTATCCCTCGTCTACTTGCTGGGGCGGAGGGGTGACGAACCCGCCGAGGTATGCCTCCCCGCAGTCATAGCAATACAACAGCTCGAGGACCTGACCACCGCACCCGCACTTTATCGCGGGCACCTTGAACAACTTCCCGAACGTACGGGAAGGGTGCTTGAACTCGTCGGCGACTTGGTCGCAGGCCTTGTTCGAGCATGCCCACATGCCCTGGATTTGGCGGAGGAACATGTGTGAGCGGAAGGAGGGCTGGGGGGTCTCAAACGATTCAAGTTTCTCGCGGTTTGCAGCCACAAGGACCGTCTCGAAGTCTTCCTCTCGCGCCCCGGGTCCAAGTAGGGCATCCTTGATCGCGGACAGGCGTGCCGGGACAATCCGACCGTCTTCTCGCTTTCCTGCTTGTACGCAGGCGGCGCCCAGCGCGCGGCGCGCCGATTTCTCACCTACCAGCACATCGGTCGCGCTTTCGGCGCCGGCCAGCCGGCACCGAGTCACGTCCTCGATCTCCTTCCGGTCAAGCGGTAAGGGAACCTGCGGTGCCAGTGGTTTGCCCGGGAAGACGGCAAAAGTGCTTCCGTCTACTCCGAAGAACTGCTCGAGGTACTCGCGCCCTTCCTCCCCATCCAGCGAGGCGCTGGTAGCAAGACAACGCAACTGCGGGCTTTCCGGGCCAAGGCCGAGACGAGACAGCAGGTTACGGACAACGATGGCGACCTCGGTTCCCTGTGTTCCGCGATACCCGTGGAGCTCGTCGACGACGAGCGAGAACTGGTTGTCGGGCGAGGCTTCGAGCCAACGCCGGGTCTGCTCGAAAATCGGGTTCTCGTTGTCGCGCATCAACATGACGTTGAGCATCGAGGTGTTGGTGATGAGTATGTCCGGTGCCGCTGCGATCATGTCCCAGCGGGTGAGCATCTCCCCGCACTCTGGATCCGAGAACTGTCGCCGCAGCTCGGCTGGCTTCCCGCGAAGTGCATCCGCTTCCCGGGCAATTTCACGAAGTGCCCGGACTTCCTTCTTGATCCGCCGTTTGTCCTTTGGGGGGAACTGAGTCCCGCCAGGCGTAGCGCCGGTATACCTGCCGAAGAAGAACATCGGCTCGCCGTGCACTTCCTTCGCGGCAAAAGCGGCCTGTCGAAGCCGCGACACTTGGTCCTCGACAAGCGCGTTAGTCGGGTAAAGTAGCATTGCCCGGACCGCTGGAGGCGGGGCCCCGCGGGACCGGGACCGGAGGTGAAACCACTCGGGCTCGACCTCCCAGTCCTTGTCCCACCACTTGGTCACGAGGCCTTGGCCAGTCCCAGACCGACGTTCTTTCAAGATCCGAGCTAGCACAGGGAGCAAGAAACTCTCGGTCTTACCGGACCCCGTTCCTGATGTGACAACGACGTTGCGCACCTTCGCTCCGCTTGGCGCGAGCGAGGTCCTCAAGGAGTCCGCTTGGTGCTCCCTGAACTTGAACTCGTCACCGAACACGATCCGGGAAAGCAGCTTCGCGTCATCCGCAGAGAGCCCAGCGGCCTCGGCGACCTCCTCGGGCGGGATCACCGACGGATAGGGCAAGACTGCTTCAAGCAGGATTTCCTGCGCTGTTAGCCCTTGCTCCTCGAGCAGCTTGGAACGCTCGCGCATCAAGAACTCGTCGCGCATCCAGAAGGCACTGTCGTAGTAGGAGTGATAGGCCTTCTGGATGTATGCGAGTACGTCTGCTGGGGTCGGCGAGGACATGGATTTCTTACTTCCCATAGAGTTTTGAAAGGAGCTGTTGGGCAACATCGCCGGGTACTTCGCCGTAGTAGACGCGCCCGCGATCCCGCTCCGCCAATCGGCCAGCGCAAGAGGTTAGAGCTCTGGACAAAAGGCCAGGCAGGTCACACCCAAGCGTGCCAATAAAGCGCCTCGTGCGCGCATCGTAGTCGTGCAACCTGACGCCATCGAGGCGGGCAGAATAGATCTTCGCTACCTCGTGGCTTGCGGCCCGGCTAATGCCTGCCTCGTCACGAATGAAGTACCTACGTCCAGCGAAGTTCGTCCTGTAGGCCCCGGCGTCGCCAATCGACGTCACCCGATTCCACCGTCCCCTCTTGGCGTCGAAGCGGTCAAGCCCATCCTTGCTCTCGAGGTGAACGGCGGGCAGGGTCTCGAGTATGGTTCGGAACGAGGGGGCGGCACCGGCGATCGCCGCTGCAGGGGTGTCCAGCACCGTGACTTGCCGGCCGAAGGGGTCCCGGATCCCCGAGAGTATGTTCTGCGCCAACTTCTTGGTCACGTTGGTCCACGCGTGACGTCGCAATCCATCGTGCGGCGGATCGATGACGTATTCGCAGCCGTTGTCTTCGAGGAGGTCGGCGATCGCGTCGACGAGGTCCGTGTTTCGAAACCCCGACAGGTAAGCTTCGTCATCATCTCGCACCACTAACGCCGGCGGCGCCACGGACCAGCTCTTTATCCTGCCACCGGGCAATCGCTCGAGGTCGATGTGCCCGAGGTCGTGCAGGTTCTGTATGAGCGAGGAGGCGAACCATGGCTCTTCACTCTGCGTTGACGCCAGCGATTGGAACGCACTCCAAGTGCCGGTCCCGAGATAACATAGGCCGTCGAAGACGAGGTCGAGCCTAATCCTCGGGCCGCTGCGCTTCACTGGAGGCGCACTCACGGGCCTAGAAGGATTGGCGCGGCGGCCGGGCGCTCCTCCCGAGGTCTTTCTTCCTCGGTTCCTGAGGTAAGATGTCAGGCCGCAGTCCTTGCAGTCCATCCGCTTGGCTTCCCAGCGACTATCGTCGATGTGACCAGGCTCGCAGATCCAGTAGTGGTACCCTCTTATGACGCACGTCTCTGTGAGCCCTTCGAGCTTTCGGAAGGAGTACTCTGCTA
>Ga0075157_10002226_pt1 | contig 11390 bp, 8 predicted proteins | sample JI81BgreenDNA_FD_70967 | JGI IMG/M metagenome (GOLD analysis project Ga0075157, IMG submission 70967) | Wastewater effluent complex algal communities from Wisconsin, to seasonally profile nutrient transformation and Carbon sequestration -... | ecosystem: Engineered > WWTP > Effluent > Algae...
AAACCCGATAAAATACGCCTTCCTATACTTCTAAGAAATATTGAAAATGGAGAAATCCAAATACCTATATTTCAAAGAGACTTTGTATGGGATGCAAAAAAAATAAGAGACTTATTTGATAGTATTTATCGTGGATACCCTATTGGAAGTTTACTATTTTGGAAACCCAATGAACAATACCCTACAAATAAAACAATTGGTATATATCAAATAATGTCAGAAAAAAAAGGCATTTATGTTCTAGATGGCTCACAAAGAATCACTACACTCTTTTCAGTATTAAGCAACCCTAAAAGGCATAACTTTGATCCTAACGCTAAAACAAAAAAATTTGAAGTTTATTATGATTTAAAAAATAAAGAGTTTGTACATATATCAAGCCAAAAAGATAGAAAATATTATTTAATAGCATTATATCAAATAATGGATACCTATGAGTTTCTAGACTTCTTAAGAAATTTAGAAAATGAGAAGTTAGAAAAAATAGAATTGAGGGAATTGATAGATGAAGCAAAAGCTATTAGTACTATTTTTTATGATTATGAAATTCCCTTTGTTGAAATCATAGGAGGTGATATAAAAAGTGCTGTTGAAATATTCTCTAGAGTAAACTCCACTGGCATGGAAATATCTACGGATTTTATGTTGTCTGCTAGGAGTTATAATAGCTCGACTGGCTTTCTTTTTAGTGAAGAAATAGGTTATTTTTTAAATAAATTAAATAAATACAATTTCAGTTCTCTTAAAAGAGATACAATATTGCAATGTATGTGTAATGTGATGAATAAAGTTTATTTTGATGTAAAAATAGAAGAATTACTGGAAAAAGACTTAGCAAACATAGCTAAAGACACTTTTAATCATATAGAGCAAGCTATTGATTTTTTATACAATAGAGTTTTTGTCTTAAATGTGGACTTATTGCCTTATCCAACACAGTTAATTTTTATTTCTAATTTTTTTAGATTACTACCAAATCCTTCGGAACAAAAGTTACAATTATTGGAAAAATGGTTTTGGATAACCTCATACACAAATTACTTTACTATCTATTCATTAAGCCAACAACGCACAGCACATAATATGTTTATCAACTTTATACATGATAAACATGAAGATGGTATATTAAAAAATAGTGGTTTTACGATTGCTGAATTTCCTGAAAAACTCAGTTTTCAAGGAGTACGCCCTAAAACTTTGCAATTATTTTTTTTAAAAAATCTTTGCAATCAAATACATCCTTCTCCACAAGATAGTATAAAAGAAATATTCATTTTTGATAAAAAAGATAGAAGTCCAGCAAACATTATTTTAACTCTGAGTTCCCAAGAAAAAAATTATTATGATATTAAAAATATCATTGAGCATGAACAAAATAATTTAATAGGAAAATACCTTTTAAATGAACAGTTGTATGCTTTATATTTAGAATCTATTAATGAGTCTTCTGAAAAGCAAGAGCTTATCAACTCTTTTTTAGAAAAAAGAATGTTATTCATTCAAGAGCAAGAAAATTTATTTCTTAAAAACTCTTTGAAATTAATTTAAATTTTGACAGCCATTGTTTGCAATTTCACAAACAATGGCTGTCATTTCGAGAAAAAACCTATGAGGCTTATATGCGATTACTTGCTTTTCTTCACTTCATTCATTACAAAAAACATTTCAATGGCTATTTGTCTGCAACGTTCGTCATAAGTTTGGTCTTCTTGAGGCGTTCCGTCAGAACGTTTGGGGTCTTCATAACCATGATAAACTCTTTGGTCTGCTCCCTTTACAATAGGGCAAGCCTCATCCGCAGTATTACAAACAAGCAAAGCAAAAAAGCCTAATTGAGGGTTTGCAGTAGAAGCATAATGCTTTGAAAACAACCACATTTCAGGAGCTTTTTCAGAATATTGAGCTACATATTTGGGGTTTTTCTCTGTTTTTTCAGAAATATTTTTGATACTCAAACCCGCCCTTTGCAAAGCTTTTACTGTTCTAGGGTTACAGGCAGTAGAATCCGTTCCACCCGAAAAAGTGGTAATGTTTTCTAAACCATAATAGTAGGCTGCTATTTGCAACCAAACCTGCCCCAAATGACTTCGGCGAGAGTTGTGTGTACAAATAACAATTATCTCTGTTTTTTCTCCTTTTTTCTGCTTATCCGAAATATATTGGGCTATTTTTTTAAGATTTTCCTGACGTTCTTGGGGAATTGAAGCAAACTCCTGCTCAATATTTTGTACATATTTTTTGAGTTTTGGGAGTAATGGTTTTGGCGGAGTTTGTATATCTATGTTCATAAATGGCAGAGTTAGTAGAAGTAGTAGATATTTCATATTTATGTAACTAATTAAATGATTACGTTTTAGAAAAGGAGGGCTTATACCTCCCTCCTTAATGATTTATTATATTTTTTCAGCGTAAACGGTTACACTCAATATACCTATTTTGCTGTCTCTGAATTCTTGTATCTGTTCTTTAGAAATGTATTGCTCTAAAATACTATCAGGTAAAAAGATTTTCTTTTGCTTCTGTACTTTGATATTTGTAAATCCAGCCTTTTCGATAAGAGCCAAATATTCATCTTTCTGAATAGCTCCTGAAACACAACCCGCATACATTTCAGCTTCTTTTTGTAAGCCTTCGGGCAAATCTCCACGCAAAACAATATCAGAAATACTAAAATGTCCTCCTTTTTTAAGTACTCTGTAAGTTTCTTTGAGTACGTTTTCTTTGTTAGGCACAAGGTTCAGTACACAATTACTTACCACCACATCTGCTATTTCAGCACCCAAAGGCATATTTTCAATATCTCCTTGTACAAATTCTACATTGGCATAACCTAATTTCTGGGCATTTTCACGAGCTCTTTCCAACATTTTTTCTGTAAAATCTACTCCTATTACTTTACCTTTCTCGCCTACTACAGCTCTTGCTACAAAACAATCGTTGCCAGCTCCAGAACCCAAATCAATAACCGTGTCTCCTTCTTTCATTTGGGCATATTCGGTGGGCAGCCCACAACCAAGCCCTAAATCGGCATCAGGGTTGTAGCCTTCCAAATCGCTGTAATCATCAGCCATAATGGTATAAGTTGTATCGCAACTTGTACCACAACCACAGCAAGAAGTTAAGTTTTCTTCTTTTTCCTGATTGGCAATCATGCCATATTTCTCTTTTACGAGTTCTTTGAGATTTTCTTCATTTTGTTTCATAATTGCAAACTTTTGATTTAGATAATTTAACAGCAATTCGTTTTTGATTGAAAGGTTTTCATAATAGTTACAAAAGTTTCTGTAAACTCTTGCCAAACTACTTCATTGATACAATAGCATACTTTTGGAGGATTTACTTCACCCTTGATGATTCCTATTTTTTTGAGTTCTTGTAGATGTTGTGAAACTGTAGCCTGTGACAATGGCAGAATTTCTACCAAATCGTTACAAATACATGCCTTTTTTTCCAATAAATATTGAATAATGGCTACTCTGGCTGGGTGTGCAAACGCTTTTGCCAATTCTGCTACTCGATTTTGTTCTTCAGTGAAGCTTTCTGTTTTAGTTGTTCCCATTATTTTAATTATTTATATATTGCAATATTACGATAAATATTTTGATCAAAAAAATTATCTCAAAAATATTTTTTCTTTTTGATGCAACTTCTCTCAAAAAGTATTGTCCATAGTTTAAAATCAACACTTTTAAATTTCAATTACCATGAAAAAAATAACAGCCATTATTGCAGGAGTATTGTTGGGTTCTGTTTTGAGTTGCCAAACCTCTATTGCTCAAACTCCAGAAACTCGTTCAGTTGGGAATTTTTCAGGAGTTTCTTTTTCAGGGGCTTACGATGTAACCTTACAGAATAGTAATGAAACAAAAGTAATTGTAACAGGTTCTGATGATGTTCCCAACGAAGATATTATCACTGAGGTAAAAGGGAATATGCTTCATGTTCGTTTCAAAGACAACAGACGTTACAGAAATATTAATAAATCTCCCAAAATTGTAGTGTATTATAAAAATTTAGATTGTATTGAAAACTCTGGTGCTGTCAATCTTAAAAATGAAGGCACTTTAAAGAGTAGTTCCTTAAAAATAGATATTTCTGGGGCAGGCAATATGAATTTGAATCTTGAAACTGAAAAATTAAAAGTAGATATGTCAGGAGCAGGCAATTTAGATCTAAAAGGTACAGCAACCAACCAAGACTACGATATGAGTGGAGCTGGTAATGTAAAAGCTTTTGATTTGGTAGGACAAAATGTTTCTTTAGACATTAGTGGTGCAAGCAATGCCAAAGTACATGCCAAAAGCAGTTTGGATGTAGATATTAGTGGTGCTGGTAAAGTTCGTTACAGAGGAAATCCTTCCAATGTAAGAAGTTCCGACAATAGAGCAAGTTCTGTAAAAGCTGAATAAATAGTTGTTTATTTTATAACATTCACTAACGAACATAAGACGATGAAATATTTTATTTTCCTACTATTGTTTTTCACAAATTCTCGCTTTGTACTAAGCCAGAATACAGAAAGAATACAAAAACTTTCATCGTTCTTCCCTAAAGAAAAAGCTCAGGTTTTAGTTGTAGGAACATTTCATTTTGATTACCCCAATCTTGATGTCAATAAAACCAATAACGAAGATAAAATTGATGTTTTAACCGAACCCAAAAAGAAAGAAGTAACAGAGTTAGTCAATTATATCAAAAAGTTTAAACCTACAAAAATTGCGATTGAGGCTTTTCCTAATTGGAAGGCAACTGAAAAATTGAAAAAATATAAAAAAGGTGAATTTAGAGACAAAAGAGATGAACGATTTCAGCTTGCTATGCGTATAGCAACTGAGCTGAAGCTTGATACACTTTACAGCATTGATGCAGAGTCTTTTGATAACGACTTAATGAAAATTGATTCTGTATTTATTCAAAAGCTTTTTAAAGATTTTGATTTTCAGAACACTGACAAATATAATGAAATGTATAACAAAATGTTTCATTATGAAGACAAACTACCCTCAAAAATGAATTTACTAAAATACTTAAAAATGATCAATTCAAATGAATATCATAAATTAGGTTTTGGGGCTTACTTGATAGGAGATTTCAAGCTTGAAAATCAACGAGGAGCAGATATTTTATCTATTTGGTGGTACAATAGAAACCTTCGGATTTTCAGGAAATTGCAAGAAATCACAGAAAGTAGTCAGGATAGGATTTTAGTAATATTTGGCAATGGGCATGCTTCTATTCTTCGACAACTATTAGAAAGTTCTCCAGAATACAAGTTTGTTGAATTTAGCCAATTAAAATAAAAAGAATTTATGTGATTGTGGACTCAAAACATACTGAAAATGTATGATGTCAAAGACGCCACAATCACTAAATTATAGAAATTGTGTTTTAATTACTATTATTTTATCTTTTTTCCCGTCAAATTTCTGTTTAAATTGCTTTCAAGAAAATTCTTGAACAATTTTATGGAAAATCAAAAACTGATAGGCTCTTTCAAACAAGCCATTACTTTACGCAATTTACCCTTCAAAGGTGCTATCAAAGACTCATCCTTAGAAATTTTAGAGGATGTAGGCGTTTGGATTATTGATGGTAAAATTGCAGAAATAGACTCTTTTGAAGTATTGGTAAAAAAAGCCCTTGACGAAAATGTTGATATTTTAGAGCTTCCTGCAGGTAACTGGGTACTCACCCCAGGGTTTGTAGATTGCCACACGCATATTTGTTTTGCAGGCAACAGATCAAAAGATTATGCCTTGCGTATTGCAGGTGAAAGTTATTTGAATATTGCTAAAGCAGGTGGAGGTATTTTGGATAGTGTCAGAAAAACCAGAGCAGCCGAAGAAGAAGATCTAACAGGGCTTACACTTATGCGTACTTTCGAGATGCTTACAGAAGGTGTTACAACTGCCGAAATAAAAAGTGGTTACGGACTTTCGATAGAAGATGAGCTGAAAATGCTGAGAGCCATTCAAAGAGTTTCGCTACAAACTCCTATGGATGTAGTTTCTACGTGTCTAGCTGCTCATACCCTACCCCCAGAATTTACAGATAAAAAATTATACCTCGATTATCTGATTTCAGAGCTTTTCCCAAAAATTAAAGAAGAAAATCTTACCAAGCGAATTGATATTTTTGTTGAAGAAACAGCCTTTCCTTATGATTTAGCCAAATATTATCTCCAAAAATCCAAAGAAGCAGGTTTTGAGCTTACCATCCATGCCGATCAGTTTAGTACAGCAGGCAGTAAACTAGCAATTGAATTAGAGGCTCTTAGTGCTGATCATTTGGAAGCCAGTACAGACTTAGAAATTAAGATGTTTGGAGAAAGTAACACAGTGGCTGTTGTACTTCCTGGGGCTTCCTTAGGTTTGGGTATGCCTTTTGCCCCTGCTCGTAAACTCCTAGATGCTGGTGCTTGTGTGGCTATTTCTACCGACCACAACCCTGGTTCAGCTCCAATGGGCGATTTACTTTTACAAGCTTCTGTACTAGCTGCAAGCCAAAAACTTTCCTCTGCCGAAACATGGGCTGGCATCACTTTTAGAGCAGCCAAAGCTTTAGATTTACACGATAGAGGCAGACTTGAAAAATATTTTTTAGCTGATATGCTTGCTTTTGCTTGTGACGATTACAGAGAAATTTTGTACTGGCAAGGTAAACTGAAACCCGAACTTGTCTGGAAAAATGGTGAGGAAGTAGGAAAACATTTGCTATAAGAGTTTGAAAATTAATTGACAAAATCATAAAAAATAAGTAGATTTGTTAATGGTGTATTAATCAGACTTTATTATGAAAAAATGGCTTATATATGGAATACTGTGTTGCTGGATAAATAGTTATGCCCAAAAAACAGCCGAGATAATCGAACAGCCTGCCAACATTCCTGTTTCCAAACAATACAGGCTCAATTCTTCATTCCGAGAAGTAAATATGAGTATAACTCCTGATGGCAGATATATGTTTTTTATGTCTTCACGAGGACAAATGCCTTGGTCAAAAGCTAATTATTTACAATATAAAGGTCAATCTCAATATGATGGTGATATCTGGTATTCTGAACGCAAAGGAAAAGATTGGCAAGCTCCTCTTTGTTTAGGAGCTAATATTAATACCAATGCAGGAGAAGATGAACCCAATATTTCACCTGATGGCAAAACCGTATATTTCCAAAGTTGGCATGATGATAGAGCTGGCAATAATTGGGAAAATGATGGTGGACCTTATTACAAAGCCTCAAGATATGGTAGTTTATGGGGCAAAAAAACTGGTTTAGGTGGTGGTATTAGTGATTTTTTTAAAAGCACTAATCAGGAATTTGGTCAACCTTTTGGTACAGATGGCATGACAATTTCACCTGATGGCAAGACATTTATTGTGGCTGCTGGCTTAGATTATGATGGTGCTATGGATTTGTATATCAGCTATTTGCAAAATGGTTATTGGAGCTATCCTAAAAAACTCTCCATTAGTACCTCTGGAGATGAGAGATGCCCTTTTATTGCTGCTGATGGAGAAACACTTTATTTTGCTTCTGATGGATATAATGGCTTTGGAGGACTTGATATTTATAAAGTCTCTTTAAAAGATGCCAGAGTGAGTTCTAATCCTAAAGTTTATAATATTGGTTCACCTTTCAACACAGCTCGTCACGACTATGGTTTTACCATCACTTCGGATGGTAAGGAAACTTATTTTATCAGAGATGGGGATATTTATTTTGCAGATGTCACCAAATCACCTAAAGAAATGAAACCTAATCAAACCCTGATTATCAAAGGTGTAGTACGAGATGCAAAAACCAAACGTCCTCTTCAGAAAAGAATAATTATTAAAGAAACCTGCTGTAATAGTACAAAAGATGCTTGGAGTAACCCTTATACAGGTGAGTACATGATTATCTTGAATACCCCTAAAGACAGTTATGACCAAAGTGTAAAAAAAGAAGTGAAGTATCAGGCATATAGTAGTGTTCTCAAAAGCAAAGCAAACGAAAATATTATTATTGCAGATATAGATTTAGTTCCGATTGAAGGTGCAACTACCAATATCATTACAACCACCAATAATCGAAATGATCTTAAAAAGAGACAAGAAGAAGAAAGAAAAAGACATTTGGAAGAGATTCGTAAGAAAAAAGAAGCTGAAGAAAATTTACGAAATCAGGAAGCAGCCTGCCGAATGTAGTAATTCAGATTATAAAATTTTGCTAAATAGCCTCAAAAAGCCGAATAATTCGGCTTTTTTCTATTTTCATACTTATTTTTTAATACTTCTTGGTTTATAAAAATTTATTTGTAAATTTGCGGTTCAAAAATACAATCGCAATGACTAAAATAAAGCAATTTGAGAAAAAAGCTGAGCAAAAAGCCCAAGAAGAACAAAACAAAGAGGTTACTTTTACACCTGTAGAAGCTACAGATAGTGTGATTGAAGATCCTAGTTTAGTTTTAGATAAAACAGAAGAATTTCTGAAGAAAAATCAAAAATGGGTACTGGCTGGACTTGTTACTTTGGTAGTAGCTGTTGGTGGCTATTTTGGTTTTAGATATTATCAGTCTGAACAACAAAATGAAGCTGCTGCAAAATTATATGCTGCTGAACACTTTTTCCAAATGGATTCTTTAGGAAAAGTTGCGAAAGGTGAAGGCAAATACTGGTCTGCTAAAAAAGTTGCTGATGAGTATAGTTTAGGTCAGACTGGCAAATTGGCTCGCCTATATGCTGGTATTGCATTTATGAAAGAAAACAAATTCAAAGAAGCTATTGCTCAATTAGAAGGTTTTAGTTCTGATGATAAAATTATTCAAGGAAGAGCTTATGCCTTAACAGGTGATGCTTATATGGAACTAAATAAATTGGATGATGCTATCAGCTATTACCGTAAAGCTGCTAACTATTATGCAAACCAATTTTTTACACCTACTTATCTAATAAAATTGGCTTTGGCTTACGAATTGAAAAACGATGCAAAAGCTGCTATTGGTGTTTATGATGAATTGATTAAAGATTATTACAGTTCAGCAGAACGCACAAATGCTCAAAAATACAAAGCTCGTTTAGAAGCTTCTTTAGAGACGAAATAAACAACATGAATGATAAATATAAAAAACCCTCTTTTCAGAGGGTTTTTCTTTTTAGAAGCCTATTCCTATTCTAAAACCATTGTTAAAATTCTTTCCGTCTAATATTCCCCAAAAATAATCGACACGCAATATCTTGAAAATGTGTTCAATACCTGCCCCAAGTTCTATATAATTTCCATTGGTTTCTGTGAATAAGTAATTACAAGTAAATACTTCCTGAATACGAGCTTTTTTCAGTAATGGAATTCTATTGAAGAAAAATCCGTTAAAATGATGTTCGTAGCTTACCCCTGCATATTTGCGTATTGTACTAAATGCATAATAATCTAATAATTGATAAGCTCTAAAACTTGGAAATGCTAAAATAGCCCTATTACCATTAAAATGCTGATAATCAATAAAAGTCATGGAACGAGTATTCAAAAATTGACCTGCAAAGCCTCTGTAAGTACCCGAACCCAAAAGTCCCCAACGATAATTATCACGAATACCTACCTCTAATTGGTCAAAATCTACATCACTACCCAATATATTGAAACCTTTGGTATAGTTGAGTTCAAAAGTAGGATATTTGGAACGAACACGAATTCGAGCATCAGGGCGATTGATATATCTTTGTTTGGGTACAAATGAAAGATTTACATTCCAAATGAGAGCGTTGTTATCTGTGAATGCTGTATTGCTTAGCTCATTGTTGAGTGGATCGTTGGAAGTATATTCCTTATTTTGATTTTTACTCCAAGTATAATTGGTAGAATTTTCGAGTTTTCTTCTTAAAGCATATTCTAAATTAGTATTTAAAATCAGCCCGCTTAATATTTCGCCTCGATAGCCTATATTCAAAAAAGTTTTTTCATAAAGCTTCATAAAGTTATCTTTCCAATACAAAGAAGTTGAGCTATTGATGGAAGGCTCTATGGAATTAGGATTAAATTGTTCTACGAATTTACCTCCCTCCACACTTAATCGTGTATAACTTCGTGGTTTAATCAGATAAGAAAGTCTTATTTTTCCATAAAAATCTTTACTGCTAAACCCATAACGAATGACAGGTGTAATATTAATATCTTTATTATCCTTTAATTCTTTTTGATAAGCCACCCGAAAATTTAATACCAAGCCCTCAACAGTATTGAAGGAGACTTCGTTGAGTAACGAAGAAAAGCCAAGACTATATTTCTTTTTGCTATTTCGATAGGTATATCCAAAAAACAATGACGATGTTTTAAATTCGTTATTCAATCGATCCATCGAATCTTTATAACGAGGTGTTTCTTGAATTTTCTCAATACTATCTTTTTTTCTATAATCTTCTTTTTCAAAAGCTAAGAGAGGAATAGGGCGAAATTTTTGCCAAAACAGAGAGTCTTTTTTATTCGATTCTTTTTCAACTATAATCAAATCTCTGCCAAAGTGTTTTTTATCAAAACTCGGATTCAAATTATAATCTGAATAAACTTTGGTAAAGTGTCCTTTGCCACCAAAACCAAAAAGTTTAAATCCAAAATTAAAGTTTTGAGAAAGTAATGTCCATTCTGTATTTTTATCAGGCTTGGTATAAACCTGTTTGATACTACCCTCTTTAATAAAATCAACGGGTCTATTTTTATCAAAACTTAAATCCAAACTATGAATACGCCATGTATTTTCCGTAATATAAATATAGCCTTCCCAAACAGGGTCTGTATTTCGCTTAGGAATCACTTTTATTTTATTAATTACTATTCCATCTTCTGTAAATTGTCCTTCCCATTTATAATTGTAATAAACAAAAGCTACATTAGCAATTGGAGAAACAAAACCTCTTTCAGAAAGCCCCTGCCCTACCATATTTTCATAAAAATTGAAATTCCAAGAAGCTGCCTGATTAAAGCTAAAACCTTTGCTATCACCACTTACTTTAGAAGCAACTATCACCTCTTTATAAGATCTTGGATTTTTTTGGTAGCTTACTTCGGAAACACTCTCCGAAAGGTACACAATCCCTGTATCAAGTCCTGCTGTACTTTCACCAAATATTTGTTGAGGTTTTTGAGTAAGTCTTGCAAGTCCTTTTACATAAGCTTTACACAAATAATCTGGACGTTCTTCTAAATAATCCTTTCTATTTTTCTGAGCATTTTTAATTACTTCATCTGCATAATTAACAGCACTAGCCTGTACTGTAATCCCCTCTATTTCTGAGCCTTCTTCTTGCAAAGTAAAATTTAGTTCAAATTCTTGATTTTCAGTTAGAGTAATTTTTTTTGTTAAAGATTTAAAGCTGGGATACTGAGCGATTACTTCGTGTGTACCCACAGGAAC
>Ga0075157_10002231_pt1 | contig 11363 bp, 12 predicted proteins | sample JI81BgreenDNA_FD_70967 | JGI IMG/M metagenome (GOLD analysis project Ga0075157, IMG submission 70967) | Wastewater effluent complex algal communities from Wisconsin, to seasonally profile nutrient transformation and Carbon sequestration -... | ecosystem: Engineered > WWTP > Effluent > Algae...
CGCAGATTTCGCCCCCGGAATCGGAATAGTTTCTTTGCAGATGCACCAGTTGATTGCTACCTGCGAAACAGTTTTGTTTCTGAATGTCGCTATTTCTCGCAAACATTCCAAAAGCGATCGCATTCCCGGAAGTAGCTGCTTGCACGCCAAACCTCGGATACCTTTAGGAAGAGAGCCGTTTTCGGAATATTTACCCGTCAGCAACCCCAAGGCTAGAGGACTGTAAGCAATCAATTTTATCCCCAATTCATCGCATACATCTTTTAATCCGAGTTCTGTTACCGGATAGGTGGAAAGTAGCGAATATTGCACTTGTAAAGTAACAATAGGAATTTGGCGATCGCTAAATCTTTGATGCACCCATTTCAGCCGTTTCGGCCCGTAATTAGACAAGCCCACTCCCTTGACCAATCCTTGCTCGTAAAGGTCAGCCAGACCATCCAAAAGAGCCCCCTCTTGCCAAGGAGCGTAATTAGCTGTAGACCAGTGCATTTGCACCAAATCTACATTTTTTCCGAGGCGCGCCGCAGAGGCTTTGCCAGCCGATATCATTGATTGTCGCGTCAGTCTCCAAGGATAAGCAGCCAGTTTTGTCGCAATACAAATACTCTCTTTATTTGCACCTTGATATTGTTGAGAAAACAGCCCCAAAAGCTGTTCGCTACGTCCGTTTAATTTCCCCGTTCCGTAAGAGTCCCCGGTATCGAATAAAGTGACACCGTTACTAACACAAAGATTGAAAACGGCTTGCAATTCCTCGTCCATACTTTCATTGTAGCCCCAGAGGAATCTGTTGCCCCATGCCCAAGTGCCGCAGCCCATTTTTGGAAGTAAAATTTTTTGGTTAGTTGGCATTTTTTGATGGTAGTTGTTGGTAATACGGATATTTTATAGGAACATAATTCGGTATCCCCTAGCCCCCAGTAGAGCTGTTTCATACTGCCACAGGCTGCCAGGGACTCAAGTCCCTGTCTAATAGCATAAGTCGGTTAAAACCGACTGAAATAGTAATCTCAATTTTGAAAATTAGAGTTACACATATATTCTGCGCTAACTCTATACAAAAACAGCTTTGATAGAATTGCTACAGTCGTCTTTAGACGACTTCAGCTATGAGACAGGGGTTTAAACCCCTGTCGGACTGTCGGACTAATGGCACACCCTACAAAGTTACTAATGACTGATGACTCTTTAATTCTTTTACGTGGTTGGTGATGGCGAAGGTGGGCTGTTTTTGGTAGGTTGCTCTGGCTTAGCTTTGGGGTCTGGTTTTGGTGGCGCAGGTGGAGGGAAAGTCGCCGCGCGTCTGGGTATTTGTAGCGCTGTTCGGAATGCAGAAGACGGGAAGAAAGCACTAAATTGAGAAAGTCGAACTGCTAGAGGTTCGGGTGCATATTCCCACAAGCTTTCGTAGTAGAAGAAAGCGGCGCCTAAGCCGTATTCTTGGACTGCTCGCACCTGAGATTTAATTTGCTGAATCGGTACTGGGTTATTTCTCAAACCAGTCATAATCCCAACTCCGGTGGGAATTTTTTGCTGTGCTTCTTGCATTTCTGGACGGTTAAGCTTGTCTACAAATGATTCTAGATTGGAACGGTAGACTTGCACGATTAGCTCGTCGGCAATATCCAAACGCACCCAAGTCAGCCAATCTTGTAGGTGATGTTTGTAAGCAAACTCGTAGTAATTGGGAGAAATTGAGAAAATTGCATTGGGTTTGACTGCTTTGACGGCTTGATTTAGCTGCGACATAAAAGCGGTGATTTTATTGGCTCGCCACCGCACCCATGCTGGGTTTTGAAAATCTTTTGGCGGAGCTTTTTTTGTTTCTTTGGTATACAAAGCAACTGTGTAGTCATCGTATCCAAATTCAGACGGCAAACTCATGTGATCGTCAAATTGAATGCCGTCGGCGTTATATTGAGTGGTGATTTCTAGTACGAGTTTGGTAATGAATTGCTGAACTTCTGGATGAAAGGGATTGAGCCAAACTACTTCGCCACCTGCACCGATTGATGTTTGGCTGCCGTCCTGTTTTTGTGTCAGCCAATCGGGATGATTTAAGGCTAATTCTGAGGTGGGAGGAGCCATGAAACCAAACTCAAACCAAGGAATTACTAGCAGGCCTTGGCGGTGAGATTGAGCGATTAAATCGGCGATCGTATCTTGTCCGTCTAACCCTCTGTAAACAAAGGGTTGAATGTCTTTTTGCTGCGCTACATTGCTGGGATACATTGCATAGCCAGAATTCCAGACTACGGGATAGATTGTGTTAAAATTTAACCGTTTTAGTTTGCTGACAGCATCTCCTAGTTTGCGACGATCTCTGAGGATGTCTTTGTCGTTTGTCGTCATCCAAACGCCGCGAATTTCCTGGCGGGGTTCCTGGGCGATCGCCGGAATGAAGTTGTTCGCCAGCAATACTATAATGAATGAGAGGGCAAACAGAAGCGGGAAAAGAGTTTTAATCGATCGCTGCCAACGGCGCGGAATGATGCGTAATGTCATAGTTTTGAATGGTGAGTTAGCTATTGAAACACACCCTGGCATAATTTGGTGATAAAATTTGCTCGCTCTACAGTCTACAGCCATTTGCGCTGAATGTGGAATCGGTTAACTGAAATGGGTGAATTGATGTGCTGCGATCGCAACTGAGCCAAGTATAATCTGCGATACAGAGGGTAGGTGACAGGATTCTGTCTAACTGCTGGGAAATCATTAATTACGCACTGCCAGCTTTCCTTACCGGACAGTGCGGCCCCAGGAGTGCGAGTGCTGTACAATATTGGTGCTGGAACATCTCGATCGAACATCTGTAATTGTGAAACATTTAGTGTTAATTGGCGGCGGTCACAGTCATGCTATCGTATTAAAAATGTTCGGTATCAACCCGCTGCCCGGTGTGCGTTTGACTCTGATTAGCGACGTGCTGCACGCGCCTTATTCCGGGATGCTGCCGGGACACGTTGCCGGGTTTTACGATTATGATGAATGTCACATTGATTTGCGATCGCTCGCGGAATTTGCCGGGTGTCAAATATTGGTCGATCGGGCGATCGCGATCGACCTTAACAAAAATTTAGTTATTTGTCAAACTTGTCCTCCGATTAATTTTGATGTGCTTTCTGTGGATATCGGCAGCACTCCTGCGACTTTATCTGTACCGGGTGCGGCAGAATATGCAATTGCAGCTAAACCCGTACCGGAGTTTTTATCTAGCTGGAATCAGTTAATTTCCGAAAGGCAAAACTCTCTCCAAAAACTGCTGCGGATAGCCATTGTCGGCGGCGGTGCAGGCGGCGTAGAATTAGCATTAAATATGCAATCTCGATTGGGGAAGGAAGAAGGGTTCGGCAACAGATTGTGTAACGGATTTAACGGATGGATATTAAGGTACAGCGAAAGACGTAAGAGAGAAAAGGGAAGGGGGAAGAAAGAAGAAGAATTAGAAATTCATTTGTTTCACAGCGGTGCGGAATTGATGCAGGGACACAATCAGCGGGTGCGTCGCCGCCTTCAAGAAATTCTCATAAGTCGCGGCATTCAATTGCATTTAAAGGAAAAAGTTTGTGCTGTAAAAAAAATCGAGAGGGAAACCAATCCTCAATTCCCTACCAATTACCAAATTTCCTGTAAATCAGGTTTAAAATTAGAGTGCGATCGCATATTTTGGGTGACACAAGCATCGGCAGCCAATTGGATAAGAGAATCCGGTTTAGCAGCCGACTCAAACGGCTTTATGCAAGTCAACGATTGCCTGCAATCAGTCTCTCACCCCAACGTATTTGGGGCTGGCGATATCGCTGCGATGGTTAATTATCCGCGCCCCAAAGCAGGCGTTTTTGCCGTGCGTCAGGGCAAACCGCTGTTTGAGAATTTGCAGCAGTTTTTATTAGAAAAACCGCTGAAACCCTTTGCACCGCAGGAACAGTACCTAGGGTTAATTGGTACTGGGAATAAAAGGGCGATCGCATCTCGCGGCAATTTCATGTGGGAATCACGGTTGTTGTGGTATTGGAAAGATTGGATCGATCGCCAATTTATGCAAAAATTTAGCAATCTGCCCAAAACCCGCCATACCAAATAGCAATACATTCAAATATTCTCCTCTGTTCCTCTGCGTTCTCTGCGTCCTCTGCGGTAAAGAAAAAAAGTATTATTCAAAAACCCTTTAAGCTTGCTATAGTAATATCAGAAGTCAGAAAAACTAACTATGTTCAGAAAAATTGGATTTGGGCTGCTTTGGATTGCATTTATCACCTACGCCTTTGTATTTGCACCACCCGACAGCCCTGAAAAAACCATCACACTAATTACCAATATTTCCACAGGCAAAATAGCAGACATCAACCCTTTAATTGTAGCGTTATTCAACCTCATGGGAGTCTGGCCGCTCATCTACAGTTGCGTCTTATTTGCTGACGGCAGGGGCCAGAAAATACCTGCATGGTTATTTGCCACTTTATCCTTTGGCGTCGGCGCCGTTGCCTTGCTGCCTTATTTAGCCCTGCGCGAACCTAATCCAGAATTTGCCGATCATAAAAATATCTTTTTAAAGATATTAGACTCCCGTTTTACGGGAATTTTCTTAACATTAGCTGCGGTTGGTTTAGTTGCCTTTGGCTTGACAAACGGCGATTGGTCTGATTTTATTCAGCAGTGGCAAACCAGCCGTTTTATCCACGTAATGAGTTTAGATTTTTGTATGCTTTGCCTACTATTTCCTGCCTTATTAGGAGACGATATGGCGCGCCGAGGAATGCAGAACTCTACAGCATTTTGGGCAGTAACATTAGTGCCGCTGTTCGGGCCGTTGGCTTATCTTTGCACGCGCAAACCGCTGCCGGAAACTAATACTAAAACTGTTACAAATTAGACAGCAGTGCTGGTAATTTTCAGTTTAATCTATGGATCATCCATCACAAGTAATCAGAGAAGAAACAGGCAAGATGCCTGTTTCACAATAAGTAAGTTTTATTGTGGGGAGTAGGGTTGGGCTTATAGCCCGCCCATGAAACACTGATTACAAATAGTGCCAAATCTGAGTATGAATGTAAATAATTATCTCCCAGTCTCTAGCAAATGAAAAAATTTCCTATTGTTGGCATCACAACATACAACCGCTGTCCAGCAGGCGAATATCGCTTAAATGGAACTTATATTGATGCAGTTCAGGCGGCTGGTGGCATTCCGATTTTACTGCCTCCCAATCAATTAGATCCGGCTAGTATTTTGGATGCAGTAGATGGTTTGATTTTTTCCGGGGGCGGAGATATCAACCCAGAACTTTATGGCGGTTATGTCGATCGCACAGTTTACTCGGTTAATGCAGAACGCGACAATTTTGAATTAAGCTTAGCAAAGCTAGCTTTGAAGGCTGACATACCTGTGTTGGGGATTTGCCGGGGAATGCAAATGTTGAACGTAGCCAGCGGCGGCAGTTTGGTGATTCACGTACCGGATGCTTACGGAGACGAGGTTAATCACGGATCGGGAATTCCCCCGCGCGCGATCGAGCATACCATTGAAATTGAACCCAACAGTCGGCTAGCAAAAATTATGGGAAAAACTTCAACAACAGTTGTTTCCTGGCATCATCAAGCAGTGCGAAAGGTAACATCCGATTGGCGAATTGTAGCCGATGCACCTGACACTTTGGTAGAAGCAATGGAGCACTGCTATCACCCTTGGATGATAGCAATTCAATGGCACCCAGAAATGTCGCCAAACTGTTCGGTAAACTCTCGAATTTTTCAGGCTTTCGTAGAAGCAGCAGCTTCAAGATTTATGAATTCTACCAAGTCAGAATCCCAAGCAATTCCTACATTTTTGTAGTCACTTATTCTTGATAGTCAGTATCTATTTCAATATCCAGGGTATCTTCATCTATTCTGACATACAGAACATTCGGGCGACAGCAAACCTGACAATCTTCGATATAAGATTGCTCCATACCACCGCTGATATCAACAAAAGTTGTACTCGGTTCGCCGCAGAAAGCACAGTAATATTCAGCCGTTGTTTGCATTTTTCTCGCACTCTCTTTTTGTGACTTCGTGGCGGTAGCGAAACATATCTGTTAACCGCATTTCCACCCACCAACCTAACAGCAAATCGACAATCGGGCCGCCGGGAATCGAAAATGCGTTAGCGAAGCCCTCGAAGAGGATCGCATCTGTCAATCTAGTCTTGCCATTTTCTGCTGTAAACTCGTGTCGGTGAACCCAACGTGCCATTGGCCCCTCAGTTTGTTCATCAACAAACAACCGATATTGTTCGCACTCAGTGTGAGTCGCCACCCATTTTACAGGAATCGGCCCCAATAACAGGCGAAATTCTGATACAGCACCCACATCGAGTCCCCCTTCGTGGCGAATGATTTTCACCGGTTGCCAAGGCGGAGTCAAAAGTTGCAGAATGTCGGGCCTTTCGTGAAAGTTCCAGACTGTTTCAACAGTTGCATTAATTAGGGATGAATATCGAAAATTAGGCATTTTGTAGATTAAGTTAAACAGTTATTTGCGATCGCGTTTCAGCATTTGCAGTATTATCCTCTGTATCAGTACAAACAGCAACAGTTAGTCTCAATCCCAAAGCATTCAGCCAAGTTCCCAGATTATAAATCGCATCACTTCCTTGCTGCGACAGCAATTCATCCAGTTTTTTTAAGTGCAATTCATATTGTTCAGGAGTCATTTTTGGTTGACCCAAAGCTTCTGCTACATCGCTGAGAGCTCGTTTTAGCAGTTCAGGTTCCGGCTCTTCCTCCTCTAATGTCGCCGTTATATAGGCGGCTGACAATGCCGGGTTTTTTCTCAGAGATTCAATCAAAAACGGATGATAAGGTAGGCTTTTAGGCATTGTCTTAACTCCTATAATCTGTCCAGTATTCTTTAGCTTGGCGGATATCTCTGTCTTGAGTGCTTTTATCGCCTCCGCAGATGAGAATCACAATTGTTATTCCTATTTGTCCAAAATAGATGCGGTAGCCAGGCCCATAATTGATTTTGAGTTCGCATACGCCTTCCCCCACGGATCGATAATCTCCTAAATTACCATCAGCAATTCGGTTAAGCCTAGATATAATCTTGGCTTGAGCATTGATATCTCTCAGCGAATCAAACCACTGATCGAAAGGCACTTTGTTATCTGGCGTCGTATAACGCTGAATTTCTCTCGGTTGGACTTCGGGCATAATTATATTATAGTGCGTCACTCATCCCAGTATCCTGGCAATTAATTATACTCAAGAAATGCCACAGGGGAAAGATGGAAAAACTTAGCTAACTTTTGAATTTGACTCGCCGTCAGTTCCCGCTTTCCCTTCATCACCTCAGATACCCAAGACTCGGATTCAAAAATATCAACCAAATCTTTTTCTTGAATATTGTCTTCAACCATCAATGCTTTCAGTAGTGCGATACCTTTCAAAACTGGCATTGGCTCATGTTTTTGTTCGTAATCATAAACAAGAGTACCCAACACGTTTAAGTAATCCCGATCGTCCTGCGTGAGATTTCTCCGACTCACAATAGAATCAATCCGATTTTGTGTAGCGATTAACTCAGCTTCACAAGTAATGGGACGCGGTGGAAAAGTTGTGATTATCTCAATATAGTAGCTACTAGGAGTTTTTAAACCAGTCGTCATTTTTCCAGTTCTCCTTATTATATTCTGCATGAGTTAAAACACAGCGGACAAACACTATCTGGTATTCATAATCGATAAAAGCAATTAACCGATAGTTATTGCCACCAATATTAAATACCGTAAAGCTACCTACTAAGTCAGCCGAAGGAAATACTTTACGAATATCTACTAAACTTTGCCATTCAGCATCACAGCTACGCTGATACCATAGCAACAGACTTGTTTCAGCATTGGGGTGTGTTTCCCAAAATTCTTTTAGTCGTTTTCGGCTAATGACACGCATGAGGCTATTATAATCTAATTTACTAAACGCGACTTAGTGAATTCTCACATTCTTGATTTGGCTGTCGTGTTGTATGACTCATCGCCTCAGCCAAATGCTTCTTCAAAGTCGCCTCCGGTAGCGGTCCTTTTAAATGACTCCAAGGCAAAACCTGCTCCAATTCCCACTCTTGAAAAACATAAAAATTCATCTCCGGCAACTGTCCCCGCAACTCCTTAAACGCCCGCCGATAACTGCCCAAAGTATCGCCGTAATGCCGCACTAATTCCAACAGCCGAGACAACCGCCGATCGCCCTTTGACAACAACCCCTGAATCACCGACCAGTTATAGCTTTCAGGTCTAAATTCTAAACCCAACTTCCGCAATTCTTTATCTAAAAACTTCAGCCTCTTCTCCGCATCTTTATTCACTCCAAACCACTGAAAAGGAGTGTGAGATTTCGGGACAAAAGTGCTGCATCCCAGAGTCAACCGCAAACCGGGAACAGCTTTTCTAATCGCCCGCATCATCGCCACCGTTTCCTCTAAATCCTCCATTTCTTCGCCGGGAATTCCCGCCATCCCGTAAAGTTTAATTCCCTTTAATCCGCCAGCCTTAGCATTGATAGCAGCTTGAATAATTTCGTCATTTGTGAGTTTTTTGTTAACGATTTTGCGGAGGCGATCGCTCCCGCTTTCCACCGCAATCGTCACAGATTTGCTGTCTCTGTTTGTCAATATTTCGGCTAGCTTAACTGTCACAGTATTCGTCCTTACCGAAGAAAGACTCAACCGCACGCCGTCGTATTTCGGATGATTCAAATGATCCAGCAACGCTTCAAATTCCGGGTGCTGAGTCACCGAAGCACCCAACAAACCCAAACGATTAGTTACAGCTAAACCCCGATCGATCGCCGGAATTAACGAATCCTCCAAACTCGCAGTTCTAAACGGCAAAGTCAGATAACTTGCCAAACAAAAACGGCACATTTCTGGACAACTACGAACCACTTCCACCATGTAAATATTTTCCCAAGCAGCTTTTTCTGTCACCACAGTGGAAGCAGATAAAGTATTGCCGCGGTACGTCTGTTTTTCAACCATACTGGGAATTCCCGAATCGACAGGATGAATCGATTTAATCCCCTCAGCCGCATCCAGATAAGTTACTTCGTACAAACTGGGGACGTAAACTCCCGGAACTTGGGCTAAATGCCGCAATTTAGTTTGTCTGTCGGCGCTACGGACTTCTTTATAAGCATCAATAAAATTGTCAATGAGATGTTCGCCATCTCCCAGCAAAATCACATCAAAAAAATCGGCAAAAGGTTCTGGATTCGCCGTGAAAACCGGGCCACCCCCGAAGACGATCGGATGATTATCAGTTCGTCGTGACGCCCAAATCGGAATTTCTAGAGATTCCAATAAATTTAGAATATTTACATAGTCTAGTTCCCAAGAAAGCGAAAATCCCAGTAATTCTGGATTTCGGGGAAGTTGTTCGCTGATATCAGTAAATAAACGACTGACTTCAATATCCGATCGCACAGCCAAAGTGGCCCACACTATCTGATAGCCGAGACTGGTAATACCCACCGTGTACTCGTTGGGAAAAGCAAAAATAGTCGGGATAGCATCAGCATCGGGGGTTGCTGGGGCAAATAGTAAGCGTTCTTGGGCAAATGGATTAGGATTCATCCGATTTTAGATTTTAGATTTTAGATTTTAGATTAAGCTGTTGTGCATTTAAATAGAATGTCAAAAAACAATCTAATTCTTGTGGGGTGGGCGTCTCGCCCGCCCTGAATATGCAATTTAAATGCGTGACAGCTTAGGGAATTTATCCCACGGATAAATCCGGGAGTTTGTGACCAAATTGCTTTTGATCGCGGGCAAGTTTAGCCTTAGCAATAAAAAATCTAATTATAGCTCATAAATGACTCTAACCTGAAGTTGACACCTGTACCTTCTGGTAACAGACAACTGACAAATGACCGAAAACAATTGGTTGCGAGGCCGCCGGATTCATCAGCGGATAAGGAATGAGAATTAAATAACTTCCACTCTTGAAAGTGGGATGGGCGTCCCGCCCGTCATGAGTGGACGGGCGGGACGCCCATCCCACAAGAACAATTAAAATTGTAAGTTATTTAATTCGCGAGCCTAAGCAAAAAAAGCTCGGCATCCCATAAACCTGAGAACGGTACAGCCCGTGGGTGGTTAATCGAAAATCGAAAATCGAAAATCGAAAATCGATTGACTTGTTGAAAGTTAGTCTGAAATAGAATCGCGATCGTCCTGACTTTTCGGAGTCGGCGGTGCACTGTGAAAAGTTGCAATCAGCAAACAGATAATCCCAGCATTAATAAACACATCGGCTAGATTAAATACGGGGAACCGAATGATCCGAAAATCGATAAAATCTACAACATGGCCCGAAACAAATCGATCGATCCCATTCCCTAGTGCTCCCCCCAAAATCAAACCGTAGCCAGCTTGTTCCCAGCGGTTAATTCGCGGCCCGAACCAAGCCAGCACCATCAATCCCACACTAACGGCCAAAGACAGCCACCGCAACCAAATCGCCCCGCCATTGCTGAACAGACTAAAAGCCGCACCGGTATTAACAACATAAGTGAAGTGAAACACTCCGGGTAACAGCGGCTGCGTCTGCGGAGGAACCGTCAATTCAAAATTTTGCACCACCCAAAACTTAGCCAGGTGGTCTAAAACTAAACTGATAACAGCAGCAACCCAGAACAAGGGATTTCTTTTAAAACGCATGAATTAAGCAATAGAAAATGGGGCATCGGGCATGAGAGAATTTACTCCAATCTCACGTGTCATTATGAGCAGAATGCAGTGCAGGAAAGCAATCCCAGCCGCAGCGCGATGACTCTCTCGTTGGGCAATGTATAGTATAACCTTATTTGACACAACAACCAATCCCCGATTACCAATTCCCAATTCCCAATTACCCAATCAATAAAACATCAAGCGGCGCAAAGTAAATGACAACACTGCGATCGCACAAACTACCGCCAATTGTCCCGGCAGAGGATAAACCGAATATTTAAGAATCTCATCGAATAAAGGTGTTTTTTTTGCTGGAGGCAGCCAGTAAGTAAAAATTAGATAAATTAAGCCGATCGCGTGAACAGTGAACAAACCGCACAAACAGCTAAAAGCCATAGATTCCAGCCGCGAAGCCACCTTAAAAGCCACCCAGCCGCACACCCAAGCACCAGGCACAAAACCCAGCAAATACCCAAAACTCGCTTCTTTGAGATAGCCGATGCCGCCGCCTTGAGAAAAAACTGGCCACAAAGTTAATCCTAATGCCAAATAGGCAATTTGCGAGAGAGCCGCAGCATTTTTTCCCCCCATGCAGCCTACTAGCAAAACGGCTCCAATTTGATAGGTAACACCTAAAGAGTACGCCTGAAGTCC
>Ga0075157_10002232_pt1 | contig 11362 bp, 9 predicted proteins | sample JI81BgreenDNA_FD_70967 | JGI IMG/M metagenome (GOLD analysis project Ga0075157, IMG submission 70967) | Wastewater effluent complex algal communities from Wisconsin, to seasonally profile nutrient transformation and Carbon sequestration -... | ecosystem: Engineered > WWTP > Effluent > Algae...
TCAGCGTCTCCATCTCCTCATCCTGCAGATAGTTCTTGGCGATCCGCTCACGCGTCCTGCTTCTCCGAACGGATGCTATCGGCGTGCATTTCCGGAACGTGCAAATCTGCAATGGCGTCCAGCACCCTGCATATCGTCGCCGCGCCCTGCGGCGTCTGGTCCCAGATCCGACGCAGGCTGGCATTCGCCTTCGCCCACTCCGGATCCATCCGCGAGGATTCCCCCATTTTCGGCACCTTGACCCCCAGAACGCGGCACACCTGCACCACATTGGCGCTGACGGTCTTGAAGTTCCCGGAGCAGATGCGCCCGACCTGGCTCGGATGCACGGACGCGAGCCGCCCGATCTCGGCATTGCTGCGCCCGCTGGCCGAATACCTGTCCGCAATTCTCCTCTGGAGCGAACTTAACTGCTTGCTTGTTGGCTTCATGCAAATTAGCATGATTAAAGTGATGCAAATTTGCAAGGAGTGATCGATGGACGAGATCCGATTTTATCGGGCTAGCGAGAAGCCCTTCGGCGCCTTCAGCAACCTCTACCGCCGCGAAATAGAGTTTGAGGGCGAACTCTACCCGACGAGCGAGCACGCCTATCAGGCCGGGAAGGCACGGAAGGCCGAGGTCAAGAAGTGGCTGATGGAGGCTCCGTCGCCTTCGCTCCTAGCGATGGCGGCCCATGGCCTATACTACTGGGACGTCGCCCCCGGCTGGTCGACGAGCAAGTTCGACCGCATGCGGGCGGTGCTGCGCGCCAAGTTCACCCAGCACGCGGACCTGCGCGACCTTCTCCTCTCTACCGGCGATGCGCGGCTCATCGAGACGGCCACGGTTGACAACGAAGTCAACCGTCTCTGGGGGGAGGTCAACGGCGTCGGGCGCAACATGCTGGGCGTAATGCTGATGGAACTCCGCACGGAACTGCGCAACGAGGCTCCGGGATTCGAAGCCTACCTCGTGGTAGCCGCGTGATCCCCTGACAACGGCCTCGCACTGGCGCCGAGTATCCCGCGGACGTATTCGGCGCCGCGCTTCCTGAACAGCCCGCGCGCACCGGCGTAGGCGCAGTTCTCCGCTGCCAGCCGCTGCCCGGCCACAATTCCTCCAAGGAGCGCCCCGGCCGTGAGCCGCGCCGTACCGAAACCGTTCGCGAGCACCCAGTCGATCACTCCGACGCTGACCATGTCGCCTGAACCGCAGGTGTCCAGAACCTCCGGTGCGTCGATCGCGTCGCACCAGATCGTCTGCTCGCCATCCCGCACCTCGAGGCCATCGGCTCCGTGGGTGATGATCATGATGCAGTTGTAGACACGGTCCGCAAGCCGTCCGCCTAGGCGATCCTCCGAGAACTTGAGGATCGTCGCGATCCGAAGCGCCTCGTCGAACAAATCATCGTACTCAATGTCCGAAGGTTCGAAGAATACCACCGCGCCGGCCGCTCCCGCCGTCCTCATGGCCACCAATATGCTCTCCGACAGCCGGTCTGCATAGAAGACGGCACATTGGGCGAGCATCGATTTGGCCAACGAGACTTCCTCGACACCGATGGGCTCGTACCTCGGGAAATCCTCGCTCGTCTCCGGGCATACGAAGCTGAAGTCATGCTGGCCCAGGTCGGTGTCCAGCGTCTGCGCCAGGACCGGCGAGCGCAGATCGGCGCGACGCCTAATGAAGTCCGTGATGGCACCGGCCTCCATAAACTCATCTACGAGCCGTCCGCCCTCATCGTCGTCGCCCAGCAGCAGGACGGGTGCTACCTGGCGGTGGAGCATGGCGAGCGAAAGCAGGACGTTACCGCAGGATCCCCCCAACGCCTCACCGGCGAAGTCCCCATCTGCGTAGACCCGGTCGAGCACCGTGAAACCGGTTCCGGCGACGTCGATCCGGTTCTCGTTCAAATATTTCGCAGCGCTCATGTTCACCTTCTGTACTCATTTGGCGTCACCTGTCGAGACCCAGTGACGCGAGGTCGAGGCGAATCCCCCCAGCGTCCGATGCTACCAGACTCCTCAGGATTCGGAGAAGGGCTTCGGGGCCGACGGGATGGAAGCCGAACATGGACCAGCAACCGTCCGCCGCAGCGCAAACGTCCCCTACGCTGATGCCGAACGAATGGGATAGCAATGCGTGGTCGTTGCCCGGCCGGGAGCCGCTATCCCCGAAGCACAGCACCTCGGCATCCGCCGGCATGCCGTTCCTGAGCTCCCGAACCACAGCGAGCTTTGACGAAGACGCCGGCACGATGTCGTAGCTGTGGCCGGAACCGGTCACGCGGACCCTGCCGTCGGCGAACGCCGGGCAGTCGCGCAGATCGGCGGCGAAGCGATAGGGGTGCCGCAGGCGATCCATATCAACGGTGATCTGGATGGCGCGATGCTTGAAGCGGTGCTCCACAAAAAGGTCGCCGCGTTCCTCCAGCCAGCCCGCCGTCGCCGCAATCGCATCGTCGGCTGACGCCGGGTCGGCATCAATGTCCACGTGAGCCGCGCGCAAATGTCCGCCGTTGTAATATCCGATTGGCACGGCGGTCAGCATCTCCTGCGGAAGGGCCTTCCGCAGCTCCTCGCCGGCGGAGCCGCCCCTGCCGGTCGCGAAGCCGATGCGCAAACCTAGACCATGCAGACGGACGAGCTCCTCCACTATCTGAGGGTCCGGAGGTCCGTAGCGGCCGTCCGTCGTCACGACGGTGCCGTCGTAGTCCATGACTATGCCACCGATACTGGCGTCCGCTAGGGCCCTCAGGCGCGCATCGCCCACCATATGGAGGGGATCGCCGCCGCCGTCCCAGCTGTCCGCCTTCGCCATGGCCGCCCGCTTGTGGCGGACATTCGCGGGCAAAGTCTCAGCCAGTTCCACAAGCGACCGGCTCTCATAGATCGGACGACCGAACTCACCAATCCCTGGCTTCCCCGGATCAATCCCGACGGAGTTGCCGATCGCCTCAACAAGCCCGAGGCCATCAATGACCGCAATTACGTTCTCGAGCCGGCCGCAGGCGCCATAATCCATAGCGATCCGCCTCAGAGACAGTGGGAGCAGTCCGTCGATGGCCGACCAAGCGCCAGCGCTGTCACCTCCGGTCAACGCCACCAGTACCGTCTCATCGCCCCGATGGTGCAGCCAGCCGTGCCGACCATGCGCGAAGTTCCGAAAGTCAGTACTCTGCACATGGCATAGGCACGCTTCCCAGATGGACGTGTCGAGGAGCACCGAAGCAGCGGCCAGCCGCGGATCGGAGACAACCACCACGGTGTCACCGCGCCGGACGCCCGAGAGGGCGGCAAAGCGTGAGTCCCTCAACCCGGCATCCCGCATTTCGACAAGATGCGCAGCCACGACGTCCAGCATCGCCGATGCGCCTGTGGGTTCGCCCGAGGCTAGGTCGCACGAGAGCAGCAGCCCCACCATCATGGCGAGGATGGAATGAGTGGCGAGGTAGCCGTCCTTGCGATCCAAGACCGGCACCAGATGGATAGTGCCTCCCGATCTTCGGATAAGATCAGCCGCGGCGCCGTCCGTGCTTCGCGTGACCAGGTGCACTGCGCTCGCCTTCCGGTCGAAGGCGGCGCGGCAGGCCGCGACTGCGTCCGGATTGTCGCCGCCGGCGCTGAACAGCCATACATCGCTTCCGGTGAGCGCGCTCTCGTCCAGGACCGCACCCATGGGGGTCCGGACCGTCGTGGGCCCCAAGCCCAGCGTCTCCCTGCAGCGAGCAAGATATTCGACGGCGATCGCGGAGCCGCCGGAGCCGATCGCCACCGTATGCCGCCTCCCGCCCCCCGCGAGCGCGTTCGCCATCCCGCTCGCGTCAAACGACCTGAGCTCGTCGAGTGTGCCGGGAAGCGAGTCCAACTTCTCGCTGAAGACCGGAGTGATCATGACTTCGCTGTCGACTTGTCGAAACTCGCGTAGAGCGGCCCCGAGAGGATCAGATGGACAGTCATGTCCGGAGGATCGCCCGGTGCCGGCCCCGCGTCCTCGAAGAAATAGCTCTCCGTCTCGAGGTAGTGGACCGCCATGTTATGCTCGATTGCCGCCATCAGCGCTCCCGCAGCGAGAACCTTGCTGCCGACCGGTGAGAGGACCATTCGAGGTTCGTAGGTCCCCTTCATGGTGCGATCGAAGCGCGTCTTGAGCGTGGACAGGGTCCGATAGCAGTCGAGCGGGTTTCGTTCCGATGCGTAGACCACGTCCCTCGGGTCCACCGCCCATTCGTTCACGAGCTCGGTCTGGTACTCGGCGAGCAGATCGTCGGCCCGGCGCGGGTTGCGCGCTGGAAAGGGTAGCAGCGGGCAGATCTTGTAGCGCCTCGGGATGTTCGCCCCGATCTGGGTGAGTGCGAGCCCGCGCCCCTTGGCGAGCTGGGGTATCCAGACCTGCGCTAGTCCCTGCCCCTCGGCCTCGATAGCGGGCGAGAAACCCCTCACGGACCCCGGCCTGCTGGACGGTACGCTGGATATGCGGTCGTCCATCTCGGGGTTCGAGACGATCATGAGGTGGAACGCGCGATGGCTTGTCGCCTCGCAATCCTCGAGCAGCATGCGCGCCGCGGGGAAGCCAACGCCGATCGAGAGGGCACTGAGGTCGAGGATCACGTCGGTGACCGCGTCGGGCACGGGGCACTGACTCAGCCGCGCCGCGATGCGGGCTCCGCCCACCGGCGCTCCATCGTCGGCGAACACGTCGATCCTGACGAACTCGCTGTCCGGCACGATCGCCTTCAGCGCCGCCTCGTTCTCGTCCGCTCTGGTGACGAGCGCATCGGAAGCCCCATGCCTCTCCTCGCGGATGTAAAAAGCAGAGAGGCGATCCCCGAGCGTAGTCGCAAGCATTCGTGATATGCGCTGGGATCGCGGATCGAAACCGGCGGCCGCCACGAGCAGCACGCGACGATCAGGATCCGAGAAATAGTCGGCGACGAATCCGTCAACGCCATCGTCAAAGTTGGTGATGCAGTTCTCCCAATGCCTACGCATCGATCAGGCCCGACGCTCTGCGGAGGTAATCCAGCTTCTGAGGCAGGAAACCTCCCCTGTTGAAGGTGAGCCCATACACGAGAGCGACCGTGCCGGTCACCTCGATGAGCGCCCATAGCTTGCTCCCCTGGCCATAGTTGCGCTCAATCGTGATCGCGCCGTTTGCGATGGCATACTTGAGCACGCTTGCCAGCTCGTCCTCCTGCGAGAGGCTCTCCATCTCCTCCTCGGTGATGGCAATCGCGTTTGCACCAGCGCCAAGCGGCGCGTTCGGCAGGAGTGATTCCTCGCGGCAGTCCCGACCGATCGCATCGACGAGGTCACGAACGCGCTGGGCATGGGGAAACGACCAAGCGTCCATGATCGATTTCGCCTTCGTGATCAGGATCGACTGCTGTTCCCGCGCCGGAAGAGCGAGGGCATTGTTCCTGATCGCTCTCGTTTCCACATTTGCGACGAGATCGCCGGCGAACTGCAAGAATACCTCAGCGTTCTCGTTGCTCGCATCGCAGACGTCGTCGATCCCGTAATGGAGGGGCCGGCCGAATTCGTGATGGAGATGGAGCCGGGCACCGTGGGCGACATCCGAGTCGGCCTTCAGGGGAGTCTTCGGCTCGGGATCCATGTCCTCAAAAAGTGAGGGCGTAGACCGGGCGATGCGGACGGCGTAGCGATGGAGCAGTATCCGCTTCATCGCGAGCGCCACCTCGGGACCGTCGTCATAGGATTTCGTGCGCCGTATGTAGTCCTCCACGATCGCGTCGATCTCCTTGCGGCGGCTTGGACCGATCTTCAGCTTGTTCTGGTCCTTCGCCACGCGATCCTCCAGCTCCCTGAGCTGGCCCAGCGTCATGCTGGGCGGTTGGCCGGGGACGAGACGATCAATATCCGTGGCGTTGCGGTTCCGCAGGCCCTCGACCATCGGTAGGTAGCGCTTGGCCATGTCCCGCGCCATCGTTCGAAACTGCTTGCGCGAATTGTCCTTCTTCTCGGCGCCGTCGCCCTGCATCCGGATGTCGCGGAAGTCTCGACCGGTCGCACGATTGTGGGTCGGTTGCCTGGCGGGCGAGCGCATGACCATTCCCGGGCTGAGGGCGTCGAGCCGCATCATCATCCAACGACCAAACTTCATCTCGCGGTGGGACAGCATGCCGAACATCGCCTCGAGCTGGTCGTGATGCAGCGCGTGCACGTCGTCCAGCATGACAAGGGGGTTCATCTCGATAGTCTCGCCCTGCCACTCGACGCGGATTCCGCTGATCGCGTCAAACGGAGCATACGGCGCCGTCGCGTCGCCCGGCAGATCTTCCAGCTTTGGTTCGCGAAGGCCCGCCCCAACCGAATAGATCGCACGCTGGACCGCCAGCGCACGGTCCCTGATGCCGACCGCTGTAAGCCCGCCGATCTGCTCGAGATGCGCTTCGTAGTTGGCGCGCGGCACGAACTCGATGGCCTCGATGCTCCTCGTCCGGTTCGCCGTCAGGTTACGGATGAGGCCGAGCATCGCTCGGGCCTGGACAAGCCAGAAGGCGAGCTTCGTCTTCACCAGCGGATCGTAGGAGAGCTCCCAGAAGTCGCGGTACTCCGACTCCATCGGCACCCGCACGGCGGCGACGCTCGGCTTGCCGTCTCGAAGGAATCCGGCTTGCGCGAGTGCGTCCGCAAGGGTCCGATTGGTGGGATTCGTCTCATCACTCAGGATCGTCTCGACCATGTGGAACTCGGCCAGGGTCGCGAGCATCGTCTTGCCGCTGCCCGGAGCCCCTATTATGCGGACCGGGACCTCGAACATGTCGTCCTTGCTCTTGCTGGTCGCGAGGAACGTCGTAAGCGGAGCAGGACTAACGATCGAGAGGAACGAGGCATCATCCCGAACATACTCAGTTGCGCGTCGAAGGAATGGGTTCGCCATCAGCCGTGCCTGTCGCGCCGGAAGAAGAGCGGATGCATCGGATTCCCAGCCTTGCCGTTGGTCTCTGCCCACAGGAGAGGCAAGGCGTTGTTCGGAGTGTTGTGTTCGAGAACGAGCGGCAAGGCGCAGTCCGCGTAGCCATACTTCATGTCGCTCTGACCCGCCTCCCTGCAATGCTTCTCCAGCCGCTTGAACAATTCATGATCGTAATACCGGCTGCAAAGCTCGACGATCGGACCATCCGTCGGCCTTATGGCTGTGACGCCTCTCGTCTCCTTGTCGATCGTGGCGATGCGGATATCGGACGGCAGGAGCATACCCTCGGTTATTTGCCAATTGCCGAAGCTCTTTCCGACAAGCCTCTGGTCTGCTTCCGTCACCCGCTCGACCAGCGCATCGTGCGCCTGAACCGTCGAGACGTAGTGGTGGATATGCAGCGTGTACTGGTCCGACAGCGGGAAGGCCTCACCCGCGCCCACGAGCCTTCCCTTCGCGTTCTGCACGATGCTCTCAAACTTGTGAAGCTTGCCTTTGGGTATACCGTCTGGAAACCGGATGAAGGTCGTTCCCGACGCCGTAAAGTCATCGATGAGGTAGACGTCGTCGAAGCGAGCGTCATCGCCGAGTTCCTTCATCAAGTCCTCCGCGAGACTCTTCCACTTCTCATCGTCGACGTTCATCATCGGAATGACCTGCTCCTGCGACAGTCGGCCTGCGTTGGCCCGGCGCAGCACGTCGATCCGACTTCCGTCGCTCAGACCCACGAAAAGGCAGCGGCGGAGGCGACGACCGAAGGCCGCTGCCGCCTCCTTAGTCTGCCAGACCTCGTAAGGCTTGATCCCGAACTCCTCGGAAACCGAGACTCGCAGGTATGGGAAGACCACTTCAGGGATAAACGTCTCGATGACCCGCTGCATTTCGAGACCGGAGACGTAGACAAGCCTTTCCTTGACGAACGAGTAGGCAGCCGCCCTGTCAGCCTCGTCGAACTGCCTGAGCCAGGACACCAGACTTTCAAGAAAGCGCACTCCGGCCCTAAAGTCGGAATACCCGTCGTATTTCATCGAAGAGATGAGCCGAAGCCACGCATATTCTCGAGTGGCCTCCTCGTTCTCCCACTTCATGACGTCGGCGATGAGTTCGAGCGCGAGGACGTTCAACATGTGAGAGTCGCCCCCACGCGACATGATGCCATCAGACTATTCGGACAAATTTTTTTCCGCACCGCGGTGCTATACGACGGCGGACGGAAGCAGCCAATCGCTCAGACGTTTGGAAACACAAGAATCTTGTCTGCTCAGGAGGTGTAACCATTTTCAATGTCCAGGCGAACCGGCATAGGTTTCTTGATGGCGAGTCTGGGGCTTGCCCAAAGTCATGACCGGTTTGGTCGAAGATCGCTGTAAACGTGTCTTAGACCCGGCACTCGCGCAATCTGCGCGACACGATCGTGAAGAAGACCTTCCGTCCGAACAGACAGGTGCGCGATGAGTGACGATGCCGACGATGATCCAGCGGACCGGTACGACAATGGCTTCGACGAGCCGGACTTTGATGAGCCGATCGCAGACCCCGCCATCAGGGCCGGATACCGCGAGGCGCTCGGCAGGTTCATCATGGCCCACAACGAAGTGGACTTCTGGATGACTGGAATTCTGTCGAAGGCGGTCAGGATGCTAGCGCCGGACGGCAGCCTTGCAAAACTTGCGCTGGGCGACTTCGCGACTAGAGCCACGAATCTGCAGCTGCTGATGCACACGGCACCCCATCTCGCTCTGGGGAACGTGGGCGACGGGCGGCTCCACGAACTGAACGGCACCCGGAACGTGCTGGCGCACAGCCACTTCGACCAAGACCCCTGGGACGGGACTTTCGAGATCGTGAAGGCGCGGCACCGGAGCCTCACCGAGAAGCGCCTCAACAACCTGAACGCTGAAAGCATCAACAAAGGCGCCGAGGAGCTCGAGCGGATCGCGGCCCACATGTCAGCGGTGTTCGACTTCATCGACCACCCGGTGCCGTCGGAATACCTGACGCAATGGCCCATTGTGCTCAAAAGCCGAGAACTGTGGGAAATGATGGTAGAGGAGGCGGCAAAGGAGAAAACATCGGATGGGTCGGCCACGCCGGACCAATCCTGACGCCGGACGACGTCGTCATCGTTCAAGGAACAGCTCGAGCCCCTGCATGTCGTCAAGGCTGATCGCCTTCTGAACGAAAGCGTCTGTCTCCTTGATCGACCGATCAACAAGGTCCACAAGACGGAGGCGATTGCAGTTCTGGGCTGGCGTCAAACTCTCCACAGCAGCGAGAACATCATCGCCTGACATTCCCCTCAGCCATGTCAGGCACGCGCCGAGAAGACCCACCACGACATCGGCGAGCTGCACTCCGGGTTCAGACTTGGAATCGGCGAACCGGTAGAGATCGAGCGGCTGACCCGCATCCACGAAGCGGTAACCTTCCAGAACCCTGCTGACCCTATCTTCCCTGTCTAGGACGTGCCGGCTGTCCTTGAACAGGCACAGGCGGTGCGTGAACATGGAAGCGAATTCCCGCATGATCAGGCCGGGAGTGTCGCCGAGCAGAGGCAGGGACGAGAGGGCCCGACCCGATTGGAGGACTCCCTTCAGCATCATCAGGTTGAAGTGAGGCATAAGATCGTCGCCGTCCTCCACGAGGCTGATCAGCTCGCAGAGAAACCCCTTGACGTCGCCATCCGCCAGCGCGGGATAGGAATGGCGGCGCAGCATCGCCTGCGTCGCCCTTAGATTGCGGCGGAGGACGCGGTAGAGGTCATTCTTCAGGATTAATCGGCCAGCTAGGTCGAAGAATCCGATCTCAGGCATCGAGTCGATAATGTCGACGTAAGAAAAGTAGACCGGGTCAAGCGCGATAAAATGGAGCAGGTAGCCCTCGTGCGCGATCCAGTCGAGGAACACGCCAAGCTTCCTCGAACCCAGCATGGTTCCGAATTCGCCTTTGGCGACCATGGCGCACTTCAGTTCCGGCGCATTGGGCTGGATGCCCATTAAGCGCCTTAACTCCGCGATGTTGATCGGCCCCTCCTCCTGCGGACGGACGACACCGCCAAGGACGAAGGGGCGGGGATCAGGAACGTTGAAACCCTTGTCCGTCAGATAGACTAGTCGATGGTTGTTGGTCTCGTCGTAGTAGAAGGTGCGGGGGATATCGGTGGCGGTCAGGCCATAGAGCAAAATCGCTGGATCGCGTTGCTCGTTCACGTCGATGTCGATACGCCCTGACATACACAATACTTACAGGTTGCCGACGGAGGGGGCGAGCGGCCTTTTGCCGAAGGGACCGCACGGTGCAGCCTGATGAACAGAGGGCAGGTTTGAGGGCGTCGTACTAAGCGTTCGAATGTCAGCTATGTCAGCGGATGCGGCCGAGATCATAAGGCACAAGCCAACGGCAAGTCTCGGCATAACGAGAAATTCCTAGTCGCGACGACACCCGGCAGGAACGTCCCAGGTCCGGCCACCTTGCCGACTGAACTTTTTGTGTTGAATGGGGCGACCGCCAGTCCAACTGTGACGACCGTGATGAGAGGGAAATATGCGATTGATCGGCAAGGAAGCCGACGGCAGTCTCCATCATCTCATTCCTGCGTTGAAGGCACAGTCATTGACCCGATCGCCTCGATCTCTGCGATGCGCTGAAACTCAGACAGATATTCCTGCCGATGGTTCGACAGCCAGCGAACGACCCGGGCATTGCCAAGTAGCTTCGCGACGTAGCCGCGCGCAAAGGTGAGGTGGAGATTGTCGATACCGTAGCTGTCTTCCACCGACTTCACCTGCGCCTGGAGAGTGGCAAGCTCCCGCTCCATCCGGGAAATCTGCTGGCTGGTCGGACCCGCTAGATCATTCTTGCGCGCCTTCTTCGCTGGCGCGGCCAGCTGATCCTCCGGCGTGGCCGCCAAGAGCGCGCGTGCGAAGATCAGCGAGTAATTGTTCTGGCCGATCATCAGGTCCGCCGCCTCGATCTGGCGCATCGGCGACATGCGGCGCAGCATGTCGAAGACCCGCATCGAGCAATTGGTCTCCTTGAGCATGTCCGCGGTCTCTTCGCAGATGCCGTCGAGCAGGCGGAACCGTGCACGGATCGATCCTACCTCCAGGCCGAGCGCGTCGGCGATCACGGCCTCGGTGACACCGCGCTCGATGGCGCGCACGATCATCCGGTGTTCCTGGATGGGCGGCAGGCGATTGACGCGCTTGTTGTAGGTGTAGGTCTCATCATCATTGGCGACGAGACACTCGACCGTTTCGATACCGAGCTGCTTGAGAACCTCGATGCGCAAATGGCCGTCGAGGAGGAAATACTGCTCTGAATTCTTCGGGTTGGGGACGACGGCAGGGGCTTCGACCAAGCCGATCGCTTTGATCGAGCTCACGATCTGGGCATATTTCCGGCTTTCCCGCACCCCCTCGCGCAATGTTTTCAGGGGTAC
>Ga0075157_10002233_pt1 | contig 11360 bp, 5 predicted proteins | sample JI81BgreenDNA_FD_70967 | JGI IMG/M metagenome (GOLD analysis project Ga0075157, IMG submission 70967) | Wastewater effluent complex algal communities from Wisconsin, to seasonally profile nutrient transformation and Carbon sequestration -... | ecosystem: Engineered > WWTP > Effluent > Algae...
TGTGCACCAGTCGATGATAGTCCAGTCACGACGGATTTTGTAAGTGCCGTCGCATACGTCCAGAACCTGGTCGTCATATTCCCAGTTGATAGAGCAGCCAGAAGGAACACCCCAGATTTCGGGGAAGCCTTGCAGACCTTGACCCTGAATCCAGCTCGGAGTCGGGTAAGCGCTACCGCAAGTGAATGCAGGTGCGTCGATACCGTCGTAATCTGGCGGCAGGGAGATGTCGGAGAGTTGCGGACGGAGAACGTTGATGGTCTGCGTGCAAACGGTAGTGTTACCGGAAGCATCGCGTGCAGTCCATTTACGGGAGATCACTTTAGTCAGACCGCTTGCGCAATCGCGCTCAGCTTCGCTGTCGATGTAAGACAGGGTAACGTCAGAGCAGTATTCCATTACCGGAGTGCCTGTACCAGCAGGAACGATATAGGAAGTAGCGCCAGTCGGGATTGCAGCAACGCCGTTCGGGAACGGAATCGGAGCAGCAGTAACGAGGGTGATGGTTACAGTAGCATTGCCGGTGTCGCCACCAACTGCGTCAACGATAGAAACAGACCAGTTACCGTTGAGGTTACCGGAATTCAGTTGTGCCAGACCACCGAGGGACTGGAAAGTACCAGCGATAGCAGGGTTGTTACCGCAAGTGCCGTTGAATTGAGCGTAAGTGTTTGCAGCACCGTCGTCGAAGGTTACTTCGAGGCCGTTACCAGCGCAACCACCACCACCCGGACGGTCGAATACAACCGTTTGAGTACCGCTCGGGTTAGTTACTGTCATAGACAGGTCACCTACCCAAGTGTGGTTGGTAGAGATACCTACAGTTACTTTGAGCACTGGAGCAGCGCCTACGTTAACCGGGATAGAAGCAGTAGCAGTACCTACGTCGATGATGCTGATGCTGGAAGAAGCAAAGCTTACCGGAGCAAGTGAGCTAACAGCGCCAGGAGTAGACGGGTAGTTGCAAGGAATAGTTACAGTCGGGCAAGAAAGCACCGGTGCAAATTTGTCTTCGATTTTAACTGTACCCCAGCATTTGTTGCCAGTAGTCGGGTCAGTTACACGAACCTGGTAAGTTTTGCCTACGTCGCCGGCGCCTACAGTAGAAGGCAGCCATGGGCCGTTGCCAAACGGAGCAGATTTGTCGAGTTCAACGATGTAATCGTCGTAGCAACCGTATGGGCCACCTTCCAGGATCTGGTCAGCGCCGATAGTAGTTGTGCAGTTTTCGTCGAGCGAAATATTTACGTGGTCGTTGCAGATCAACGAAGTGATCGGGTTAGCGTACTCGTTAACAACAACGTTGAAGCAGCAGCTCTGAACTACAGCGCCGGTAACCGGGTTGCGCAGTTCGAAGCAGTTGGTGGTAGTACCAATCGGGAATTCTTCGCCGCTGGCCAGACCGGAAGTCTGAACGAGTGTCGGCGGAACAGACTGAGAAGTAGTACCGTTTACGATCTGGATCACGTGGATAAAGCCAAAGCCCAAGGAGCCGTAGCTTGTCGGTGTAGTGATACCTGCAGTCGGGCAAGTGATGTAGCTCGGAGCAGTTTCGCCGAGGTAGTTACCAGCAACAGCGAAGCCACCTGCAGCAGTTCTGCGCAGTTCTACTACGTAGTTGGTACCGGCAGGAATAACCGCAGGAGCAACGAGGTTAAGTGTAGTGAAAGACTGACCAGCAACAGCCGTTGCGTTGGACTGGCCAACGAGCGTCATCTGTGCAGTATTCAGGGTAGCAGCACCAACCGCACCAGTGTAAGTGTACACGAAAGCCTGTACTGTACCGCCAAAGAAAGAAGCAGTAGTTACAGAGTTGATCGTGAACTGCGTCGGGTTGCTGTATGCGCGCCATTGGCTGGTCGGCGTGAATGCAGAGCAGTCAAGAGCGTCGTCAATGGTAGTCGTGTTTACGTTTTGTGTAACAGAAGCCGGAGCTTGTACCAATACGTTACAGTTACCAGTGTAGTTAACAGCGTAGCTGTACGCCTGTCCGCATTCGCCACCAGCAAGGTTGAGGGTAACGTTAGACGGGCAAGTCAGTACACAAGGAATGTTAACAGTATAAGTGATGTTGATCGAGAAACCAGTGAAGGTACCTACGTCGCCACCGCCAGCGTCGCCGATAGCAAGTATCCAGTTACCGTTCAGGCCAGCCGAACCCAGCGTAGTTGCCATAGAGGCAAAAGTGGTGTAAGGCGAAACCATGGATCCTTTGCTTGGGGAGAAGCTGAAAACGCCATCCGAACCTACAGTTGTGGCAGTTGCCAAACCCATATTTTCAGAAGAAGTTGTAGCTGCATCCGCAAAAGTGATGGTAGCGCCGGTAAGATCGTCGGAAGCACCGCAGCAATCAAGACCGTTATCGCCAACATCAGCCAGACCCGGACGGCTCATAACACCAAAAACACTGCCGTTAGGAGCAATAAGTTTGATAGCAAGGTCGCCAACCCAGGTGTGGGAAGCGTTCATGTTAATTGTGATGGCGTCAATGGTAACGTTAGAAGCCGGGATACCCGAAACCGCAGCCGTTTTTTGCGCCATGGAGCCCAGCGAACCGTCATAAGCGTTGTCAACAATGCCGACAGCCGCACCGGTGCTGGAGAAGGTTACTGTGTTAGTCTGAGCGAAGAGCGCCTGGCTAAAACACAGCAATCCCAAAACCATACTACCTAAAAAGGTAAAATTCTTTCTCATCATGAGATTACTTTTTAAAAAAAAGATGAAAATGTTGGTTGGTTTAAATTTAGTTAACCGGGAAAGTAGCGGTAGCAGCCTCATAGGCTTGTACCATCATCTGTTTGGTAACTCCGGCGCCAACCATGTCTTTTGCTTTTTCCAGATTCTTAACCGCAGAAATTTCGGGAGAGATGTGGAAAAGCTTAACGTCGGAAAGTACGAGCGATTTGTACGTGCGTTCGAATCGCTGTTGGAGGTTTGCATTGGTACCTTTCACGCTTTGGAGTTGCGCGTCAAGAACCTGTGCTGTTCCGTCCATGTTGAAATGGCCCAGCGAGTAGGCTGTTACACCAAGCTTTGTAGCAGCAGCAGTCATCGGATTAACTCCGTTTTTAGCCGCTTCCTGCGCTTTGGCGTCAACACTGCCGACAATCAGAAAAGCAAGCAGCAGCATTGCAGCTCCAAGCAACTTTCCGATTTTGTTTGAAAGCATTTGACTCATTTGAAAATGTTGTTAGATGAAAAAAATTTATTATTCAACGCTTTTCGATCCCCGGGAATCCGGTTCACACGAATGAAGCCGCAAATATTGTGCCTAAAATGAAAAACCATTTTCTGCAGGAGGCGTCCAAGCGCCAACCTGTAGAAAATGGTCATATTACCTTAGGCGAAAAATTTGAGTTGACATTATTGATTAAAAAATGAAAATCCGGCTAGCCGGAAAAAAACTCCACTTCACTCCAAAAAAACCAGTTCGGGAAAGATCGGGTCACACAAGGTGTAGAAAAATCAGTAAAAGCCGGGTGGTGGGAGAGAATGAGTAGCTTAACCGAATTATCCCTGTACGGGAAAACGCAAGCAGGAGATACCTGCGCAAACTTTGTACATGAGATACGGGATTAAGGCCACTTATTCAGTACGCCGCTACAAATGTAAGCGGGTTCTTGATAAATGAAAAAATAATTTAACAAGTTTTTTTTATTGGTTTTGTAAGCTACCCCCTTCAAAACACCGGATACATTGAAATAATACTATTTTTGCCACTCTTTTCCACCAAACACTTCAAAAATATGCAAAAACGCATTTTCCCGATCTTCGCACTCCTGCTTTTAATTGCATCCTGCAAAGAAACGCCCAAAAGCGATGCAGGACCAACCCTCAGCAAAATCAGCGAAGTCCAAAGCGCCATAAACAGCAACAAACAACTCCTTGAAACCTATAAGGCCGAACTGGCCCAGCTGGAACAACAAGTCAGAAGTATTCCCGCAAGCGATAACCCCGAACTGCAACGCGCTATCAGCCTGCTCGACGGTATGCAAAGCAAATCGCGCAGCGCTCAAACAGAACAGGACTTTAAAAGCATGGAGGGCGAGGTGCTGGATGTCGTGAACTATATTAAGGCAACCCCCCAACTCAGCCAAAAACAACTTGACTCCCTCGTCATCAAATGCAATCTCTTTAAAGACAGCTCCCGCCTCGAAGCAGAAGGCATGAAACAGGTAATCGAACAACTGAAATCAGTGATCAGTCAACAGTGATCAGTTAACAGTGATCAGTCAGCAGTCAACAGTTATCAGGGGTGTCATGCTGAGCGATAGCGAAGCATCTGGCCGGGCGCTACCGAAAAGCTTGGCCACATACTCACTCATGGCCAGATGCTTCACTTCGTTCAGCATGACAACCTTTGTTAACTGCTAACTGCTCCTGACAACTGAAAAAGCCTCGAAGCAGAAGGCATGAAACAGGTAATCGAACAGCTGAAAGCAGTGATCAGGGAAGTTGTCATGCTGAGCGATAGCGAAGCATCTGGCCATGAGTGAGCATGTGGCTAAGCTTTTCGGTAGCGCCCGGCCAGATGCTTCACTTCGTTCAGCATGACAACCTCCCTGATAACTGTTAACTGCTGACTGACAACTGAAAAAGCCTCCCGTGCGACTTTTCGCAGAGAGGCCATCCCAAAAACCAATTGTTTAAGACATTCTTTATGTACGATTCCCAAAAGACATAAGCCCGCAGGGCAATGCCGGGAAGCAATGCAATTTTCTTTTTTAAAAAAATGAAATTAAATGAGGAAAGGCAAGTGTGGAATGCGGAATAAGTTATTTTGCGCAGCAAAATCAAGCATTCAACATTAAAAATTCAAAATCAATTCCGCATTCCGCACTCCGCATTCCGCACCCCTACTGTCCTCCGGTTTGTGAAGGCTCCGGAGCAGGTACCGCTTTTTTGCGATCAAAGGAGAAGGCAATACCCAATTCGTGAGAACCGCTGTTGTAGCTCTGGAAATTAGAGAAAGCCAGATCGTAGGTGTACAGCAGTTGAAGCTGCTTGTATTTTGTGCCGAGCATGAAGGCCATAGAGCCATTGGAGTTGGGGCGATAAGTCATGCCGGCAATAAGTTTATCTTCCAGAAAACGCGCTTGCAGGTTAAGATCAATCTGATAAGGCACGTCGCGTACATTGCGCAGCGCGATGGAAGGAATCAATTTGAAATTTTGCGCTTCCAGGTCTACAATATATCCAAGGTTAAGGATATAGTGTTTGAACAATCCGGCATCTTCTTCCGTGGCGCCAGGATCATTTACTGCGGCATCATCAAGCCGTGCACGCACGGTGTTGGGCATGGCTAAGCTCAGAATCAAATGCTCATCATAAAGCATGTGAATACCCAAAGACGCATCGAAAATACGCTGACCATCTGTACGGCTTTGCAAAACATCATCACCCGGATCAACTAAGCCGCTGGGTTGCAGGAGGCTGCGGTCAATATTTTTGCTCAAAAATTCCGTCGACAAACCAATGCCGATTTTCGCTTTTTGCAAGCGGAAACGGAAGGCATAGTTCAGTTGCAGGCGCAGGGTATTCATGTCGCCCACTTTCTCCGTAAACATACCGCCGCCCAATGCGAGCTTGTCGCCAACCGGGGCGCTGTACATCAGGGTGTAGGAAGTAGGGCGGCCGGGGAAGCCTGCCCAGGAAGTACGGGCATTGCCCACTAATTCATGTTTATCGTCGAAACCTGTATAACCCGGATTAACCAATACCGGAAAAACGGTGTATTGCTGATAAACTGCTTGTTCCTGAGCGATAAGTGCAAATACGCTGCCAACAGCGAACAGGAGTGTCAAAAATATCTTTTGCATGGCGCAATCGAAGTTTGGGAATGAAAAAGTGTTGTGGATGGATTGAAAAGCAGTTTCGGGGAGCAGCAGGAGTTGTCTTAAACGCACTCCCCGAAACCGTATGTTTTGAATGATTATTTCAACAGATTGACGTGTGCTTTTTGCAGGTGATCGCCTGTCGCATCGGTATAACGAACCACTACATAATACACGCCTTCCGGAAGGGTCTGGCCGCTTTTGGTCTGGCCTTCCCAACGGGTACCGCCATTATCGTAGTTCTGGCCTTCAAACACCAACTGTCCCCAGCGATTGTACACCTCAACTGTGTTGGAAACTTCTTCAATGCAAGGAATAAACATGAAGTCATTTTTACCATCCAGCTGGTGCGGCGTGATCACCGGGCGCACTTTGAAGCACTCGCTTTCCGGGAAGTCAATGGTATCGGAAACAACAAGCTCGCAACCATTGGCATCGGTAATCACAAAATTGATTACCTCACCGGAGCAAAGGCGCTCTGCGCGTTGGGTCTGGCCGGTATGGCCAAAGTTGCCGTCCCAGAGATATTCATAAGGAGAAACACCGCCGCTTACCTGTGCAATGATTTCCGCATCGCAGGAGTTACCTGTGCTTGGATCCACACCGGCAAATGCAACGGTCAGGGGATCAGGCTGCGTAACGGTTACTGTTGTGGTGTACTGCGCGCCATTATCATCCGTAATGGTTACAACATAATCGCCACCCTCAAGGTCAACTGCTTGCGAGAAATCACTGGCATTTACTAATACATCGCTCTGACCTGTCGGCCATTTGATCTGGTAAGGCGGTACGCCACCCACCACAGAGAGGCGGGCAATGCCGTCTTCAGCACCAGGGCAGCTCACACCATAGCCGTTATAGTCTGTAACCAACAGGCTGGTAGCTGTTACACCCGCAGGTGCAGTCAGCGAACCTGTCCAGGTAGAAGTACAACCAAGGTTATCGGTTACCGTAACCGAGTAGGCGCCGGCACAAAGGGTGTTGGTCTGTGTATTTGTAGCGCCATTGCTCCAGGCAATGGTTGTAGCGCCTTGCTGTCCGCTGAACACCACGAGCGCTGAGCCGTCACATTCGCTTGGGCTGCTCACCTGAAAACCATTGTAGTTCGACAGGATGTTCACATTCGTTACCGCCAGGTTCGACTGGGTAGTGAGGGTTGCACTCAGGGTGCTGGTCGTGCCGTTGCCATCGGTGATGATTACGGTGTAAGTACCTGCCGGCAAGCTGCTCTGGTTTTTGCTGCTCTGGTTGGTGGTGTTAATTCCAGGGCCTGTCCAGAGGTAAGTATATGCAGGATTTGGGTTACCGCCTGAAACGTTCAGGGTGATAGCGCCGGTAGGCGTACCTGCGCAAGTCGGGCTGACCGAGTTGGCAATGGTGGCTACCAAAGCAGGCCACTGGCGCACCAGTTCGTATGTTGCAGTTGACGTACAACCGGAGATCAGGTTGGTTACCGTTACGGCGTAAGTACCCTGATCGAGGTTAAAGCGGAAAGGCAAGCTGCTGCCATCTTCCCACAGATAGCTCATGGGCGTCGTCGTCGGGTTGGGGGTCAACACAATTTGACCGTTGCCCTGAAGCTGGTTGGGCTGGTTAATCTGCGGAGCAACAAGCGCCGGAGCATTCTGCGTAACAACCTGTGTAGGCAGTACAAAGCTGTGACCAGCACCATCGGCAATGGTAAGCGTATAAGTACCAGCCGAAAGGTTGGGTACATCAATGGTATATGCGGTAGACACAATCGGAGTTAGGCCTGCGCCGGAGATCACGAAAGGCAATGCAACGGCTTGCTGACAAACAGAGATGGTGATAGAGCCATCGTCGTTACACTCGTTCTCTACATTGAGAATAGAAGAACAAAGCAACGGATTCTCAGAAGGCACATCAATATTTGCCGGCGTCATACCGCAGTTGTTGGCATCTTTTACTTCAAGGGTGTACAGACCAGCGGCAAGTCCGTTGACTACTACCTCATAGTTATTAGCAGCAATTGCACTGCCGCTTGCCACCGTTGTGCCGGCCGCGTTTTTGAGCGTCCAGCTGTAGTTGGGCGAGCCGCCGGTCAGATTCAGCTGAATACGACCGTCATTGCCGGCAATGGTAACCGTATCAACATCAATATTCAGGGTCTTGATTTCAGTCGGTTGCGTAATAGTGATCGGGCTGAACGTCTGCGAACAACCGGTCGGGTCTGTAATGATCGGCGTGTAAGTGCCAGGTGCAAGGCCGCTGATAGACGGGCCACCAAGCGTTGTTCCAATCCAGGTTACTGTATATGGTGCGCCGCTGCCGCCACTCGGCGTGATGGTAATACCACCGTTGCCGGCGCCGAAGCAGTTGATTTGTGTCACCTGCGGCGTACCCTGGCTGAGCGGATTTGGTCCGGGAACCTGAGCGGTTGCCGTTACCGTACAACCTTTATCATCTGTTACCGTTGCCACATAAGTGCCTGATTGCAGGCCGGTAATCATATTGCCGGCCGGGATCGGCGTTGTCGGATTCTGTACCCAGGTCCATGTCGTTGAGGTAGGCGTCCAGCCACCACTTACATTTAATGCAACCGAACCGGTTGGCGTACCACCGCAGGAAGCAGGGTTGATGGTACCAACTGTTGCGGTCAGGGCTGCGCTGGGTGCAGTGATGGTACGCGGGCCGTTCAAGGTTGTTGTACAGCCTTTAGCATCGGTAACGGTCACGTTATACATGCCAGCAGGCAGGTTATCCGGGTCTTCTACGGTAGAAACCTGTGTAATGGGGTTAGCACCGACATTAAACCAGGCATAAGTATAAGGAGTAGTACCGCCGCCAACAGTCAGGTTAATTTTACCGGTATTTGTTCCAAAGCAAACTACCTGGCTGGTAACCGTAGCGCTGGTTGTCAAAGGAGCCGGCTCAGTTACCGTGTAGGGGCCAAATGTTTTCGAGCAGTTTTTATTGTCTGTTACCACCACCGTGTAGTTGCCGGCAACGACATTGGTAATGTCTTTGGTCAGTTGCGAGAAAGAACCGGGACCCGACCAGGAATAGGTAAATGGTGCGCCGTTGCCGCCGCTCACGGTACCGAGGGTAATAGAGCCATTAGTTAAGGCAGCGCAGGTGACGTTTACGATTGTCGGCGCTGGCATCGTTATTTCAGAAGGCGCCGTAATCGTGATATTCTGCGAAACAAAAGTACAGCTTCTGTTGTCGGTCACGGTCACTTTATAAGTACCTGCTGTAAGTCCTGTCGGGCTTTGAACGGTGCGGTTGCCGGCATTGATGCTTGGGCCAGACCAGTTGTAGGTGTACGGTGCTGTGCCCCCGGTGGGTGCGATGGTGATGGTGCCATTAGAACCTAACGGACAAGTCGGGTTGACAACCGTGGGGTTGGCGATGCTTACTGCAACCGGATTGGCCAGCGTAACCGTCGCCGTAGCGCTGGCGCCGTTAGAGCAGCTTACCGTTACGGTGTAGGTACCGGGCGTAAGGTTATTCGGCGCAGACATGGTGCGGTTGGAAGCCGTGATGCCGGGGCCTGCCCAGTTGTAGCTCAGGGTGCCGCTGCAGTTCAGCATATTGGCGCTTACTACGCCATTGTTGCCGTTGTTACAGGAAACTTCGGTTGTTACACTGGTAGTAGCGGTCGCAGAGGAGCGCATGTATACGTGGCCGGCGGTCAGGGTAAGCGGTACGGAACCGACACTGCGTTTTGCCGCGCCTACGGGTACGCAGGCTACGTTTGGAATTGTAAGGCTTTTTACGCGAATCATTGCCGTATCCCCTACTGCACCGATAGTTTTAAAGCACGCGGAGAAGATGGTTGTATTGGCTGGCAGGGTAACACCCATAGTGGTGTTGTTGAAAACACAGCTGATAAAGCGCAGGGTATCGCCTGGGTTAGGCTCAACAATATTGTGCTTCAGGGTGGTATTGGTCGTCAGGCCGAGTGGGTTTGCGCCCAGATCAAAAGACTGGAATTGCAATTTTTCATGGTTGTATGTAAGGGCAAACTCCGAATAAGCCATATTGGTGAAATTATTCACTTTTACGTCTACACAGGCAGTTTGGCCTACATTTACGGAGTCTTTTTCCGCAGCAAAGTTAACCGCATCGGCAGGCGCCGGGCTGGTTACGATATTAATCGGGGCGTCTACGCTTACATTGGAGGTCCAGATGTCTACATTGGTAGAACCCTGGCGCTGAATAACTTCCGGCGGAGCGGTGGGTTGCGAGCAGGAGTTATTGAACTGGATGTTGGACGTAGCGCCATCTGCGCCTTTTGCGAGGAAGCAGAGTTCGTAAATTTTAGCGCCGTCAGCCCTCGTAATCGTAGGATTGGGGTTCGACTGTGTTGGTGTTGCCCCTTCCCAGGTGATCGACATACGTCCGAGGTTATTGTTGGCAAACAGGTGGCCGCCGTTCATACCGGGCAGGTCAAATGCGCGGGCGCAATCAAAGTTCAACACCTGATTATTCCAGGATGCGCAGTACTGCATGGCCACGATATTGTCAAAATCGTTTACGGTAACCGGCATACAGCCTACTTCTCCCTTAGGGATATAAATTGTATTGGCAATTTGTTTGAAACCGGTGTATGTGGGCGGTGGCGGGGTGCCGTCGCCGGAAGTGATACTAACACCGCCGTTCTGGTAATCAACAGTAACCGGTTGTCCGTCTTTATTAACGACTTCAAAGATACCCTGGCCGTTTTGCGGCGGAGCAATATTTACAGTAACCACGCCATTAGCGATGGCTGTAAAATACATTTTGAAAACCGTTTTAGTACCGGAGAGCGTTACGCCATTCGGGTAAAGTGCCGGGCTGGGAAACCACGAAACCGCCAGACGGTTCTGGGCAGGCAGGTTTTGCAGGTTCTGCTGGCCATAGCGCGGGTCGGAGGGCGCGTAGGTCGGTTCGATACAAGCCATGGTCAGTTCCGGGCAAAAAGCGGGGAGCAATACCTGGCGTACGGAGTCGAGGCGCAGAATGGTTGCGTTGTAGGAGATACGCGGGATGGTTACCGACGCAATATTGGTAAAATTAGTTACCTTGAAATCCACTACAACAGTAGAGTTCAGTGCAGGATTGGTAGGCGTAGCACTGAAGCTGGTTACCAGCGGCGTTTGTGCGAAAACCTGCGCGGTAAACAACAGGAAGCCTGCAAGCAGAATGTGTGTAATCGGTTTCATTGTTACCATTAACGGGATGAGATGAAAAAATTTGTTCTGTGTGCGGCCCCCGGCTTTACGCAAGCTGAGCATTATAAGCTGACCGCAAATATTGTTTGAATGAAAATCAGATGCGAATGAAAGGAAGTGTCAGGGTTTGTGTTCCGTTTTCCAGTAGGAGGTACCAAGTTCCGGAACCCGGCGGCGCCGGCAAACTCAATTGCTGTGGGCCGGCCTGAAACTGCTGTGCAGCAACGTAAACCTGGCGACCGTTGGCATCCATTATACGTACTTGCAAGGCAGAAGTTACTTTCAAATTAAAATTAATTTGAATTTGATCTCCAATGAGCGGATTGGGCGCCAGTGTTGCGTTTTCAAA
>Ga0075157_10002234_pt1 | contig 11358 bp, 8 predicted proteins | sample JI81BgreenDNA_FD_70967 | JGI IMG/M metagenome (GOLD analysis project Ga0075157, IMG submission 70967) | Wastewater effluent complex algal communities from Wisconsin, to seasonally profile nutrient transformation and Carbon sequestration -... | ecosystem: Engineered > WWTP > Effluent > Algae...
TGTTGGTGGCTGGAGTTGGAGCGAGGGCGATTGGGGGCAAGCTGGGGCTGGGGGAGGCCGCAGTGTTGATGGGCGGGGGCGGCAGGGGCGGTAAAGCGGGTGTGGCTGCGGGTGTTGGTGCTGGGGGTGTCGGTAGGGCGGGAACTGGACTGGGGGAAACGCCGGCAGCTAACTGGGGGTTTCCAGGAACGGTGCTCAATTGTGGATTGGCGGGGGCTGTGGCGGGGGCTGAGGCGGTTTGCGGGGAGGTGGCGGTTCGATCGAGCATTTTGATAGTTCCTGTCGTCAGACCGGCGCCGGCGACCAGCATTGCTGCCAGCTTGAGCCAGGGTGAGGACAGCGGCCGTCGGGACTCGCGGTTGAGGTTGGGAAGCGCCATCACTTCGGCGGTGCAGTCATCTAATGCTGTGGCCAAGTCAAACAGTTGCAGGGTGCTCAAGGGAACTACCGGCCCGGATTCTGCGGCGCTCAAAGAGCCTAAAAACAAGTTGTGGGCGAGCAAGCCGCGGGGTTCTAAGCGGGGGGGAACCGGAAGGTAGGCTGTGTTTGGGGCGGAAGTTGCTAGTTCGGAAGTGCTGGCGGCTCGATCGAATATAACTGCGTTATCCGATGCTTCTGGCGAGTCTGGACCTGCTGCGGTACGATCGATTTGAGAGTTGAGGTTGTTTTCCCAATCGCGGGATTCGCCGAGCAAGTTTTGGACGTAGGTGCTAACAGCTTCGTGGAGGGTTTCGAGTTGAATGCGATCGCCCCTGATAGTAACGTGTTGGGTATCTGGCAGCCTGGGGTCGTCGAGTCGCAGCTCAAAACTTAAAGATTTAAACACCGGTTGGCCCGCCCAGCGAGATAGAGGCGAACTTTTGGCTGTAATTTCCAGCGTGCAAGTGGGGGGCGTGTACCGTTTGAGAACCATAGCGAAGAAGGAAGAAGGAAGAGGGAAGAAGGAAGAAGGAAGAGGGAATAACTATGTTTTATCTGATATTTTGCAGCATTCTTAACAAGCTTTTTTAGCAACAGGCAAGATGCCTGTTCCACAACAAATAAATTTTTTGGTGGAACAGGCATCTTGCCTGTTGCGGAGCTTTGTCATTCTCGTTCCCATTATGCTTAGCTTAATTTTTAGCGCGGTCTAGAAGTGCCAGCCAGAGGCGGCGGTGGCCGCCGGGACTGCTGTAAAATAGCAAATCGATCAGGAGTTTGAGGGCCAAATTAGTCAGTTCTCGGGCCGATAAATTTTCTGCATCTTCCATGCGCGAGCTATAAGTGTTGCTGAACCTGTCAATATAATCTCCCAACAAAGCGATTGTGTGAGGTTCGCGGTTTTGCTCTGCCATTTGTTCGAGCAAAGCAACAGCGCGGCGGATTAAAGCTTGGTGCTGACAGGCCAAATGACAGCTTATCAAAACGAGCGATCGAGCTTCCTCCACATCGAGTTTTTTGCGCCCTCCCTGGCCTTTCCGCAGCGGGTTAGATTGGCGCAGCCGCCACAAAGCTACCCGATCGGCTACCATTGGCTCTAAATTCAGTTCGGCTGCTACCTTGAGCATCGCCTCTGAGCCAATTTCTGCCAGTGCTTCTAGGGCTAACAGCACTAAATCCAGTTGGGCTTTAATGTTGTCCAACTGGGTAGGTTCTGGTGCTTTTCGGGTCAATTCTTCCCAGTTGGGAGATGGACCGGTTTCGTTTGTGGGAGCGGAGGACTTTAGGGTCGAGCGCATGGCTTCAGCACGGGAAATTAAGACAGGTTGAGGCAGGATATCAAACAGTATGCAGTGATAAAAGCTTTGCAGCCTGTGGGCAACAGCACATCTGTTAAGTTGTCTCCATAGCTCGTTGCTTTGATTCCGGCAATCCTAACTGCAGGACGGAGTTGCGGGTGAAAAGTTGCGGTTTCAAGGAAGATCGATCGCGATCGGCAAAACCCATAGATTTTTACCCCTAACCATGCTACGCCGCAGAGTGACCGAAATCAAATCAGTGCCTTGAAACTATCGGGACTTATATCAATGCAAACATCCTAGCGCTCTCGAATGCTACTTATAGTCTGTCGCTACTCATAGTCTGTCAGATTATAGTTGTCATGGCTTCATCTGGCGCCATCTATGGATATTACGGAGCAATTTGGTAAAAAAGTTAGACATTTCCGAAAGCTCAGAAATCTTTCCCAAGATCAGCTTGCAGAACTATCTGAATTACATCGCACCTATATTGGTTCAGTTGAACGAGGGGAACGGAATATAACGCTGCTTAATGCCAGCAAAATAGCCAAGGCATTATCCGTTAGTCTAGCTGAACTGGTAACTGCTGATGACTGAAAGAAGACTAGAGCAAATTTTAGCAAGATACCAAAAATCATTTACCGAAAAAATTTATGCAGAAGAGAATGAAGAACACGATATTTTAATGGATGTGTTTGGTATTTCTCCAATAATAAAAAAAGAAAATAGGCAATATTGGGGGCGTGAGTTAGGTATGTGTTGGCAATCGTTAGTTACTGAAACGTGTAAAACATATTGCAGTAGCTTTAAGCCAGCATTGAAAGTTGAAAGCGATGAGCCGTGCGATCTGATTGTTGATGGGTACGCAATAGATACAAAATATCGTATTGGCTCAGGAGATTCTGGAACACTGAAAAAGTTCAAATCTTATGGCGAACTACTTCGTAATCTTAATTACGAGCCCGTCTTTTTAATACTTAGACAAGATAATTTGCCCGCAGCTATTACAGCGTGCCAAAAAGGGACTTGGAAAGTTTACACAGGGGACGATTCGTTTGAGTTTATACAAACAATAAGCGGGTTTGATTTAAAGTCATTTCTTATTGAAAAAGTGGGAGAATTCCCTGTATACCGCTGAAACTATCAAGGCGCTTGTTGATAATCTCTATGTAGTCAGGTACTATTTCAATGCCAACATACCTAATGCCAAATTCTTGCGCCGCCAGCAATGTAGTTCCAGATCCTGCGAAAGGATCGATTAGAATAGAATTTTCCAAACGCGGTACAAATATTTCGACCAGCTTTCTCATGAGAGCGATTGGTTTAACTGTGCAATGGACGTTAAACTCCTCGGTTTTCTCACGCTGTATACCTTCTAAAATATTTGACTGAAAACCACCGAACCGATCTTTAGTATAAAATAGACCAGTACCATACTCCTGTAGAGTTTCCAAGTAATTATTGACCAGTGGTTTTTGAAGTACGCAGATTGCTTCCCATTCGTTCCTCAGACAACTGTGCCAACCATCCCATTTTTCAGAATTTTCATATCCTTTCTTCTCTAACTGTTGTTTGATATTGACACCCTTAGGGATACCGCTCGATCTTTTATAAACAAGAATATCTCTCGCATAGAAACCAGCACTTTCAAGTGCTACTTGTACGTGAGCAACAGTCCGCGTGCTGTTGAAAACTAAAACTGTCGCACCCGGTTTGCAGATCCGAAAAAGCTGCTCACCCCACTCAAAGCACCACTTTTCATAATCCAGAGTGTTGTTACGATTCCTTTGATACCATTTTTCATTTCTGACTCCACCTGCTAAACCACTGCCATAGGGAATGTTTTTGACAAGGGTTTTATTTCCCTTGCCATTGACTCTTTCAATACGCCTTTGAATTTCTGAGTCATCCCATTTATGACCAATAAATTCATAATTATAAGGTGGGTCAGTGATACAGGCAGAAATATAATTTTCTGGCAAGGTCTTCATCACTTCACGACAGTCGCCCACCAAAACTTCATTTGAGGGAGTTTTTTTCATGAGTCAGGCAGTTACTAAAGTGGGAAATCAACTCTTAATTATGCCACATTTGCAGTAGATAGTGAATCTAAATGAGTCGTGAAACACTCTTCTCTTTCCAAACTTCGCGTTCTTTGCGTCTTCGCGGTTCGTAAAAAAAAATCACAACTCATTTACACTCCCTATAGGCAGTCTAAATCATAGATTCATTCCAGCTTGTTTTGCTGCATCCAAACATATAATTAGTAATCCACCAGAAATCCCTCAATCCTGACTACTTCAAATAAACCACCGTCACACCTGCACCTCCTTCTTTTTGACTGGCAAGTTCAAAGCGGGAAACCTGCGGGTGATTCGCGAGGAACTCGTGAACGCCGCGCCGCAACTGTCCCGTACCTTTGCCGTGAATTATCCATAGAACTCCGTATTCCACGGCTTTGGAAAGAGCTCTGTCTATTTCGATTTCTGCGTCTGAGACTCTCGCACCCCGTAGGTCGATCGAATTATTAGCAGTGCGAATGGCAATTTCGGGATTGGGTTTTGCAGGTTCCGCCGCTGCTTGCTTAGCTTTAGCCGTAGCGACTGCTTGTGCTTGGGCGGCCGCCTTGGCTAATTGAGCTTTAGTTTCGGGTTTTTGACCGTCGAGGGATTCAATTTCTCCTAGTTTGACAGTCATTTTCATAATCCCAAACCGAACGCTCAACTCTTCGTTAGCATCGGGGCCGCTGAGGACTTCGGCGGTTTGGCCCAAGCTGGGAATGCGGATGCGATCGCCCACTTTCGGCATAAAACTCGGTTTGGGTTTAGCCGGTTGTTGCCGAGAGGGCAGGTGTTTTTGGGAAATTTGATTTAAGGTTTCTGTCGCTTGTTGGGCATTTTGAGCCGTCTGATTGCCCGACTGCAAGCGACGAATGATTTGAGCAATTTCTGATTTTGCCGACCCTATCGCCTCATTTACTGCCACTTCCTGAGCTATTTTTAGTTCTCGCTCCCGCTCTTGCAAAGCGGCTGCTTTTTGAGAAACTTCTCTGTGCAATTTTTCGGTTTGGTGTAGCAGTTGAGTTGCTTCTCTGGCCTTGGTTTCCTGTTTCCGGCGCTGTGCTTCGAGTCCAGCAATTACTTGATTGACATCTTGAGACGCTCCCCCGACATAGGTTTGAGCTTCATCGACTATGGATGCTAGCAAACCCAGTCTTTTGGCAATGGTGAGGGCGTTGGAACGTCCGGGAATTCCCCACAGCAAGCGATAGGTTGGCTGCATGGAATTGTCGTCAAATTCTACTGAGGCATTTTCAAAGCGGGAGTCTTGATATTTGAGGGCTTTGAGTTCGCCAAAGTGGGTAGTTGCAACTGTTAATAGGGAATGTTGGGCGAGGTATTTCAACAGGGCGATCGCCAATGCACTGCCTTCTGAGGGGTCTGTTCCCGCTCCTACTTCGTCTAACAAAACTAAAGATTTGGGAATTGGTAATTGGGAATTGGTAATTGGGATTTGGGGTTGGGGAATTTGTAATTTAGGTTTGAGAATTGGGAGAGCAGAAACAGTGTTCTGTGTATCTATGACTTCTTCGTCTTGCTGTTGGGAATTAGTAATTGGAAGGTTGGAATTTTCTTCCCCTTCAGCCTGCGATTTATTGTGTAAAACTTCTAAAATGCGGCTGATGCGGCGGATATGGCCGGAGAAAGTAGACAAACTTTGCTGCAAAGATTGTTCGTCACCAATATCAGCCAAAATATTGTCGAACCAAGGCAATTCTACGGGTTCGCGGGCGGCAACAAACATTCCTGCTTTCGCCATTAAAGCTGCCAATCCCAAGGTTTTGAGGGTGACAGTTTTGCCGCCAGTGTTGGGGCCAGTAATGGCGACGACGCGGATGTGCGGCCCGATCGTTAAATCGACCGGCACGACTGGAAACCCTTGCTCGTGCTGTTGCTGCCAAACTAATAACGGATGGCGCAACTGGCGCAGGGTAATTTGCGATCGCAGGTTGCGAATTAATAATTGACTGTTTTCTTCTTTTTCCTCATCTTCTTTTTCCTCATCTTCTTTTTCGGGATTTTTTGGTGCTAATTCTGGCTCTCCCAATTCGATAAATTTCGGCGGATTTGCTTGCAGCCAAAAACTATAACGCGCTTTAGCGACCGCTAAATCTAAAGTTGTAACTACAACCACCAATCTGTCTAAATCGGGTTTTACTGCTGCGACTTGCTCGGTGAGGGCGCGGCGGACTGCTTCTTCTTCGGCTTGTTCTTGCCTGAGAAACTGCCGCATTTGGTTGTTAAGATTGACTGTATTGTGGGGTTCTACGTAGAGTGTCGCGCCACTGGCCGAGGAGTCGTGAACGATGCCCGGTATGGCATCTTTTTGGGGAGCTTTGACGGGAATGACAAAGCGTCCGCTTCTTTGGGTAATTAGCTGTTCTTGTACGGCGTTGGATTGGCGCTGCAAAATCCCCTGCAATATTTGATAAATGCGATCGCGCAACTGTCGCATTTGAACTCTAATTCCTGCTAATTTAGGAGTTGCTCTGTCTGCTACTTGAGCGCGATCGTCTATACAGCGATGGATTTCTTGCTCTAGTTCGGGATAAGTCCGCAATTGGGCTGCTAGTTCTTTGAGCGTCGGCACATCTGCCTGAGAGTCAATTATCCGGCGCAATTGCCTTGCTCCGGCGAGGGTAGTAGCAATTGCCAGCAATTCTTCGCCGCTGAGCAAACCTTGGAGTTCGGCTCGTTGCAGGGAAGTGCCGATGTCTTGGATTCCTTCAAAACTCAAAGCACCGCCAGCGCGGCTCTCTAACTGATAAGCTTCCTGAGTTTGGGCGAGGAGTTCGGCTGTTTGAGCTTGAGTTGCCGGGATTGCGAGGTCAAGGGCGGCGGCGACGCCGAGTTTGGTGGCCGCGAAGGTAGCCAAGTGCTGACACAGGCGCGGCCATTCTAATAGTTCTAGTGTTTCGGCTTGAATCAAAGTTGAGGTGGTGTTGGTAATTGGCATTCTCAGGCGCTGACCGAGAAGGTGAATTTAACGATACTATTAATTAATTTTAAAGTTTTTTATTGTTTCCTGGCGCAATTTGAGAAAGTATCTGCGATCGCCCTCCGCAGTCTTTCGGCCGACAGCTCTGATGTAACATTAATTACGAAGGAGAAAATTTGCATTTTTGCATTACCCGTCTAAAATTATACCTTCTCGTGATACCATTCCCCAAAAAATCTACAACTTTAGGCAAGCTCCCAACTATTATACAGTAAGTCAATCGATTTTAGATTTTAGATTTTAGATTTTAGAATTGAAGCATTGACTTGCGCGAGATAAATACGTTCGGCAAGTTTCTCGGATACAGGTTTTTAATTTCTCCACGGATGAATCACGTGGCGGGTATCCTGGATGTTTTCGGTCATTACCAATTTTTTACTCTAAAATATAAAATCTAAAATGGTATGGGCTATTTTGGGTTTTGAGGGAGCGGGTATGGGCTGTTTTTTGATGTAATTGAACTATTTTGGAATTTTAAATCTGTCAGCGCAATTCTGGCGGTTGTATCCTAAAAAGTAATTTGTGGAGATGATAGAAGTATGGCAAAGATTCTGGCGATCGTCGCGGATACTGTGACTTTTCAAGTTGTGAAAGAGTTACTCAGCCAAGAGGGACATCAGGTGAGAGTCGTTTCCGACGACAAGGAGGGTTTAGACTTGGCGAAGGAATTGTCCCCCGATGCGATAATTTGCGACGGGACTTCGCGTCAAATCAACTTCTTGGAGGTGTGCCGGCTGGTGAAAGCCGAGCGAGAATTGGCGGCAGCCTATTTTATTCTGCTGACAACACCGGAGCAATTTGATGAAGTTCAAGCATTGGATGCGGCCTTTGACGATTTTCTGTTTAAACCGATAGTTAAGCAGGAATTATTGGCGCGGGTGCGCGCGTCTAAGCGATCGCACGAGTTGAGGGCGCGGTTGGAGTTAACCCAGCAAGAATTGGATCTGTCGCGCGATCGAATGCTGCAAAATGAAAAAATGTCTAGTTTGGGCGAATTGGTGTCTGGGATAGCCCACGAAATTAACAACCCCATTACTTTTATTTACAGCAATCTAACTCACGTCCAAAGCTACGCAACCGATTTAATTGAACTCCTGCGATTGTATCAAAAAGAGCTAGTCAATCCCGGAGCGGAAATTATGCAAAAACAACAAGATATGGATGTGGAATTCGTTCTGGACGATTTATTGAAAATTGTGAGTTCCATGCGTACCGGGAGCGATCGCATCCGCCAAATAATTTTGTCGCTACAGGATTTTTCCCGCAGCGATCGATCGGGCTGGCAGTTATTTGATGTTTCCGACGGTTTAGAAAATACTCTGTTGTTGTTGCAGCACCGCTTGCCGGCTCGCGAGGGAAGGCGAGACATCAAGGTGATCAAACAATTCGGCAATTTGCCACAGATTGAGTGTTATGCAGGTCTGCTAAATCAAGCTTTTCTGAATATCATCAATCACGCGATCGATGCTTTGGAAGAGTCGGCTCAAGAGTTGGAGGAGTTGGAATCAATCAAATTTAAGCCCGTGATTTTGATAACCACTCAGGTAGTCGATGGTCAGCGAATTTCGATTGAGATTGCTGATAACGACATCGCACATAGCAAAGATATCACAGCCCAAATTTCCGATCCATTTTTGGCAGCAAAACCTGCGGAATCACCCATATCATCGGGACTTGCTCTCAGCTATCGGATAATTGTAGAGCAGCACAAAGGAGAGTTCAAGTGTTTTTCCGAACCGGGTAAAGGCACTAAAATTCAGATAGAGATTCCGCTGCGTCACAGTTAATTAGGAATGAGAATTAAATAACTTACAATGCGTGATGGTTCTTGTGGGATGGGCGTCCCGCCCGTCCAGAAAGGGCGAGCTAAGAGTGCCCAACCCCTAGTCCCCACAAACTTGTGTAAATTATTTAATTCGCGATCCTTAATAGTATTTACCGTTGGTGGGGGCGGATTTTTGAGATTGTTGGTTTTAGCCTGAGATTATGGTGAATCCGCCCCTACAATGACTGCTTTTTTTTAAAGGTAAAATTTTGTAGAGGGAATGGCAGAAGTTATCGAGAAGAGACTTGAGTTGATCTTCCAGAGATTTGAAGGAGAGAGGAAGAGAATAGAAATATGAATAATTCCACGGAGAGGGGCAACGACGGGGGGTTGCCCCTACAAAACACGGTTATGTAGATGTTGTGTGTCTAGGAGTGAAATAACTAAAGGGAGACTTGCGCGCCTTGAGTATCGAGGGCGATCGCCCTTACCTCAGCCTTTACCCCAAATTCCATCCAAGCAGCCGCCATCCCTTTCTCAACCGCAACAGCGTTAGCCACATCCGTTAAAGCTAAAAGCGTTGGCCCGGCACCGCTAATTACCATTTCATAGGCCCCTGCATTCAGGGCAGCTTGCTGCACCGCTTCATATCCCTTAATCAGAGATTGCCGATAAGGTTGGTGAATTTTGTCTTGGAGGGCGCAGCGCAGCCAGTTTTCATTGCCAGTTTCCAAAGCCCGCACTAGCAAACCGAGGTGTGCAGCATTAAAAATCGCGTCAGCCTTGCTGTAATCTGCTGGCAAAACTTTGCGGGCTTCGGCTGTAGACAGTTCAAAATCTGGGATGGCTACCACCGGCACAACATTCGGATGCCAGGGAATATCGCAAATCTCCCAGGAACCCCCCCCCTGCCCCCCCTTGCTAAGGGGGGGTGATTGTGTGAGCCCCGCGTCGGTAAGGGGGAATTCTTCTCTTAGCCCCCCCTTACTAAGGGGGGGTTGGGGGGGTGCATTGCTAGCAGCGAGGCGACATCCTCCCAGTAAAGCGGGGACAACGTTGTCGGGATGTCCTTCAAGTTCGATCGCCAATTGCATCACTTCCACCTGACTCAAAGGCGCACCGGCTAACTCATTTGCACCGACTAACCCACCGATAATAGCTGTGGCGGAACTTCCTAAACCTCTAGCCAGCGGCACTTGCATATCTATATGTATGGCTACGGGCGGCGGCGATTGGTTCAGGCGATCGTATAACTTTATAAATGCTTGATAAGCGAGATTGCTGTCATCTGTCTTGACTTTGGCGGCTTCAGAGCCTGTAACAGTAATTTTTAGTTTCTCGGTTGCTGAGGGTTCGAGTCTGGAGAATTGGAAGCGGTTGTAGAGGCTTAAAGCGGCGCCGATGCAGTCGAATCCTGGGCCTAAGTTGGCGGTTGTGGCGGGTACGGTGACGGTGACGGTGGAAGTTTCGAGCATTTTTTGAATAGTTAATTTGGAATGTTTAACCGCCGATGAATGCGGATGAACGCAGAGCGAAGGATATTATACTATGTTTTCAAAAGCACTCTATTTTTGCAGCATTTGAAGATGCTTGATGGCATCTTGATAATCGTTAGTATTGCCATCTTTTTGATATAGTTCGGCTGCTTTCTGATAATCCGATATCGCCCCGTCTTTGTCTTCTAAGAACTCGCGGACTCTGGCGCGGTTGTAGTAGGCGTCGCCGTAGTTGGGGTTAATTTCAATTGCGCGATCGAAATCTGCTTTTGCTGCTGGATAATCTTTGAGATTGCGGCCGTGGATGATGCCGCGTTTGTTGTGGGCTTTGGCGTAGTTGGGGTTGAGGCGGATGGCTTCGGTGTAATCTGCGATCGCCCCTTGAATGTCTCCCGCCTCTGATTTGGCTAAAGCACTATTGAATAAATCTTCAGCAGGATTTTGAACAATCGTTTTTTGAGCTATTAATATTGCTGAGGATTTAGCAGAGACAGCAAGGGATATATTACCAAAGATAGTAAAGATTACTAGAGTAGCAATTAAATTGTAAAATGATGATTTCATAATTTAGGCAAAAATTTGAGCGACAGAACAACTAAAACCGGGCAACAAAGGCGAAGTTAGTTCATCATTGCTCAACAGCGTAGCAATGAGCCTTAAACTTGCTTGTTCCCTGCGATAAACTTCTATTTGCTGCAATTGCCAATTCACAACCCAGTATTCCTGCACTCCTCGCACTGAATAGAGTCTAAGTTTCAAATCTCGATCGCGTCTCTGATTGTCTGCACCGGGGGATAACACTTCAACAATTAACTCGGGTGCGGCGGTTAAATGGCCGGCTTCGTCTAGCAAGATAGCCAAGCGTTCATTACTCGCCCAAACTACATCAGGAATGACGTTATCAGCGTCCGTGAAAATAAGACCCGGATTGATGGCGGCTCGTCCCAAACCAGTAGACATCGACCAAGTATCAAGGCAAGAAAAAAATCTGCCACAAGTCTGTTGATGCCCCCAATGCGGTGCTCTAGTCATAAATAGCTCCCCATCAATAATTTCATAGCGATCGCCGTTATCGGGCAATAGTTCTAAATCGGCGGTAGTCCAGCGTACTTTATCAGATATTGTCTGGTTCATACAAGCACTCTTGATAGGTGATAGAAACATTCTAAACCATCGAGCTTCTTGTCGCTCCACAGCTTGAAACAATCCGGCTACACTGACTTTCGCTTTTTGCAGGCGAGACTCAGAATATTGAAACCCGCCTGGGCGCGGGTTTCGTTTTTGTAGGGGCGATTTCGCATCGCCAAATTGTCCGATCGCC
>Ga0075157_10002237_pt1 | contig 11351 bp, 9 predicted proteins | sample JI81BgreenDNA_FD_70967 | JGI IMG/M metagenome (GOLD analysis project Ga0075157, IMG submission 70967) | Wastewater effluent complex algal communities from Wisconsin, to seasonally profile nutrient transformation and Carbon sequestration -... | ecosystem: Engineered > WWTP > Effluent > Algae...
GCCGATCGCCGCCAGCGGCATGCCGCCGCCGACCACCTTGCCGAAGGTGAACAGGTCGGGCGCCTCGGCCAGCGGGGTATCGCCGGCCTGCTCCAACCCCCACCAGCCGCTGTGACCGACCCGGAACCCGGTGAGCACTTCGTCGAAGATCAGTAGCGCGCCGTTCGCGCGTGTCACCTGCCGCAGCCATGCGTTGAAGCCCGGACGCGGGGGAACGACGCCCATGTTGGCCGGCGCGGGCTCGGTGATGACGGCGGCGATCCGGTCGGGATGGGCGGCGAAAGCAGCCTGCAGGGCGTCCGGATCGTTGAACGGAACCACGATCGTCTGCGCGGCCGTGGCTGCGGTGACCCCTGCCGATCCCGGCAGTCCCTGGGTGGCGACGCCCGAGCCGGCGGCGGCCAGCAGGCCGTCCGAGTGGCCGTGGTAGCAGCCGGCGAACTTGACGATCAGGTCGCGTCCGGTGGCGCCGCGGGCGAGCCGGATGGCAGTCATGCACGCCTCGGTTCCGGTCGAAACGAACCGCACCTTCGCAGCCTCCGGCACCCGAGCCCGGACGGCCTCGGCCAGCTCGATCTCCGCCGCGGTGGGTGCGCCGAACGACAACCCGCGGGCCGCGGCGGCCTGCACGGCGGCGACCACCTCGGGGTGCGCGTGGCCCAGCAACGCCGGCCCCCAGGAGCCGACGGCGTCCACGTACTGCCGTCCGTCGGCGTCGTAGAGGTAGGGCCCGGACGCCCGCGCGATGAAGACCGGATCGCCACCCACCGAGCCGAACGCCCGCACGGGCGAGGACACGCCACCGGGGATCACCCGGCACGCCCGTTGATACAGGCTCATGCCCGCCCTCCGTTCAGAGACTCAGCCAACTCGATCGCCGCATAGGTCAGCACGATGTCAGCACCGGCGCGCACGATCGACGTGACTGCCTCGGCCATCGCGCGGTCGCGGTCGATCCAGCCCCGTTCCGCCGCCGCGCAGACCATCGCGTACTCGCCCGACACGTGGTAGGCCGCGACCGGCACCTGCGAGCGGGCCGCCACATCGGCGAGCACGTCCAGGTAGTAGCCGGCCGGCTTCACCATCACGATGTCCGCACCCTCGGCCTCGTCCAGGTCGGCCTCCCGCACGCCCTCGCGTCGGTTCGCCGGATCCTGCTGGTAGCTGCGCCGGTCACCTGAGAGTGCCGAGTTGACCGCCTCGCGGAACGGTCCGTAGAAGGCCGAGGCGTACTTGGCGGCGTAGGCGAGGATCGCGGTGTCCTGGAAGCCCGAAGCGTCCAGGCCGGCGCGGATCGCGGCAACCTGGCCGTCCATCATCCCGGACGGCCCGACGACGTGCGCGCCTGCCACGGCTTGGCTCACGGCCAGCTCGACGTAGCGCTCCAGGGTGGCGTCGTTGTCGACCCGGCCCTGGGCGTCCAGCACGCCACAGTGCCCGTGGTCAGTGAACTCGTCGAGGCAGGTGTCGGCCATCACCACCAGGTCGTCGCCGACCGCGTCCCGAACAGCCGCCAGCCCGCGGTTCAGAATGCCGTCGGGTGACCAGCCGGTGGAGCCGGTGGCGTCCTTGTCCTCGGGCCTGGGCACTCCGAAGAGCATGATTCCGCGCAGCCCGGCGTCGATAGCGCGGCCTGCCTCGGCGACCAGCGAACCGAGGGTGTGCTGCTGCACGCCCGGCAACGAGTTGATCGGACGGGGCTCGTCCAGCCCGTCGGCCACGAAGACCGGCAGTACCAGCTGCGCCGGGTGCAGTCGGGTCTCGGCCACCAGAGCGCGCATCGCGGCGGTCGTCCGCAGGCGACGGGGACGGACAATCATGTGGAGTCCTTTCGCAGGCTGATCAGGGCCTCGACCAGCCCGACCGGGGTGGCCTCGGCCGCGGTGGCGGCGACCTCGAGGCCCAGCTCGCGTGCTGCCGCAGCGCTGGTCGAGCCGATCGCGACGACGGGTGGTCCTGGCACGCCGAGCAGTTTCGTGGCGGCACGGGCGATGGACGGAGCCGTGACCACGAAGACGTCCTGGTCGGGCCAGGCCTCGGCGATCGAGGCGTCGATGGCTGAGGCGTCGATGGTGCGATAGACGGGCACCGTGGTGACCTGCCATCTGCGGGCGCGCAGGTGGGCGGACAGCTCCGGGGCCGGGTCGGCCGCCCCCGGAACGAGCACGGTGCCGGGCCCGTCGGGGAAGGCAGCCGCAAGGACCGCACCGCCCGAACCCGCTGCCGGACGAACCGTCACGGTCAGACCGGCGGCCTCGATGGCCGCGGCGGTGGCATGGCCGACGGCCGCGATCACCACCTCTGGCCCGATCAGCTGCGCCAAATCGAGGCCGGCGCCCTCGATCACCCGCAGGGTGCGGGCCGAGGTGAAGGCGAGTACGTCCGGACGGCGTCCCAAAGCCTCGACGAAGCCACCGATGTCGAGCGGCTCGGTGTGAGTGAAGGCGGCAGTTGTGACCACCGCACCCTCCGCGCTCAGCACGTCGGCGAGACCGGACGACGGCATCAGCACCCGCAGCCCACGCAGCGGCGCGACCTCGTGGGCCACCCTCGCGGCCAGGGCAGGTGCCGCTACCAACGGGCCGACGGCCATCGCCGAACGGGCGCCCGCACCGGTGACCAGCCGGGCGTTGACGGCAAGGCCTTCGTCCGCCACCTGGGCCAAGGCCCCGAAAGGAGCCGAGCAGCCTGCCTCGACCAGCCGCATGATCGTTCGCTCGGTCTCGACGGCAAGCCGGGACGCGGGGTCGTCCAGCTCGGCGAGCAGCGCGCGCAGCGGATCGTCGTCGCTTCGGCACTCGATCGCCAGGGCGCCCTGAGCGGGTGCCGGCAGCATGTCTGAGGGATCGATCACCTGCGTGATCGCCGCGCTGAGGCCCAGCCGGTTGAGTCCGGCTACGGCCAGCACGACCGCGTCCAGATCGGCACCGACCCGACCGAGCCGGGTGTCCACGTTGCCGCGGATGTCGACGATCCGCAGGTCGGGACGCGTGATCGCCAATTGGGCCGCGCGGCGTGGCGATCCGGTGCCGACCGTTGCTCCCGTGGGCAGGCTCGCGAGCGTCAGCCCGTCGCGGGCGCACAGGGCATCGCGTGGGTCTTCGCGTGGCGGCACCGCCGCCAGCACGAGCCCGTCGGCGGGGGTGGTCGGCAGGTCCTTGAGCGAATGCACGGCCAGGTCGCAGGCGCCGCTGAGCACGGCTTCACGCACGGCGGCGACGAACACGCCGACGCCACCGAGGCTCGAGAGGGGAGCGGTGCTGACGTCGCCCAGGGTGCGCACCTGCACCAGTTCGACCTCGGCACCTAGCGCACCCAGGGCGTCCGCGATCAACCCCGACTGCGCCAAGGCGAGCCGTGAGCCACGAGTCGCCAGCCTGATCTGCACCCGTCCGATCTTGCCCTACCCGTGCTGCCGCCGATCGCGCATCCGGCGAGTGAGCGAGGTCTGTCCGTGCACTGGGACGCGGCGGGCACTACGCGAGGCGACCGCTGGGTGAGTCGACCGGCCCGTTTATAGTGATTTGGACTAAAAAAGGTAGAGTGGTGGCATGAGCAAAGCTCGTGAAATTGAGACCTGGCTGACCGACATGGATGGCGTTCTGGTGCATGAGGACCAGGCGCTGCCCGGGGCGGCCGAACTGATCCAGCGCTGGGTGGACACCTCCAAGCGCTTCCTCGTGCTGACCAACAACTCGCTGTTCACCCCACGCGACCTGGCGGCGCGCCTCAAACGCTCCGGTCTGCGCATCCCGCAGGAGAACATCTGGACCTCCGCGATGGCCACCGGCGCCTTTCTGGCCGACCAGCCCGGTGACAAGACCGCGTTCGTGATCGGAGAGGCCGGGCTGACCACCGCCGTGCACGATGCGGGTTTCGTGCTGACCGAGAGCAGCCCCGACTTCGTGGTGCTGGGCGAGACGCGCAGCTTCTCGTTCGAGGCGATCACCAAGGCGATCCGGTTCATCACCGACGGGGCACGCTTCATCGTGACCAACCCCGACACGGTCGGTCCGTCCAAGGACGGCCTGTTGCCGGCTGCCGGGGCGGTCGCGGCGATGATCACCGCGGCCACCGACCGCCACCCGTACGTGGTGGGCAAGCCGAATCCGATGATGTTCCGCTCCGCGATGAGGCGCATAGACGCACATTCCGAGACCACCGCCATGATCGGCGACCGGATGGACACCGACATCGTGGCCGGCATGGAAGCGGGCCTGCACACCGTGCTGGTGTTGACCGGCCTGACCACCGAGGCGGACGTCGTCAAGTACCCGTTCCGCCCGAATCAGATCCTGAACGGTGTGCACGAACTGATCGACCAGGTCTGACGCCCTAACTGCCGATTGAGCCTGTCGAAATCTCGGACGGCCGATTGAGCCTGTCGAAATCCCCTACCTGCTGATTGAGCCTGTCGAAATCGCTCACCGGCTGACTGAGCTTGTCGAAATCCTTGACCTGCCGTCCACGCAGACCCAACCTCGGTGGAATAATCATTCCACCTACGGCATAGTAATGCCCATGACGTTTCGGATCGCCGTCTCCGGCTGCACGGGCTACGCCGGGGGCGAGGTGCTTCGTCTTCTGCTGCAGCACCCCGAGGTCGAAATCGGCAGCCTCACTGCCAAGTCGAGCGCCGGGTCACTGCTCGGAGTGCACCAGCCGCACCTGCTTCCGCTGGCGGGCGTCGAGGTGCTCGACACCACCGTAGAGAACTTGGCCGACCACGACGTCATCTTTCTCGCCCTTCCGCACGGAACTTCCGGCGAGATCGCCGCCCAACTGGCTGAGGCCTCGCCGGATTCGCTGCTGATCGACCTCGGCGCAGACCACCGGCTCGAATCCGCTGCCGCCTGGACGGCCTACTACGGCGGGCAACATCCCGGCACCTGGACCTACGGCATGCCCGAGCTGCCGCTGGCGGGCAACGTCCGGCAGCGCGAGGCCCTACGCACCACCAACCGGATCGCCGTGCCCGGGTGCAACGTGACCGCCGTCACCTTCGCCCTGGCGCCCGGGATCGCCGCCGGCCTGATCGAACCCGCCGACCTGGTGGCCGTGCTGGCCAACGGGGTGAGCGGTGCGGGCAAGGCGCTGAAATCGAACCTGCTGGCGTCCGAGATCCACGGCTCGGCCAGTCCCTACGGGGTCGGCGGGGTGCACCGGCACATTCCCGAGATCGAGCAGAACCTCGGACGCAGCCGCGGCGACGGGGTCCGGATCAGCTTCACCCCCACGCTGGTGCCGATGGCACGAGGAATCCTGGCCACCTGCACGGCCCGCCTGGTGCCCGGCACCGATCCGGCAGCGATTCGCAATGCCTGGCAGACCGCCTACGCCGATGAACCGTTCGTGCACCTGCTGCCCGAGGGTCAATGGCCGAGCACCGCGTCCACCCTCGGCGCGAACACGGCCCTTGTTCAGGTCACCTTCGACCAGCGCGCCGGGCGCGTGGTGGCCATCTGTGCCATCGACAATCTGGTCAAGGGCACTGCCGGCGCCGCCGTACAGTCGATGAACCTGGCCCTCGGCCTGCCCGAAACCACCGGCCTGACCACGATCGGAGTCGCGCCATGAGCGTCACCACCCCCAAAGGCTTCACCGCGGCGGGCGTCACTGCCGGCATCAAGGCGTCCGGTCGCCCCGACCTCGCCCTGGTCGTGAACAACGGGCCGGACGCCCACGCCGCGGCGGTCTTCACGTCCAACACCTTCAAGGCAGCTCCCGTGCTCTGGTCGCGCGACGCGGTCGCCGACGGACGACTGGCGGCCGTCGTGCTCAACTCGGGCGGCGCCAATGCCTGCACCGGTCGGGACGGCCTGGCCGATGCCCGCCAGATGGCCGAATGGACGGCACAGGCGCTCGGCACCGACGTGGGCGACGTGGCCGTCTGCTCGACCGGCCTGATCGGCGTCCGGTTGCCGATGCAGAAGGTGCTGCAGGGCATCGAACTCGCCACCCAGGATCTCTCCGACGAGAGCGGACCGGCTGCCGCCGAGGCGATCATGACCACCGACACCGTGCCGAAGGAGGCGGACTTCCACTCACCGCACCACTGGTCGATCGGCGGCATGGCCAAGGGTGCCGGCATGCTGGCTCCCGCCCTGGCCACCATGCTGGTGGTGATCACCACCGACGCCGTCGTGTCGCCCGAACAGCTCGACTCCGCGCTCAGAACGGCCACCGGCTTCACCTTCGACCGCACCGACTCCGACGGTTGCATGTCGACGAACGACACCGTACTGCTGCTGGCCAGCGGGGCCTCCGGGGTCACTGCCGACCCCGAGGAGTTCACCGAAGCCCTGACCGGCGTCTGCCATTCGCTCGCGATGCAGCTGCTGGCCGACTCCGAGGGATCGTCGCACGACATCGAGATCACGGTGGCCGGCGCCGCGTCCGAAGCGGACGCCCTGGCGGTGGCCCGGGCGATCGCGCGGAGCAACCTCTTCAAGTGTGCTGTGTTCGGCAACGATCCGAACTGGGGCCGGGTGCTGGCCGCCGCCGGCACCGTTGCCGCCGCATTCGACCCCGACCACGTCGACGTCTCGTTCAACGGCGTCGGCGTGTTCGTGGACGGCCAGCTGGGTGCCGATCGCTCCGAGGTCGATTTGACCGGACGCCAGGTGGTGGTCGAGGTCAACCTGCACGGCGGCGACCGGGCCGCGACGATCTGGACCAATGACCTCACCTACGACTACGTCAAAGAGAACGCGGAGTACTCCTCGTGAGCCCCACCGTGCGCAGCCGGGCGACCGCCGCGGGAGTGATCGGCAAGGCCGAGACCCTGATCGAGGCGCTGCCGTGGCTCGAGCGGTATGCGGGCTGCGTCGTCGTGGTCAAGTACGGCGGAAACGCCATGGTGAACGACGACCTGAAGCGCGCCTTCGCCGACGACGTGGTCTTCCTGCGCCGCTGCGGCCTGAAACCGGTCGTGGTGCACGGCGGCGGGCCGCAGATCTCGGCCATGCTGACCAGGCTCGGCATTCCGTCGGAGTTTCGCGGCGGTCTGCGGGTCACGTCGCCCGAGGCCATGGACGTGGTGCGCATGGTGCTGGTCGGCCAGGTGGGCCGGGAGCTCGTCGGCCTGCTGAACGCCCACGGTCCGTTGGCGGTCGGGCTGTCCGGTGAGGACGCCGGGCTGTTCACCGCCACCAAACGCGGGGTGACCATCGACGGCGAGCACGTCGACCTCGGCCTGGTCGGCGAGGTCACCACGGTGCGTCCCGAAACCGTGATCGACCTGATCGACAACGGACGCATTCCGGTGATCGCCACCGTCGCCCCCGACGAGGACGGCAACGTGCACAACGTGAACGCCGACACCGCCGCCGGGGCGCTGGCCGTGGCCCTGAACGCCGAACGCTTCCTCGTGCTGACCGACGTCGAAGGCCTGTACGCCGATTGGCCCTCGAGCGAAAAGGTGATCGCGCGCATCACCACCGACGAGCTGCGCGCCCTGCTGCCCAGCCTCGAGGCCGGAATGATCCCCAAGATGGAGGCCTGCCTGCAGGCCGTCGTCGGCGGCGTGCCCCGCGCCACCATCATCGACGGCCGGGTACCCCACAGCCTGTTGCTCGAGATCTTCACGGCCGAGGGAATCGGAACGATGGTCGTCGGCTCCGGCGACGACGCAACGGGGCACCCGTCATGACTCTGACCGCCCCGACCGGCGGCCAGCCGGAACTCAGCACCCGCTACTCCGCCTCGGTGATGAACACCTTCGGACCGCCCAAGCGCATTTTCGTCCGCGGTGAGGGCGTGCACCTGTGGGACGCCGACGGCAATCGCTACCTCGACCTGCTCGCCGGACTGGCGGTCAACTCGTTGGGACACGCCCACCCGCAGGTGATCGGAGCCATCTCCGCGCAGCTGTCCACGCTGGGTCACGTGTCGAACTTCTTCGCCACGCCGACCCAGATCGCGCTCGCCGAGCGGTTGGATCGTCTCGTCACCGTCAACGCACCCGACCTGCCGGCGCGGGTCTTCTTCACCAACTCGGGCACCGAGGCCAACGAGGCCGGCTTCAAGATCACCCGCCGCACAGGGCGCACCCGGCTGATCGCCATGCAGGGGTCCTTCCACGGCCGCAGCCTCGGCGCGCTGGCACTGACCAGCAACCCTGCCTACCGCGCACCCTTCGAGCCCCTGCCCGGTGACGTCACCTTCGTGCCCTACGGCGACGAACAAGCGCTCGCCGAAGCCATGGACGAGAGCGTCGCCGCCGTCATCGTGGAGCCGATCCAGGGCGAGAACGGTGTGGTCGAGCCGCCGTCGGGCTTCCTGGCCAGGGCGCGCGACCTGTGCGATTCCGTCGGCGCCCTGCTCTGGATCGACGAAGTGCAGACCGGTATCGGACGCTGCGGCGACTGGCTGGCCAGCGCGGCCTCGGGCGTGACCGGTGACATCGTGACCTTCGCCAAGGGTCTCGGCAACGGGTTCCCGATCGGCGCCTGTGTCGCCACCGGCCCGGCCGCCACCATGCTCGGACCGGGCGCGCACGGCACGACCTTCGGGGGCAACCCCGTCGCTGCCGCAGCCGGTCTGGCCGTGCTCGGCATCATCGAGCGGGACGGCCTGTTGCCGCGCGTCCAGGCGGCGGGGGAGCGGCTGGCCGCCGGCATCACCGCCCTGGAGCACCCGCGCATCTCGCTGGTGCGCGGTCGTGGCCTGTTGCGCGGAGTCGTGCTCAGCGAGCCGGTCGCCCCGGCCGTTGCCGACGCTGCCCTGGCGGCGGGGTTCGTGATCAACGCGCCAAGGCCGGACGTGCTGCGGCTCGCCCCCCCGCTGATCGTGCCGGACGTCGAACTCGACCGCTTCGTCGCCGCCCTGCCCGCCCTGCTGGACGCGGTATGACCGAGCCCCGGTTGCCCCAGACCAAAACGGCCAGGCAGGCCCGGATCGTCGAGCTGATCACTCGCCAGGCCGTGCGTTCGCAGACCGAACTCGCTCAGCTGTTGGCCGCCGACGGTGTCGTGGTCACCCAGGGCACGCTGAGCAAGGACCTGGTGGACGTCGGCGCGGTGCGGGTTCGGCAGGGCGACCGCGACTTCGGCTATGCGCTGCTGGCCGCCGAGCGTCCGGGTGAATCGACGCCGGCCACCGTCCGCCTCTCCCGGCTGTGCGCCGAACTGCTGGTCTCGGCCGAGGGTTCGGCCAACCTGGCAGTGCTGCGCACCCCGCCGGGCGCAGCCCAGTTCTTCGCCTCGGCGATCGACCGGGTGGCGCTGCCCGAGGTGCTGGGCACGATCGCCGGCGACGACACCATCGCGGTGATCACTCGCGACCCCACCGGTGGTGCGAGGCTGGCCGACACCATGCTGGCGATGAGCCACCACCCGCGGACGGAGTGACATGACGCAGACCCCATCGGCTGCCGACGACGACGGCAGTGTCGAGGCCGGCAACGGACGGCTTTGGGGCGGACGCTTCGTCGGCGGCCCGGCCGAGGCGATGTTCGCCCTGTCGGTCTCCACCCACTTCGACTGGCGGCTCGCCCGGCACGATCTGGCCGGCTCCCGGGCTCATGCCCGAGCGCTGCGGCGCGCAGGTCTGCTGACCGACGCCGAGCTGGACGGCATGCTCACGGGCCTGAACAGCCTCGAGGCGGACGTCGTTTCGGGCGCCTACCGGGCCGCCCCGACCGACGAGGATGTGCACGGCTCGTTGGAGCGCGGCCTGATCGAGCGGGTCGGACCCGAACTCGGCGGACGATTACGGGCCGGACGCTCCCGCAACGATCAGATCGCCACCCTGATCCGGCTGTACATGCGGGAGCAGGTGCGGGTGGTGGCGGCCGATGTGGTCGATGTCGTCCGAGCGTTGCACGATCAGGCAACCGCGCACCTGGGCGCCCCGATGCCAGGGCGGACGCACCTGCAGTCGGCGCAGCCCGTGCTGCTCAGCCATCACCTGCTGGCGCACGCCTGGCCCTTGCTACGCGATGTCGACCGGCTGCGCGACCTGGATCGGCGGCTGAGTGAGTCGCCCTACGGGTCGGCGGCCCTCGCCGGCACGTCGCTCGGGCTCGACCCGGTCGCCGTGGCCGCCGAGCTCGGCTTTGCGGGCTCGGTGCCCAACTCGATCGACGGCACGGCTGCGCGTGACCTGGTGGCAGAGGCGGCCTTCGTGCTGGCCCAGCTGGCCGTCGACCTTTCCCGGATCAGCGAAGAGGTGATCCTCTGGGCCACCGTCGAGTTCGGCTTCGTGCGCCTGGACGACGCCTGGTCCACCGGGTCGTCGATCATGCCGCAGAAGAAGAACCCCGACGTCGCCGAGCTGGCCAGAGGCAAGGCGGGCCGCCTGATCGGCAACCTGACCGGGCTGCTGAGCACCCTCAAGGGTCTGCCGCTGGCCTACAACCGCGACCTGCAGGAAGACAAGGAGCCGCTGTTCGACTCGCTCGATCAGCTGCGCATCGTGCTGCCCGCGATGGCGGGCATGATCGGCACCCTGGTGTTCCGCACCGACCGGATGGCTGAGCGCGCGCCGCAGGGATTCACCCTCGCCACCGATCTGGCCGACTGGCTGGTCCGCCAGCGGGTGCCGTTCGCCCACGCGCACGAGATCTCGGGCGCCGCCGTCCGCTACTGCGAGGAGCGCGGCATCGACCTGCCCCAACTCACCGGCGCCCAGTTGGCCGAGATCGACCCGGCACTGACCCCCGCGGTGCTCGAGGTGCTGACCGTCGAGGGCTCCATCGCCTCCCGGGACGGACGTGGCGGCACAGCCACCGTTCGGGTCACCGATCAGCTGCACGAGGTCACCGTGGTGCTGACCGAGATCGAGACCTGGATCACCAGCGCCTGACCGTCCCGCCTGGTCGAAACCACCCCGTTGGTCGAGCTCACTCGGCCGGTCGAGCCTGTCGAGACCACTCAGCCTGTCGAGACCACCCTGCTGGTCGAGCTGGTCAAGACCACTCGGCCGGTCGAGACCACCCCGCTGGTCGAGCTTGTCGAGACCAACTCTGAGCCCACTGACGCGCTCGGGCACCCGGAATGAGAATCCGCGTATCAACCGCGGGATTCCTCCATCCGACTGGTGACCGAAGGGGGCGACATGCCTGACACCCGATTCCGCGTGGTGACGTTCAACGTGCTGGGCACTCGGTTCTCGCAGACCTGGGATCAGCGCCGCAATGCCGTGCTGAGCCGGCTCGGCCACGTGCTGCGGAGAACCGCGCCTGCCCGCGCCTCGGTCTACCTGCTGACCGAGTGCGGTGCAGACGAGCGGTCCTTCCTCAAGGCCAATCTGCCCGGTCCATACCTGACCTGGTCTCGCGGCGCACAGACGATCCTGTTCGACACCGCGAAATGGCGGCACAGCACCGTCGGCTCCATGGACCTCGGCAC
>Ga0075157_10002238_pt1 | contig 11347 bp, 7 predicted proteins | sample JI81BgreenDNA_FD_70967 | JGI IMG/M metagenome (GOLD analysis project Ga0075157, IMG submission 70967) | Wastewater effluent complex algal communities from Wisconsin, to seasonally profile nutrient transformation and Carbon sequestration -... | ecosystem: Engineered > WWTP > Effluent > Algae...
CCGGATGCTTCCTGCCGCGGCAAAGGGACGGAGCTTGTGAACCGGCGTCGTCACAGCGAGCGCCATCTTGTATCGCGCATCGGGTGGCTGCGGGCAGCCGTGCTTGGCGCCAACGACGGCATTGTCTCAACAGCAAGTCTGATTGTGGGCGTGGCAGCTGCAGCTGTCCAGCCTTCGCAGATCGTTTTGACGGGAATTGCCGGTCTGGTGGCAGGTGCCATGTCGATGGCTGCGGGCGAATATGTTTCGGTGAGTTCCCAGTCTGACACAGAAACCGCAGAATTGCAGCGCGAAGCCGCGGAAATTGCCAATGACCCTGTGGCCGAGACGGCGGAACTTGTGGCGATTTATGAACAGCGTGGATTGACGCGGGATCTGGCAGTGGAAGTCGCAGCCCAATTGATGGCCGGTGATCCGCTTTCTGTGCATGCGCAGGATGAACTCGGATTGTCGCTGGGAACAAGGGCTCGCCCGGTTCAGGCAGCAATTGTGTCCGCCTTGACCTTTTCAGCGGGAGCTGCCGTTCCGCTGGCGGTGGCTGCTGTCGCCCCCGAAACGCGGCTGGTGGCACTGGTTGCCGCTGCATCCTTGCTTTCTCTGGCAACGCTTGGCGCGGTCGGGGCACGCGCCGGCGGCGCCGGGATGCTGAAGGCCAGCAGCCGCGTGGCCTTCTGGGGCGCCTTCGCGATGGGCGTGACTGCAGCTGTTGGCAAAATTGTCGGTGCCTCTGTGTAATGACGCCGCTTCCTCCATGATGACATTTCGGCAACGGACGGGCGTTGGCTCAAGATGCCGGTATGGCAGACGCGTTCTGCCACACCGCGCTTTTCGAGCCGCCGCCAACAAGCCTCTGCAAATCGAAGAGCGCGCGTGCCATTCCCACGCCGGCCGGCCCTGCGATGTAACGCGGCGTCCAAGCTGGCGAAAATTTATCCTTGTAGCTGCGCAGGCCTTCAAATCCATACAGCGCTTCGCCGTGCCGATACAGGAAACCGCCTGCCTTCGCCCACACCGGCGCCAGCCGGCGCGCCTCGATGCCTGCAAGCGGCGCAACGCCAAGACTGAAATAGCGAAATTGTTGGGCCTTTGCCCACAGCATCAGTCCCACAAACAAAAAATCCATCGTCCCGTAGGGCATGGCGGTGGCATGCCGCATCAGATCAATTGAAAGCTCATCCCTGTTTGCCGTCGCCCAGATGTTGGCGAACGCAACAACCTCACCGTCCCGGCGCACGACCGCACAGTCGAACCGGGCAAGATAGCCCGGATCGAAGGCGCCGATGCTGAAGCGCTTTTCCGACTGTCCCTTGCTTGTCAGTCATTGATCGGAAACGGCCCGCAGTTCCGGAAGCAGCGCCGGAACATCCGCAGCCGCCACGATTTCAAACGTGGCCCCTTCGCGCAGCGCACGCCGATCGGAATAGCGTAGCGACTTGGCTTCAGGCCCATCCAGATTAAAGCTGCCCAAGTCTACCCGCGCCTCCTCGCCATATTTGACGATCTGCAAGCCGAGATCGATGGCCAGAGGCAGGGCGTTTCCGCTGATCTGATAGAACAGCAGCCGCCCCTGTGCCCTGTCAGCGCGCTCGCGCATTTGCCAAACAAGTTCGGCCCAACGCTCCCTTGGCCCCACCGGATCGCCCATCACGATCCAGCTGCTGCCCTGAACCTGATACATCAAGAACGCATCACCCTGGTCAGCCACCAGAAACCGTTTGTCACCGGTCAGCGCCAGCATTGCGTCGGCTCGCTCGGCATCCGTGAGCGCGGCGAGACGTTCAGGCAGCACCATCGTTTCTGGCGTCGCGACATTACCGCCCGGCCGAAACAATTTGATCAGAAACACCCCTGTCACCACAACGGCAATCCCGAGCGCGCCGCGCAGATATCTTGAGGCGTCACCCTGCCAGGAGACCTGCCACCACAATTGATCATCATATTCGACATGCTTGAAGGCAAACAGGCCGATCGCCAGGGACAACCCGACCGCAATGCCGACTGCCACCAGCCACCCCGGCGTAAACGCTGCCATGGTCAGCGCTGTTTGGCGGTAGAAGGCGCCGCGCGTCCATTGCAGCAGCAGGGCGATACCGAGCAGAATACTGGCTTCTTCGTAGTCGATCCCCTTCGCAAGCGAAAACAGGGCTCCGGCAATGAGCAGGGCCCGCGTCAGCACGAAGCCGGCGTCGAGGCGGCGATAGAGTGCCGGCGCAAGCAACAACAGACCGGTGCCAGCGAGGCTGGCGGCAAAATGCGAGGCCTCGACAAACGGCAATGGCACGAACGACCGCAATGTTTCGATCCGCCCTTCCGCGCCGGGCAGCGCGCCCGAAACCAGCAGCACCACACCACCAACAAATGTCAGCACGCTGAGCAACACCGGCGTGATGCTGCCGGCCAGTAATTGTGCCGTGCTCGCTGCGCGGCCCAGCGCTATCCGCCACCGTGCTCCTTCCCAGGCGGCAACCAGAATGGCGGCGATGAGCAGCGGCAAAAGATAGTAGATTGCGCGATAGACGATGAGCGCTGCGACCAGCCCCGGACGATCGACGTTTGGCAACATTGCGATGACCACAGCTTCAAAAATGCCAATCCCGCCGGGAACATGGCTGACAATGGCGGCAACGATGGCAAGGGCATAACCCAGCAACAGCACTGCGAACGGCACTGCGCCCGGATCGGGCAGCAGCACCCACAACGCAGCGCTTGCGGCAGCAAGATCGCAGCCGGCAATGGCGATCTGGCCGAGCGCCTGCGCCGATGTCGGCAGCGGCAGCGACCACGTCCCAAGCCGAAGGGTTTGCGCTGGCCTCCGCATCGCAACGAGGCCGATGAGAGCAGCCAGCAGCACCAGCCCTCCAAGCAGGCGCTGAAGGGCAAGCGGAACTTCCACCTCGGCGATTTGCAGTACTCCCGGATGCAACGCCAATGCTGCGGCCGCCAACACCGTGACCCCTGCCCCGAATGCCATGCCGGCCGAAGCGATGACCCGCGCGATGTCGACTGCCGAGAGGCCAGCCCCACTGTAAATGCGATAACGCGCAGATCCGCCGGTGACGACACCGAAACCGAGATTATGGCTTACGGTGTAGCTCACAAACGACGCGAGCGCCGCCGTTCTCCACGGCAACGGCCTGCCAATTACGCGCAGGGCAAGAACATCGTAGAGCGTCAGGGTGAGATAGCTGATGATGGTCAATGCGACAGCCGCTGCGAGCTGCCAGCTGTTGATTACAGCAAATGCAAGGCGGACGTCGCCGAGATGCACCTCGGCCAAGAGGTGCCGCACTGCTGCGAAACCGATCCCGCCAAGGCCCACAACCAGTGTTGCCATCAGCGGTACTCGATAGCGATGAAGTGCGGTTTGCATTCGCGCCTGGCGACAGCTCATGGTTTCTGCGGCTTCCCGGCGAAGGCCGATGTGAACAGCGAAAGGTCAACTTCACGATTTCGGCTGAGCGGTGGACAATCAATTCGTCTGCGGCGTTGTTGAAGGGGTTTTCTGCGGCTCGGGCAACATGTTGAAGCTCGCAGCCGAGCGAATGGTCTGATCCTGAGTTTGTGTTCTAGCCCGTTGTGGAACGAGCGCGCAACAGCAACGAGCTCGTATGGCACCACTGGCTCCATGCAGTTGAACTTCATTCATTCAAGAACGGCGATCAAAGCACTTTTTGGCGAACAACCGGACAATCCAATGCGGACGGGTCGGGATAGCCCGTACGACGCCCCAGTGTGGCAGATATATATCATTTCTGCATAATAAACGGCGAACTGTGCATTTGAAGTTAGAGCGTCTGTCGCACAAATTTGCACCCTGACGCAGCGGTACCGAACTGCCGCCGAGTTGAAGGTGCAACCGAGATAAGGGGACAGGGGGGACATGGGCAAGTTTTCGAAAGCAGTGGAAGCCGTCGCAGCCAGTTCAGTGTCCGTTTCGGCATTGCTGGCCGCGCTGCTTTCTTCAGGCATGGCTTCTGCGCAGGAGCAGGCAGCGTCCGACAAGGATGCGGCTAAATCCGACCAGATGATCATTGTGACGGGCACCCGCCGTGAAGGTGTGACTGCCCTTGAGTCGGCGAGGCCAGTCGATATCATTTCGGCCGAAGTGCTCACGAGACAGGGCGCTTCGAACCTGAACGATGCCCTGCGCAACGCCGTCCCCTCGCTCAACGTTCAGCAGTTCGTCGCGCAGGACGGCTCGGCCTTCATCCGCCCGTTCAGCTTGCGCGGGCTGCCGCCGGATCAGACGCTGGTGCTGCTGAACAACAAGCGCCGTCACCGTTCGGCGCTGGTGCAGATCACCAACCAGCCGCTGGCCGCTGGTGCGCAGGGCCCTGACCTCTCCAGCATTCCAACGATCGCCATCAAAAGCATCGAAGTGTTGCGCGATGGTGCCGCAGCGCAATATGGATCGGATGCCATTGCCGGCGTGATCAACTTTCGTCTGAAGGACGGTTCGGATGGGCTGACGATGAGCGCCCGTTACGGCCAATTCTATGAAGGCGGCGGTGAAGACGTCACCCTGGCCGCCAATGCCGGCTTCAAGCTGGCGGAGGGCTTCATCAACCTTAGCGGTGAATATGTCCGCGCCAAGCCGACGTCGCGCGGGGCCCAGCGCCCGGATGCGCAGGCCCTGATCAATGCCGGGAACACGGCGGTGCCGGTGCCGGCGCAGCGCTGGGGCAATGTCAACACGGAGGCGGCACGCTTCCTCCTGAATGCCGAGATGCCAGCATCCGACACCGCCACCGTCTATCTGTTCGGCAACTATGCGTGGAGCAAGGGCGACACCGAATTCTTCTATCGCAATCCCGTCACCCGCACCGATATCTTCCGCAGTGTGCCGCTGACCAACCAGCCGGGCGGACGGCGCTTCAACTTCAACACGCAGTTTCCCGGCGGCTTTACGCCGATATTCGGCACCGATATCGAAGATCTGAGTATCGCCGGTGGCGTGCGCGGCGAGCTTGGCGATATCCGCTATGATCTCAGCGCCATCGCCGCGCAGAACCGGGTGCGCTACAATCTGCGCAACACGGTCAACCCATCGCTTGGTCCCCAGTCGCCAACCCGGTTCAATGCCGGCAAGGTGACCCAGCGTGAGACCCAGTTCCACGCCGACTTTGTTTACCCGCTCGAAATCGGGCTGGCCGAACCGCTCAATGTCGCCTTCGGCGCCGAGTATCGCCGCGAGGCGTTCGAGATCACAGCCGGCGATGTCGCTTCCTACATTGCCGGACCCTTCGCGCGAGTCCTTGATCCGGACAACAACAATCTGCCAATCGGTCTGGCGGTTGGGTCCTCCGGCTTCCCCGGCTATGCGCCTTCTTCAGCCGGCAGCTGGGCGCGCTCCAACTGGGCGGCCTATGTCGATGTCGAAGGTGACCTGGCCGACGGCCTGAACCTCGGTGTCGCCGGCCGGTTCGAGGATTTCTCTGATTTTGGCAGCACTTTCAACTGGAAGGTGTCCGGCCGCTATGAGTTGACGGACTGGATGGCCATTCGCGCATCCTACAGCACCGGCTTCCGTGCGCCGACGCCCGGCCAGGCAAATATCTCCGATGTTGCCACCAACATCGATCTGGTCACTGGCGGGCTGCTGCTCACTACAACGCGGCCGCCCACCGACCCTGTTTCGCAATTTTATGGTGCGCAGCCCCTGAACCGCGAGAAATCCAAGAACATCGCTGCCGGCGTGGTGTTCGACATTCCTGGCGGCTGGGTGCTGACCGCGGATTATTTCAACATCAAGGTTGATGACCGCATCGCGCTGACGTCGCGCATACCGATTACGGTTGCTGACCGGATCGCCATGGCGGCACGCGGGATCGATCCCGGCGATGTGCAGACGGTGCGATTCTTCGGCAATTACTTCGATTCGCGCACACAGGGTTTCGATATTGTGTTCTCGAAGAACTGGCGGCTGGGCGGGGACACCAGCCTCGGCGTGAACGCTTCGCTCAACTACACCAGGAACGAGGTCGGCAACGTGCGTGATGCGCGCGCGGTGGACCGTGAACGCCGGATCGAAATCAACGCCTTCAACCCGCAGTGGCGGGGCAGCATTACCGGGACGCTTGAGTCTGGTGATTTCACCGGACTGCTACGCGCCAGCTATTTCGGCAAATGGACCGATGCCGTTGCCAATGCGGTGCCCACCGTTAATGCCTTCGATCAGACGTTCGGCGCCAAAGTGCTGGTCGATCTGGAAATTGGCTATGATGTCACCAAAACGATCAATGTCGCGGTCGGTGCCAACAATCTGTTCGACGTCTATCCTGACCGCGACCGGCGTCCCGGGCAGCAGGCCAATGGCATCATCTATCCGCAGTTCTCGCCCTTCGGGTTCAGCGGCGGCTTCTGGTATCTGCGGGTAAATGTGAAGTTCTAATCCTGCCGGCCTGACGGAGACCCAGGGTGACCAGCTTGATCCCGCAGCGCCTTGCCGAACTGGGCATCGCAATGCCGCACGTGCCGCCAGCGGTGGCCAATTATGTGCCGTTCACACGGCTGGGCAGGCTGGTCACCATTTCCGGGCAACTGCCGCGCAGCGATGACGGCCTGATCACCGGCGTGCTCGGCAACGGCACGTCGATCGATCGCGGTGTTCTTGCCGCGCGGCAATGCGCAGTTGCCATTCTTGCTGTGCTGAACGAGGCTCTCGAAGGCGATGCCGAGCGGCTTGCCGGCTGTGTGCAGCTGTGCGGCTTCGTGCAGTCAGCGCGGGGCTTTACCGAACACTCCACCGTACTTAACGGCGCGTCCGATCTGGTGGCGGCGGTCCTGGGTGATCGCGGACGTCATGCTCGCACCGCCGTTGGCGTGGCCAGCCTGCCGTTCGGCGTGGCGGTGGAAGTCAGCGCCCAGTTCAGGCTTCACGGGTAGCGCGCCGCCCTCAAGCTGGTCCGGTCACTGCGCCAAACCGCGATTCACACGCTTTCTGCAGGCTGTCGCGCTCCACTTCGAGGATTTTCAGCAGATCTTCCAGCAGCCGCGACCGGCCGCGGTGCGGCGGCAGGATCATCAAGGCCCGGAAGGTAATGGCCGGCTCGAACGGACGCGCCACCAGACCGCGCGTTTCGAATTCGCTGGCGACGAAGGACACGGCGTTGGTCAGCCCGATACCGGCACCTTCGGCCACCAGCTGGCACACGCTGGCGCCGAACTGGGTTTCCACCACCACCTTGGGTTGCGCCCCCACCAGGCGCAGGGCGGCATCGAGCTGCTTGCGCGCGGTATCGTCTGGCGACAGCGACACCAGTGGCACACCATCAAGATCGATCGGCGTCACCGTCTTCAGCTGCGCCAGCGGATGGTCACCGGGCATGACGCAGACCCCGCGGGTAGCCAGAAAAGGCTCGGCCACCACGTTGGTGGTATCGATTTCGTCCGCACAAAGGCCGATGTCGTGCGTGCCGCTGGCGACCAGATTGCGCACCATACTGGAATTGGCGATCTCGAATGTCACGGTCACGCCGGGGTGACGTTCGATGAACAATGTGATCACGCGCGGGATCAGTGACAGGCCAAGGGCGGCCGATGTGGCGATCCGCAGCGATCCGGTGCCCACCGACCGGATGCGCGCCACCGCCTGCTTCAGGCGATCGAGACCGACATAGGTATCGACAATCTCCTGATAGAGCAGCTCTGCCTCCGGGGTCGGGATCAGGCGCGGGCCCTGGCGTTCGAACAGCTTCAGCCGGGTCACATCTTCCAGCCGCTTGAGGGAACGGCTGATCGCCGGCTGCGACACGCCAAGAAGTTCGGCACCGCGCGTGGTCGATCCGGTGCGCATGACGGCATTGAAGGCTTCGATGAGACTGAGATTCATGGCGTGCAGTATAACCGAAACGCATAATGATGCGCCATACTTGGATTTGAAACGACCCGGATGCACGCCTAGCGTGCGAACCAAGGAGAAGGGCATGCACGACGATACGAAATGCCTGAAGATAAAGGCGCCGCAGGGCAGCTTCGCCAGCCTGTCGGTACCCGTGTATCGCGCGTCCACTGTCGTGTTCAGCAGCGTGGCGGCCTACCAGAACCGCCGCGCTGCAATGTATGACGGCTATTCCTATGGCCTGTATGGCACGCCCACCAGCCGCGCGCTGGAACATGCGATTGCCGGCCTGGAAGGCGCCAGCCGGGCGCTGGTGGTATCGTCCGGCTTTGCCGCCATCACGCTTGTCACGCTGGCATTGTCGAAGTCCGGCAGCCGCGTGCTGTTTCCCGACAATGTCTATGACACGGTGCGCCCTTTCGCCGAGAATCTGCTTGCCCGCTATGGCGTGACGCCGGTCTATTACGACCCGATGATCGGCAGCGGTATCGCCGGCCTGCTTGGCCCGGATGTGTCGCTGGTGTGGCTTGAATCGCCGGGCTCGATGACGCTGGAAGTGCAGGACATGCCAGCGATTGCTGCGGCATGCCGCGCGCAGGGCATCCGCACGGCGGCCGATAACACCTATGCCACAGCGCTGCGCTGCAAGCCGCTTGACCTCGGCGTCGATGTTTCCGTTTGTGCGGTGTCGAAATATGTCTCCGGCCATTCCGATGTGGTGATGGGTTCGATCGCGCTACGCGATGAAGCGCTGTTTCGCCGGTTAAAGGACAATGCCCGCATGCTGGGCCAGGGGGTATCGGCCGACGAAGCCAGCCTGGTGCTGCGCGGACTGGAGACAATGGCTGTGCGGCTGGAACGCATCGAGCGCACCGCCCTGTCCCTGCTTGCCATGCTGAACGCTCACCCGGCGGTGCGGGAAGTGCGGCACCCGGCCTTGCCCGGCAACCCCGGCCATGCCGAATGGACACGGGATTTTTCGGGATCGACCGGCCTCATCACGCTGTTCCTCGAACCGTGGACGCGCCCGGTGCTGGCGCAGGCGGTGGAAGCGATGGACCAGCTCGCCATCGGCGCCAGCTGGGGCGGCACCAAAAGCGTGGTTGCCGTGCTCGACGCGCCGCCGCTGCGCACCGCCACGCCATCTCCGCATGATGGACCTGTCGTGCGGCTCAGCATCGGCCTCGAGCATCCGGACGATCTTGCACACAGCATTGCCAGGGGTTTCGACATATTGACGTCGGCGCAGGCGTCGACGGCTGTGGCCACATGATCGGGAGGGAAGCATGATCCACCGGAGCACCAGAGCCACCCTGATTGCACTTATGCTGGCGACCAGCCTTGCCGGCTGCTCGGGCGGCAGCGCCAAAAAGGCAAGTCTGGTCGAAAAGATCAAGACGCGCGGCACGCTGGTCTGCTCCGGCAGCCAGGGCGTACCAGGCCTGTCCCGCCCCGATGAAAAGGGCGTATGGCGTGGCTTTGACAGTGATATCTGCCGGGCCATCGCCGCCGCGATCCTTGGCGACGCAAGCAAGGTGCGCTTCGTGCCGCTCAACGCCGCACAGCGCCTGCCTGCGGTGCAGACCGGCGAGATCGACGTGCTGTCGCGCACCTCCACGCTCACCTTTTCGCGTGACATGGCGATCCGCTTCGTCACCAACACGCTTTATGATGGCGATGTCATCATTACCCGCAAGGCCGACGGCATCGATACGCCGGCCGGGCTGAATGGCCGGACCATCTGCATGCAAGGTGGCGGCAGCCTGGTGGAAGGCGCCCTTGACGAGATCGAGGAATCCAACAGGATCAAAATGAAACGGGTGTATTTCGATTCCACCATCACAGCGCGGGATACCTATTTCGCTGGCCGCTGCGATGCCTATGTAACCGATGGTCTTGCCGCCCAGAGCCAGATTGCCACCGTGGCGCGCAATCCGGCCGATCACGCGATGATGCGCGCCGGCACCGCCGTGGAACCCAACGGCATCGCCATCCCGCGCGGCGATGACCGCATGTTCGATGTCGCGCGCTGGACGTTCAATGTGCTGTTGTGGGCTGAACAGAATAGCATCAACCAGGCCAATGTCGACCAGATGGCAAAATCCGGCAACAGCGCCGTGCGCCGCGTGCTGGGCGGCGATCCCAGTTTCGGCCGCGCCATGGGCCTGAAGCCTGACTGGGCCTATCAGGTGATCAAGCAGGTCGGCAATTATCAGGAGATCTGGGACCGGAACCTGGGTGACGGCACACCGATCAAGGCCGATCGCAGCTACAACAAGCTCTATGCCAACGGCGGCCTGATGTTCCCGCTGCCATGGGATTGAGCCGGCAACGCCGCCAGGCAGGGACGCGCCTATGACCCGCGCCAAGCGCAATCTCGTGTATCAGGTTCTTGTGCTATCACTCAGCTTCGCAGCGGTGGCGCTTGTGGGCGTAACGGCGGCGGCCAATCTGGAAAGCCGCGGGATCGAGCTGGGGCTGGATTTCCTTGGCGACCGGGCCGGGTTTGCGCTGTCGGAAACCTGGCTGCCCTATTCGCCCGACGACAGCAATCTGTGGGCGCTGCTGGTTGGGGTCGGCAACACGCTGATGGTCACCTTGCTGGTGGCCGTGCTGTCAACGGCCATGGGCGCAGGGCTGGGCATATTGCGGATCAGCGACAATCCGCTGTCCGGCGGGTTCGCGCGCGGCTGGGTGGAATTTTCTCGCAACACCCCGCCCATTTTGCTGCTGCTGTTCCTCTACAGCCTGCTGGGCCAGGTGCTGCCGGTGGACAGGGCTGTCAGCCTCGGGGCCGGCATTCACCTCTCGCTACGCGGGCTGGCCGTCCCGGCGCTTGATCTGGCCGGGCAGGGGCACTGGCTGCTGCTGGCGCTGCTCGGCAGCCTTGGCGGCCTGCTTTACGTGGGTCGCGCCGCCAATTCCCGCCAGCGGCAAACCGGCATAAGGCCGCCCTGGCAGGCCATCAGCGCCGGAGTGCTGACCGCGCTGCTGGTCGGCTGGCTGCTGGGGCCGGGGCCGGGGCCGGGGATACATCTGGACCTGCCGGTTGCCAACGGGCCCGATCTCAGCGGCGGTCTCATCCTGACGCCGGAGTTTTTCACTCTCATCGTCGGGCTGTCGGTCTATACTTCGGGTTTCATCGCTGAAATCGTGCGCGCCGGTCTGCAATCAATCACGCTTGGCCAGTGGGAAGCCGCCTCTGCCCTGGGCCTCAGCCACGGGCAGACACTGCGGCTGGTGATCATTCCGCAGATGCTGCGCGTCATCATTCCGCCGATGACCAGCCAATATGTGAACATCGTGAAAAACTCGACCCTGGTGATCGCCATCGGCTACGCCGATTTCATGGTGACCGCCGGCACCATGATCAACAAGACCAGTAGGGCGGTCGAAGGCACGCTCATCATCATCGCGGTCTATCTGCTCATCAACCTGGCGCTGGCGGCGGTGATGAACCACTTCAACCGCTCGTTCGAAAGGGCATGACGATGGCTACAACCGCCA
>Ga0075157_10002242_pt1 | contig 11342 bp, 10 predicted proteins | sample JI81BgreenDNA_FD_70967 | JGI IMG/M metagenome (GOLD analysis project Ga0075157, IMG submission 70967) | Wastewater effluent complex algal communities from Wisconsin, to seasonally profile nutrient transformation and Carbon sequestration -... | ecosystem: Engineered > WWTP > Effluent > Algae...
CGACGGATTCCAGTAAACTCTGCGATAGTGGGGCAGGGAATTCGGAAACTCGGCATTGATGCCGCAGCTTTAGAGATCAGAGTGCCCCTCAGGGACACCAAACTGTCAGGTGACGGAAGCAGGCTATCCTGATAATTGTCCCAAGCATGGCGTTCCTCACATTTCGCATGCATGTCCTGATCCTCGCCGCCTACGTCTTTGCGGCGATCATTCCCGTATTGGCTCTCGGCGAACGGCAGCAAGCTCAGGCTGACCATGCACAGATGATGGCGATGGCCGGCCATCTGGCGCACATGCCCGCGACTGACGGCCCGATGGACCTGACACAGCAGCTGATCTGCCAACAGCACTGCCTTTTCGCAGCGGCGGCCTTTCCTGCGCCGGACCGGGTTGCGGAAACTGTCGCGCGGTCCTCCGATGTGGAGGCTAGTGTCGACATCCTTGCCGCCTCGCTGGCCATTCCGCCCCCAGGTCCGCCTCCGAAGATCGCCGTGATCTGAGCCTGCGGCTGCGGCATTCGCCGGGGACCGCTTGTCCAATTCACGACGCGATACAGGAGAATTCGCATGTCGCCCTTTTCTCGCCGCGGCTTTCTGGCCGCTTCTGCGGCCACGGCCGCTTCACTGATGCTTCCCGCACGGGTCCGGGCCCAGTCCGGCCGAATGTCGCTGACCGCCGCCACCCGCACCATTGACGTGCGGGGCAAAGCCGCAACCGTCTGGGGGCTTCTGGACGGCGCTGGCCGGTCCGGCCTTGTCCTCGATCCGGACCAGGCGTTCGCGGTCGATTTGACAAACGCGCTGGCCGAGCCAACGATTATTCACTGGCATGGTCAGATCCCCGACAACGCGCAGGATGGAGTGCCCGACCTGCCGATGCCGATGCTGCAACCCGGTGAATCCCGCGCCTACGATTTCGCGGCACGGCCCGGAACACACTGGATGCACGCCCATATCCCCGAGCATGAAATGATGCTGCTGGCCGCACCCCTTGTCGTGCGGCGGCCCGAGGACGTTGCCGCCGACCGGCATGAGGTGACGCTGTTCCTGCACGACTTTTCCTTCAAGCCACCTGCCGAGGTGCTGGCCGAGATCACCGGCGGCGCTTCGATGGCCGGGATGGATCATGGCCAGATGGGGCAGGGCGGCATGGACCATTCCGGAATGGACATGGGTGGCATGGGTCAGGGGGACATGATGGCGATGCCGGGGATGGATGGCATGGCGATGGACCTGAACGACTACAACTTCGACGCCTATCTCGCCAATGATCGCACGCTGGACGACCCCGAAGTGGTTCCGATCGACAAGGGCGGCCGCGTTCTCGTCCGCGTCATCAACGCTGCGGCCGCCACCGTGTTTTGGATCGACACTGGCGCGCTGCCGGGACGGCTGGTCGCGGTGGACGGCGAGCCGGTGCGGCCTTTGCCCGGCAGCCGCTTTGGCGTCGCAATGGGCCAGCGGCTGGATATCGAACTGGATGTGCCGGGCGAGGGCGGGGCCTTCCCGATCCTTGCCCTGCGCGAAGGTGCCAAGGAAAGGACGGGTGTCATCCTTGCCACGCCGGGCGCGGCGGTGACCAGGATCGCCGAGATGTCGGAGGCCGACCATCCGGCCTTCAGCGGTGATCTGGCGCAGGAGGGTGCTCTGCGCGCCGTCACCCCGCTGCCCGAACGCGCGCCAGCCTCGCAGCCGATGCTGATGCTGGGCGGCACCATGATGCCCTATGTCTGGACGATCAACGGCCAGACTTGGGGGTCCCATGTGCCGGTGACTGCGAAATCCGGCGACCGAGTCGAGATCATGTTCCACAACATGTCGATGATGGCGCATCCGATGCACCTGCACGGCCACGCCTTCCAGGTAGTGGGTGTCGGCATGGACCGGATCGCAGGCGCGGTGCGCGACACCGTGCATGTGCCGCCGATGGGCATGGTGACGGTCGCGGTGGACGCGGGCGAGGCGGCGCGGTGGATGCTGCACTGCCACCACATGCCGCATCTCTCGACCGGCATGATGACCGAGTTCGCGGTGTTGGCCTGACGCACGGCCGGACCCGCAGCGTGTCTGCGGGTCCGGGCCCTTTCCCGGAGAGAGCGGACCCATGCCAACACTCATCGGACGCCGTGCCATCCTTGGTGGCCTCGCCGCGCCCTTCCTTGCAGGGTCCGCCGAGGCGCGCCCGCCCTTTCGGCTTCGGCAGGACCCGCAACCGCTGCTGTCCCCGCCGATCCTCGACGAAGCAGGCACAACGCGGAAACTCGACGATTTCGCCGGCCGGGTGATCCTCTTGAACATCTGGGCGACTTGGTGCCCGCCTTGCAGGGAAGAAATGCCGGCTCTCGAGCAGCTTCAAGTGCGTTTGGGTGGTGCCAACTTCATGGTCTTGCCACTTTGCATCGACGACGCTGGAATCGACCGGTGTCGCCGTTTCTACGACGATATCGGTATCGCTGGCCTCCCACTCTTTTGGGCTGAATCGCTGAGGGTGCAACTTGCTTTTGCCTTCATGGGCTTACCCACAACGTTGCTGATCGACCGAGACGGAAGGGAGATCGGTCGACTTCAGGGGCCGTTCGACTGGAATGGCGACGCTGCGGTCGGCCAGATCGTTGACGTCCTTCGCGAGTAGCCTGCGGCTGCAACAATTCGATACAATCGAGCAACAGTGTCGTAGCGTGCGGCAATCACTCAGGAAGGGGAGCGAGACCGAAGGATATGTTGCAACAGCTGGGGACCACTCAAGCCACGGAAGGCCGAGTTCTTGTCGTAGATGACGATGGTGAAATCCTTTCGCTGGTTGCCAAGTTCCTGCGCGCCAACGGGTTTGTCGTCGCGACGGCCCGCAACGGTGCCGAGATGAAGGCGCAGATGCAGGCAGCGCAACCCGACCTCGTGGTGCTCGACATCATGCTGCCGGGAACCAACGGGCTGGATCTGTGCCGGTCGCTGCGGGCGGAAAGTCAGGTGCCGGTGGTCATGCTGACCGCCAAGGGCGACGAGATCGACCGCATCGTGGGTCTGGAGGTCGGGGCCGACGACTACCTGCCCAAACCCTTCAACCCGCGCGAGTTGCTGGCACGGATCAAGGCGGTCCTGCGCCGCAGCCGGTCCGCCGACAGCGCCGGCGCGCCGGGATCAGGTCGGCTGATCGAGTTCGATGGCTGGCATCTGGACACGTTGAAGCGCGAACTGACCGACCCCACAGGCGTCGTCGTGGACCTGTCGAGTGGCGAATACGACCTGCTGGTGACGTTTCTTGAAGCCCCCCAGCGGGTCCTCTCTCGCGACTATCTGTTGGACGCGACCAAGAACCGAACGCTCGATGTCTACGACCGATCCATCGATGTGCAGGTCAGCCGCCTGCGCCGCAAGATCGAGGCGCAGGGTGAATTGATCAAGACAATCCGCGGCGCGGGGTACCTGTTCGCTGCGTCGGTACGTCGCAAGTGAGGCGCATAAAGGCGCTGTGGGGCGCTGTCCGGGGACTTCGTTTCGACACGCTGGTCGCCCGGACTACGATCGTGCTGATCCTCGGGATTGCAACGGTCCAGATCGTGGGGCTGCAGACCTATCGCGCCTCGCTCAGTGCGGATTTGTCGGACGCGACCGAGCGGCGGCTGGCGGATCGGTTGCTGACCATCAAGCGGACGCTGACCGGACTGCCTGAAGAGCTGCGCGAGGATGCCGCCCACGATCTGTCGAGCGGGGCGATCGAGGCGCATTGGAGTCCGGACGAGAGGGCGGTCGAGGCCGACGGGACGAACGCGCTGTGGGTGGATTTGCAGGCGCGCCTGATCGAACTCGCACCCGAACTCGCCGAGGGTGGGCTAATCGTGGGTGCGCAAGGGGGCGAATCGCCGGACCCCCATGTCGCGCTTATCTCGATGCGCTTGGTCGACGGAACCTGGCTAAACGTCAGCCTGCTCAGCTGGACACCCCGCATTCCGGGCGCACCGCAAACGGTGATGGTCGCCTGGATGATCGCCGCGGTCGCGTTGGCAACGGCGGTTCTGCTGGTGCGCTGGATTTCGCGACCCCTGGGCCGGTTTGCCGAGGCCGCAAACGGGTTCTATACCACTGGTCGTGTGGCGGCGGTGCCCGAGACCGGGCCATACGAGGTGGCCGTCTTGGCCCGCGCCTTCAACGACCTGCAGGACCGCCTGGCCCGGTCGATCGAGGACCGCACCCAGGCGTTGGCCGCCGTGTCGCACGACCTCAAGACCCCGATAACCCGCCTGCGCCTGCGCGCCGAGGAAATCGACAGCGACCCCCTTGCGCGGTCCATCGCCCATGACCTCGACGAAATGGAGCGCATGATCGACCAGACACTGTCCTACCTGCATGGCGATCGGTCGGACGAGCCGATGCGCCCGGTCGATCTGGTGGCGATCCTCGAGACCGTGACCGATGATCTGAGCGATCAGGGGGGAGTGGTGACGCTGCAGGGGCCGCGCGCGGCGGTCATCTCCGGCCGGCGCCTGGGTTTAAAGCGGGCCTTCGCGAACCTCGTGGGCAACGCGGTGAAGTATGGCGGCACGGCGCGGGTGTCCGTTGCAGAGAACGCAGCGCAAGTCACCGTCACCATTGACGATGATGGCGAGGGCATCGCCCCCGCTGACCGCGAGCGCGTGCGGTTGCCTTTCGTGCGACTGGAATCCTCGCGCAACAGCACGACGGGCGGTTTCGGGCTGGGGCTGACCATTGCCGGCGCGGTTATCGACGGCCATGGAGGCACGCTGGACCTCGACAGCGCTCCATCAGGCGGGTTGCGCGTCAGCGTGACGCTGCCGAAGCCCGCCGCCTGAAACACTTTGTTACAGAGCGGAAATCTTTGCGAGACGCGGGTTCCGCTAATGGATGCCAAGGCAACAAGAGGTCGAGGTGGGATATGCGGTTTCTCTTGGTTTCCATGGTGGCCGTGACTATTGCCTTGGCAGGTGCAGGCCACGCGCACCCGGGGCACGACAAGGGTGCGCCGCCCCCGCCCGTCAGCGCGACCATCGCCCCACGGGCAGAGGCAACGTCCGCGGTGTTCGAAGCCGTAGTCATCTCGCGCGGGGCCGAAATGCAGGTATTCATCGACAGTTTTGCCTCCAATGAGCCTGTTGCCGGTGCTGCAGTCGAGATTGACACGCCCAGCGGTATCCTGACGGGCATAGAGACCGAACCCGGGGTCTACGCCTTTGCAGCGCCCTGGATCACCACGCCCGGAAGCTATGACCTCGCCATCACCGTCATCGCCGACGCGGGTTTCGATGTTCTTGTCGGATCGCTGACAATTCCCGCGCCGCCAGCCCCATCTGTCGTAGAGGCCAGCGCGGCAGAGGTGCTGGCTGCCGGTGTTCTCGGCGACCTTCGCGCTCGCCTGACTGCGCGCGATGTGTCGTTGGCAGTGGTGGGGGGCCTTGGCCTCCTGATCGGCATTGTTGCCATGCTCGTTCTGCGTCGTCCGCACAGACGTGCCGCCGCAAAGGTTGCAGTGATTGCTCTGGCAGTGCTGTCTGCTGCACCCGCGCCCGGCCAAGCCGAGGTTGCCGCGGCAAGTGCTGCCCTCCCGGCCCCTGCCGCAGTAACACGTGACGTGGCGCAACGCTTTCCGGACAGCGGCCTCTTCGTGCCAAAAGGCACGCAGCGCGTTCTTGGCATCCGGACACTGCTTACAGTAAGCGAAAAACACGGGCGGCGGGTTGAATTGCCCGGGCGGGTGATTCCCGACCCCAATGCATCAGGATATGTGCAGGCCTCGCTTGAAGGCCGCCTTGTCGCCCCCAAAGGCGGCTTTCCGCAGTTGGGATCAATGGTTAAGGCAGGGCAGATTGTTGCCATTGTCGAGCCGACGATTGGTGCCGTGGACATGGCAGACCGTCAGCAACAGATCCGCGAAATCGAGCAGCAGCTCGAATTGGTGACTCGACGACTTGATCGGGGTCGACAGCTTTCCGGCGCTGTCGCAAAGACACAGATCGAAGAGCTTGAGATCGAGCAGGAAAGTCTGATGGCCCAACGGGACGCGTTGGTGTCATTGACTGACATTTCTGAGAACCTGATTGCGCCCGTCGACGGCGTTATTGCGTCGGGCCAGGCGATCGCGGGCCAGATCGCCTCGCCTGGTGTCACGGTCTACGAGATCGTCGACCCGGACAGGTTCTGGGTCGAGGCGTTGAGCTATCGCTCGGAAACACTTGGGGCCGAGGCTGTGGCGGTTTTCGCAGACGGCACAACCGTTGACCTTGCCTATCAGGGAACCGGTCTGGCGGACCAGGGACAGGCTGTTCCTGTGCGCTTTTCGGTCGTGGGGCAGGCCGAGGGCCTTCGCGCAGGGCAGCTGCTTAGGGTGATCGCCGCAACTCCTGCCGATCAGGAAGGGATCGTTGTCCCGCGCGATGCGGTGCTGCGCGGGGCGAACGGTCAGCTCGTGGTCTACGTCAAGACCAACGCCGAGCGGTTCGTGCAGCGCGAAGTGCGGGTCGAGCCTCTGGACGGCGACACCGTGCTGGTAGTCGCGGGGCTGGAGGTAGGCCTCCGCGTCGTGTCCCAAGGGGCCGAGCTTCTCAACCAGATCCGATAGGCGGCGCTCATGTTCAACTTCCTTGTCACCCAGTCTCTACGCAACCGCATGTTCGTTCTGGCGATTGCCGTCGCCATGGTCCTGTACGGCGCGCTGACGGTCACCCGCTTGCCGGTCGATGTCTTCCCCGACCTCAACCGCCCCACCGTCACGATCATGACCGAGGCCGAGGGCCTGGCGCCGACCGAGGTGGAGCAGCTCGTCACCTACCCGCTGGAAACTCAGATGAACGGTCTGCCGGGGGTCACGCGGGTGCGGTCCACGTCCGGTGTGGGCCTGTCGATCGTCTATGTCGAGTTCGACTGGAACACTGACATCTACCGCAACCGCCAGCAGATCGCCGAGCGGCTGGCGCTGGTGCAGGCACAACTGCCGCAAGGTGTGGTGCCGCAGATGGGCCCGGTCGCTTCGATCATGGGCCAGATCATGCTGATCGCCGTAACGGCCCCCGACGACGTGACGCCGATGGAACTGCGCGAGGTCGCCGATTTCACCATCCGGCCCCGCCTGCTGACGATCCCCGGTGTGGCCAACGTGATCCCCATCGGGGGCGAGGTCCGGCAGTACCGCGTGGCGCCGAATCCGGCTGCGATGCGAGCGTTCGGTGTGACCTTTGAGGATGTGGAAACCGCACTGACCGGCTTCGGGGCCAACACCGGCGGCGGCTTTGCCGACCAGTACGGGCGCGAATTCCTGATCCGCAACATCGGGCGGACGCAAAGCCTCGAAGATCTCGGAAGCCTCGTCGTGGCCTCGGTCGCAGGCCAGCCGGTCGCCTTGAACCAGGTCGCCGAGGTCAGTTTTGCCCCGCGCAACAAGCGGGGCGATGCAGGCTTCATGGGCGATGATGCCGTCATCATATCCGTCGAGAAGCAGCCTGACGTCGACGCAATCGACCTGACGAACAAGGTCGAGGCGGCGCTTGCCGAGATTACGACCGCGCTTCCCGACGGGATCAAGGCCGACAATATCCTGTTCCGGCAGGCAACATTCATCGAGACGTCGATTAGCAATGTCACCAAGGTGCTGCTGGAGGCCATCGCCGTCGTCGCGGTCGTGCTGTTCCTGTTCCTCTTGAACGTGCGCACGACGGTTATCTCTTTGACCGCGATCCCCGTATCGATCCTTGTGTCGGCTATCATCTTTTATTGGATGGGCCTGTCGATCAATACCATGACCCTTGGTGGCCTTGCCATCGCCATCGGCGAACTGGTCGACGATGCCGTGGTCGATGTCGAGAACATCTTCCGCCGCCTGCGCGAGAACCGCGAGAAGGGGAACCCCCGGTCGGTGTTCGCCGTGGTCGTCTCGGCCAGCCAGGAGGTGCGGTCGGGGATCGTCTACGCCACGATGGTCATTGTGCTCGTGTTCGTGCCGCTCTTCGCCCTGTCGGGCATTGAGGGACGGCTGTTCGCGCCGCTGGGGCAGGCCTACATCATCTCGATCCTCGCCAGTCTGGTCGTGTCTATCACGCTGACGCCAGTGATGGCCTACTACATGCTGCCGGGGCTGAAGCGGCTGGACGAGCATGAAGGCCTTATCGTCCGCGTGCTGAAACGCGGCAACCGGCGGCTGCTGGACTGGTCCTTTGCCCATCCACGCCTGCTCATCACCGGGGTACTCGCGGCGGTCATCACCGCAGGCACCTTTGCCACCCAACTGCCCCGCGCCTTCCTGCCGCCCTTCAACGAAGGCACGCTGACGATCAGCATGCTCTTCAACCCCGGTATCTCGCTGGAGGAATCGCAGCGTGTCGGCCTTGTCGCCGAACGCCTGATCCTTGAAGTGCCCGAGGTCGTGCAGGTCGGCCGCCGCACTGGCCGAGCAGAGCTAGACGAACATGCCGAAGGCGTCCATTCGTCCGAGGTCGACGTGGAACTGGCTGAGGGCGGCCGCTCCAAGGCCGAGATCGAGGCCGACATCCGGGCGCGCCTGTCGGTGCTGCCGGTGACCACGAACATGGGTCAGCCGATCTCGCACCGGCTGGACCACATGCTGTCGGGTGTCCGCGCGCAGATCGCGCTGAAGATCTTCGGCGAGGACCTCGACACAATGCGCGCGCTCGCCGAACAGTTCCGTACCGAGCTCGCGCAAATTCCCGGGGTCGTGGACCTGCAGGTGGAAAAGCAGGTCCGCATCCCGCAACTGGAAGTCGTGGTCGACTACGACCGGGCGGCGCTTTACGGTCTGCAACCGGCGGCCGTGACCGAACAGCTGGAACAGCTGTCGAACGGCAGCGTCGTGTCGCGCATCGTCGACGGCAACCGCCGCTTCGACGTGGTCCTGCGCCTGCAGGACGAGGAGCGCACAACACGCGGTCTGGGCGATCTGCTTATCGAGACGCCGACCGGCTGGATCCCCGTCAGCCAGATCGCTGACATCGTCGAAACCGACGGTCCGAACCAGATCCTGCGCGAAAACGGCAAGCGGCGGCTGGTAGTGCTGGCGAACTCAGACGGGCAGACCGACATGGCCCAGATCGTCGAACAGATCCGCGCAGTCATGGCCGCAAAGGACCTGCCGACCGGCTTCTTTGCCACGCTGGAAGGCACCTTCCAGGCGCAGGAGGAATCGATGCGCACGATCGGCCTTCTGTCGATCCTGTCGTTGGCGATGATCTTCGCCATCCTCTACAGCCGTTACCGCTCGCCGTTGTTCGTGGGCATCATCATGGCCTCGGTACCGCTGGCGCTGATCGGCAGCGTCGCGGCGCTGTGGTGGGCCGGGCAGCCCCTGTCGGTCGCATCGATGGTGGGCTTCATCACCTTGACCGGGATCGCCACGCGGAACGGCATTTTGAAGATCAGCCATTACATCAACCTCGCGATCCACGAAGACATCCCCTTTGGCCGCGAGCTCGTCATGCGCGGCAGTCTGGAACGCCTGACGCCGGTGCTGATGACCGCGCTCTCTGCGGGCGTGGCGCTGGTGCCGCTGATGCTGGGGGCGGATGCGCCGGGAAAGGAGATCCTGCACCCGGTCGCCATCACCATCTTCGGCGGCCTGGTCACGGCGACCCTGCTGGATACGGTGCTGACGCCAACCCTGTTCCTGCGCTATGGCCGCAAACCGCTTGAAGCACTTGTCGCGCAAGCGCGTGCCGCCAAAAGCCAGGACGGTCGTCGGCCCGCCTCCGCGCAACCCCTCGAAACCTTCTAGGAGAAGAACCCATGTCTGTTCGAACGTTTCTCGCTGTCGCCCTCACGCTGGCAAGCCTTGCCGCGCCCGTTCTTGCCAGCCCTCCCGGCATCGGCCCGAATGGCGGGATCAGGGTCGACACGGGCACGGTGCATGTGGAGCTGGTCGCCGACGGCACGCCCACGATCACTGTCTACATTTCAGACAGCAGCTATGCCCCTCTGGATGCGGCCGGGTGGTCGGGCAACGCGATCTTGCTGGTCGACGGCAAGCCCCAGCGTTTTCCCCTTGAGGCGACGGAAGCAGGCACCTTGTCCGGGACGGCTACGGTGCCTGTCATGCAAGATGTGAAGGGTGCGCTTCAGCTTACGGCGCCGGACGGAAGCTCGACACAGGCGAAGTATTGAGCAACACGGGCTGTTGGATCGCAACCTTTCGTGAACCGCAGTGGTACCGACGCGTCGCGGGACGTCAGCTGACGCGGAGCGTGATCCAAACGAGCGCGACATAGCGCACGGCCTTGGCCAAGGTCACGACCAGGGTCACGCGCCACAAAGGTTCGCGCATCAGGCCGGCGACAACAACCAGCGGGTCCCCGATGACGGGGACCCAAGCCAGAAACAAGGTCCACCAGCCGCGCAGTCCGTACCAGCCCTGCGCGCGTGTAAGTGCCGCAGGAGAGACTGGCGACCAGCGCAAATGGGCACCGTCACGCATCAGCCACCCGAGGCCCCACATCGCCAACGCGCCGAGGACATTCCCGGCGGTGGCGACCGTGACCAGCAGCCAGACCGGATGTCCACCGGCGAGAACAAGGGCAGCCAGTACGACCTCTGACTGCGCCGGAATGAGTGTTGCCGCGACGAAGGCGGCGGTGAACAGGCCGGCAAGGGCAAGCATAGGGTCAGGCGACCCGACGCGGCCACTGGCGGTGGAATGCATCGATCACGACCGCATGCTGGTGAGCCTCGTCGGCGTGTTCTGCAAGGACCGGGTGGTCTGCGGGCAGGTCGAGATGATCGTGCGCGACCTTTTCGGGGTCGAAGGCGGGCCAGAGCCGCATGACCGCGACCAGGGCCAGCGCACCGACTGCGGCGAGAAGAAGAGCAGCGGCAGGCAAATCCATCGAAGCTCCGGCCCAGCCTGCCAGCGGATAGGTCACAAGCCAGGCGGCGTGGCTGAGTGCGAACTGTGCGGCAAATACCGCCGGCCGATCCTCGGGGCGGGCCGAGCGGTTCAGGATACGCCCGATCGGGGTCTGGGTCAGGGCAAAGCCGAACCCGATGATAGCCCAGAGCGCCATCAGCGCCGGAAGACCGCCCGCCAACCCGGTGGCGGCAACCCCGGCCAGCATAAGTCCGGCCCCGGCCAGCATCACAGGGCGGTCGGCGAACCGCTCAAGGATGCGTGGCAGCAGAAATGCCGCCAGCATCGACCCGCCCCCGAAAGCGGCAAAGGTCAGCGCGACCTGCGGTTCGCCGAGCGCCAGGCGGCTGTCGCGTAGCCCTTTAATGGGCTCTGCCTCAATCTGTGTGGCGGAGGGGCAGCATTCTTGCCCTCAACAGTTCTGGCCCGGCTCGGCCGTACATGGCGCGTTTGAGGGTCTTCAGACGATTAATCTGACCTTCTGCTTG
>Ga0075157_10002243_pt1 | contig 11339 bp, 12 predicted proteins | sample JI81BgreenDNA_FD_70967 | JGI IMG/M metagenome (GOLD analysis project Ga0075157, IMG submission 70967) | Wastewater effluent complex algal communities from Wisconsin, to seasonally profile nutrient transformation and Carbon sequestration -... | ecosystem: Engineered > WWTP > Effluent > Algae...
ACGGGATGAAGGCATGCCGATTCTGGAAGCCGCGCTGGAGGGGGCGAAGTTGCGCCTGCGCCCGATTTTGATGACGTCTTTCTCATTCATTCTCGGTTGTGTGCCACTGATGCTGGCTTCCGGATCCGGCGCTGTCTCGCGCAGCACCATGGGCACGGGAGTGGTGTACGGCATGAGCTTTTCCACCATCATTGGCCTTTTCCTGATTCCCATTTGCTACGTCTTTGTGCAGCGCATCGCAGAGCGCAAGTCTTCTGCCAGCAACGCGCCCGCCCTTGAAGCCACCGAGGCAAGCGATTGAACATTTTCCCATCCATCCACCACATCCTCATGCGCGTACTTCCGGTATTCCCGTTTCTGCTCCTCACCACCTCCTGCGTGCTGGGCCCGAATCCTGATTCTCCGCGAATGGATTTGCCCGGCTCAATCCGCGGCGATGCGCCTCCCCACGGCGCTTCCTTCGGCGACAAGTCATGGCGCAAGGTGTTCACGGACTCGACCTTGCGCACTCTCATCGATCGCTCCCTGAAAAACAACCCTGACCTCGTCGCGGCGACGTATCGCATCGAGCAGGCACGCGCCCAGGCGAACGTGGCGCGCTCGCAATTTTTCCCGCAGATCAACGGCGGTGCGGATGCCACCACCAACTACGGCTCGCCGAATGCCAATCAAGTCCCCCCCGGCGGTAATCGTCGCTCGGAGTCTTACAACCTCAGCGGCTTCCTCAGTTGGGAGCTCGACCTGTGGGGGAGCATCCAACGCAACAATCAGGCCGCCCGCGCCCGCTTGCTTCAAGCACAATACCAACGCGATGGAGTGCAGACACTTCTCATCGCCGCGGTCGCCAGTGCCTATGTCGATCTGAAAAATCTCGACGAGCGCCTGGCCATTGTGAGACGCACGGTGGAAAGCCGCAAAATCTCGCTCGATCTCGTGAAATCGCGAAAAGATGGTGGCGTGAGTTCGGATATCGAGGTGCGTCAGGCCGAGTCCCTGCTCGCCCAGGCGCAGGTGCTCATCCCCACCACCGAGTTGGGCATAGCGACGAAGGAAAATGAAATCCGCGCTCTGCTCGGCGAATACCCTGGCGGCATCACGCGCGGTGGTAGCTTCGATAGTCTGGAGAAAGTCACGCGGATCTCCGCGGGCTTGCCTTCCTCTCTGATCGCGCGGCGTCCCGATGTTGCCGCAGCGGATCAAAATTTCCAAGCTGCCACGGCGCAGATCGGCGTGGCCGAGGCTCTGCGTTTCCCCACTCTGTCTCTCACGGGTCGTGGCGGCCTGATGAGTGCGGAACTCCACAATTTGCTGGAAGGGCGCTCGGGTGCATTTTCATTCGGACCCAATTTGACCGGTCCCTTGTTCGATGCCGGAAATCGCCGCGCTCGCGTGGAAGGTGCCAAAGCCGCCGCGAAAACCGCGATGGCGGAATATGATGGCGCGGTCAAAACCGCCTTCCGGGAAGCGGCGGACGCGATCATTTTCTATCAAAAAACAGATCAAATCATCAGCGAACAAAAGCGATTGGTGACCGCGCAAAGCGCTGCCGCTCAGTTATCCATGGAGCGCTTCAAGGGCGGTGTCACCAGCTACCTGGAGGTGTTAGACTCCGAGCGCAATCTTTTCAACTCCGAGCTCAATCTTGCCGATGCCCGTGCCGACCGCATGCGCGCCGTGGTCCAGGCCTACCGCGCCTTGGGCGGGGGTTGGAAATGATTTCCCAAGCCTATGCTCGCATTCTTATCCATTCTCTTCCTGTTAGTCGCCAGTTGTGTGTTGATCCACGGATTCGGCATGCTTTGGGGAATGAAGCGCATGGTCAACATCTGGCCGAAAACAAACGGTACCGCCCATGCCTTTCAGATGGTTTGGATCCTCATCCGCGTGGTCTTCGGGCTGCTGCTCTTGCATCTCTTGCAAATCGGCGTGTGGGCGGCATTTTTCCGCTACAGGGGGTTTTTCCCGGATGTGGAAACCGCTTTCTATTACTCCGCCACCAGCTATTCCACCGTGGGTTATGGCGATGTCATTCCTCCGGACCACTGGCGTGTGTACGGCGCGATCGAGGCCGTCACCGGCATATTGATGTTCGGCTGGAGCACGGGTGTGCTGTTTTCGATCGTGAATCGCTTTCAGCGCCATCTCATCCCTTTTCCCGATCACAAGTCCGACGCGAACGCGGATTGAACAAGGGCGGTTTCAGCATATTGCCGGAAAACCAATCTTCCGCCTGCGCGTTCGGTCCCTGACGCGCTCTCGCTGGCAGTTGGAAAAGATTGGTTTTCGCACTGCGGCGATCAGGAGCAGGACAGTTTGTGGTTGTATCGACTGCCGAATTCGCGGATAAGCCGTGCCAACCATGAAAGTTTTAGTCGTAGGAAAAGGCGGTCGCGAACACGCGCTGGTTCGTGCTTTGGCGGAATCTCCCGCCCGGCCGGAAATGTATTGCTTCCCGGGCAGTGATGCGATTTTCACCATCGCCCAGCCGGTGCCCGTCAAGACGCTCCACGAGCTGATCGCCTGGATGAAGGAAAATGCCATCGATCTCTGCGTCGCGGGGGAGGAAAGCTACCTCGTGAAAGACGAAGGACTCGCGAATCTGTGCGAACAGGCGGTCATCCCGTGCTGGGGTCCGCACAAGCAGTCGGCGCAACTGGAGGCGAGCAAGGAATTTTCCAAGGCATTCCTTTTGCGCCACGGCATCCCCACGGCGCAGGCGACGGTGGTGAACACCCGCGAGGAAGCGTTGGCAGCCATTGCCGGGAAATACCCGACCGTGTTGAAATTCGATGGCCTCGCTGCGGGCAAGGGCGTGGCGGTTTGTCCCGATGAAGCGAGCGCGCAGGCGTTTTTGCAGGAGGTGCTGGTGCAGCGGCGCTTCGGTGACGGGCGTTTGTTGGTGGAGGATTGTCTCACCGGCCCGGAGGTCTCGATCTTCGCCGCCATCGTTGATGACCACTATCTGATTTTCACTCCCGCCCGCGATTACAAACGCGCGCTTGATGGCGACGAGGGACCGAACACCGGCGGCATGGGTGCCGTGGCCAGCCGGCAACTGATCAGCGCGGAAATGTTAGAAACGATTGAAAAGCAAATCGTCGAGCCGACGGTGCGTGGCCTGCGTTCGGAACATCTGCCCTATCGTGGGTTCCTCTACTTCGGCCTGATGCTCACGCCGGATGGTCCCAAGGTGATCGAATACAACTGCCGCTTCGGCGATCCCGAGTGCCAGGCGGTGATGCCGCTGGTGAAGGGCGATCTCGCACAATTCTGCCTCGATGGCGCGCGCGGTGTCCTACGCCCCGAACTCATCGATTTCTCCGAGGGCTGGAGTGTGGCGGTGATTTTGGCATCGTCGGGCTACCCGGAAATCTCGCGCAACGGCGATGAAATCTCAGGACTGGCGGAGGTGAGCGCGGCGCGCGTCTATCACGCCGGCACCAAGCAGCACAAGGACGGCATGTGGGTGACCCATGGCGGCCGTGTGCTCGCTGTGGTGGCCATGGCCGATACCCGCGAACAAGCGGCGGCATTGGCCCATCGCGAGGCTGCCAAGATCGACTTCCCCGGCTCGCAACGCCGCTCGGACATCGGCATCAAGAATTTCTAACATTTTCCGACATGAGCACCTCATTGACAGCCGAAGACATCGCCCACGCCATCGACTCGCTGGCCGCCCAAATCCGCGAGCGCCATCCGGAGCAGGCACTCACCATCATCGGCATCCGCAGCCGTGGCGATGAGGTGGCGGAGCGCCTGTGTACGCTGCTCGCCGTCGAGGACCGCGAGCTGAACTTCGGCACGCTGGACATTTCCCTGTACCGTGATGACTTCGAGCACCTGCGGGAAAACCCCAAGCTGCAGGGCAGTGACATCGACTGCGCCATCGATGACGCCACGGTCATTCTGGTGGACGATGTGCTGTTCACCGGTCGCACCATCCGCGCGGCATTGGATGCGCTTTCCGACTACGGACGCCCCGCCAAGGTGGAGTTGGCGGTATTGATCGATCGCGGCCACCGGGAAATGCCGATCCAGCCGGATTTCGTGGGGATTTCTCTCGCCACGGCGCGCCTTGATCATGTATGGGTTTCCTTAGAAGGCACCGATGGTGAAGACAAGGTGCTCGTCACGCCGCGTTCATGAGTTCCATTCCCCAGCGCAAGAAATCGCCGGAAGAGCTGGCCGCTCTTCGCGCTCAGGAATTGGCCTCACATCCCGCCTACCAGGCTCTTGCGCCAACCCCGGCCCCTGTCCCCGTGGCCGCGCCGCCACCCGCCGCCATCAGCGCGCCTCCGGAGCCTCCCGCCCGCACCCCGATCCCGGCTGCCACGCCTTCTCCCATTCCGGCACCAGCTCCCTCTGAGCAGGATACCCCCACGCGCTTGCGCAAAACGCCGCCCTTGAAACATGGCCACTTGCATGCCTTCGAGGGCCTTCGTCCCGCCGCTGCCGCCGAGGTCACCGCTGGCGCGCAAGGCACCCACGCCGCCCTGCCCCCACGCAAGCACGATGGCAGGGAACTCCAGGAAATGCGCCACCGTGGCATGATGCAAACGCGCCCACCCGTCCAGCAACTCATCCGCATGGAGCTCCACCCCGTCATGGCCGGCATCCTCTACATCATCGGCGTGGCGGTCATCGTACTCACCATCCGCTACTGGAGCGACGACGGCACACAACGCTACTACAGTCCCGGCATCGGCTGCGGCTCGCTGTTGCTGACCAGCCTCTACCTTTATCTCAAAAAACCCCGCGCCCGCCACCACGCCGCCATCCTTAGCGGCCTCTGCCTCCTGGTGCTGGGCTTTGTCATCCTTCTCACCCTGAAAAATCCCCATGCCCCGTAAGGACTTGCTAGACATTCATTCGCTGAGCACGGAAGAAATCACCGCTCTTCTCGATCAAGCCGCACCGTTCAAGGAGATCTTCACCCGCTCCGTGAAAAAAGTCCCCGCCCTCAAGGGCAAAGGCGTGCTGATGCTGTTCTACGAGCCCTCCACCCGCACCCACTCCTCCTTCGAGGTCGCCGCCAAGCGCCTGTCCGCCGATGTCACCAACTTCGACGTCCCCTCCTCCTCCATCACCAAGGGCGAGTCCGTGCGCGAAACCATCGAGACCCTCCAGGCCATGCGCACCGACTACATCATCGTGCGCCACAGCCGCTCCGGCCTGCCCGCCGCGATCGCAAAAATGACCAACGCCAGCGTCATCAATGCCGGGGATGGTGCCCACGCCCACCCCACCCAGGCCTTGCTCGATGCCTTCACGCTGCGCGAAATCCACCCCAACCTGCGCGGCAAAAAAGTCCTCATCATCGGCGATATCCTCCACAGCCGCGTCGCCCGCTCCACCACGGAAATTTTCCTCCGCCTCGGCGCGGAAGTCGCCTGGCTGGCCCCCGGCTCCCTGCTCCCCAGCTACCCGCCAGCAGGCGTCACCTGCTTCACAGACTACGACACCGCCCTGCGCTGGAACCCCTGCGCCCTCTACCTCCTGCGCGTGCAAATGGAACGCCAGGACGTCCAGTATTTCCCCAGCCTGCGCGAATACCACCGCGTCTATGGTGTCACGGAGGAGCGCCTCAAACGCATCGCGGATGCCGGCATCCACATCATGCACCCCGGCCCGGTCAATCGCGGCGTGGAGCTCTGCGATGCCGTCATGGACTACCCCCTCTCCCTCATCAACCAGCAAGTGGAAAACGGCATCGCCGTGCGCATGTCCGTGCTCTACTCGCTGAAGCCGGAGAGCTGATCCACGGCTCGCGAGCTTTTTGATCGCAAAGCCCCGGTCCCCGTGCTACGTTGCGTCCACTCATGCGGCGTCTGTTCCGACCACTGTTTCTCGTCTTGCTGATCTTCCTCGGCCTGCCCATGCTTGCCGTGGTATCCTGCCAGCACAAGCTGATCTACTACCCGCGCCCCTACCCCCCTGCGCACGATGCACAGTGGACCAAACAAACGCAGGGGAAAATCCTGTCCTTCACCACCTCCGCCGGGCGGCAGCAGGCCTATTTCTTCCGCCCCCGTCCCGCCCAGCCACCCCAGCGCCTGTGGCTCGTCTGCGGCGGCAATGGCACCCTCGCCACCGAATGGTCCGTTTTCATGAAGCACGAGGCGCCCCCCGAGGACGCCTACCTACTCATCGACTACCCCGGCTACGGCCACAACGAAGGCTCCCCCAGCCCCGCAAAAATCCGCGAAACCCTCCGCCAAGCCGTGCCCCTCGCCGCAAAGGAACTCGGCTGGAGCGATGCCGAGCTGCGCCAACGCACCCGCATCTTCGGCCACAGCCTGGGCTGCGCCGTCGCCCTCATCGGCGCGGAGGAGTTTTCCCTCCGGCGCGGCGTGCTGCTCGCCCCCTTCACCAGCACCATGGACATGGCCCGCGAAATCACCGGCATGAACATCGGCTTCCTCGTCACCCATCGCTTCGATAACCATAAAATCCTCTCCCAGCTCTCACACTTGCCCGACACCCACATCGAGCTGCTCCACGGCCTTACCGATGGCGTCATCCCCGCCACCATGTCGCGCCAACTCCACGCCATTTCCCCCTCCCGCTTCCCCCTCTCGCTGCGCGAACAATGCGGCCACAACGACTGGCAGGACACCCAGGTGCCCACCATCGTTCAGGCCATGAACGCCGTGCAATGACGCCATGAACCACACCCCATCCCCAGTTCTCATCACAGGAGGCGCCGGCTTCATCGGCTCCAATCTCATCATGCACCTGCTGGATGCCACCGATTGGCACATCATCCACCTCGATGCCCTCACCTACGCCGGAAACCTCGATGGCTGGGGCCACTACCGCCATCACCCGCGTCACCACTTCGTCCACGGCTCCGTCACCGATGCCCCACTGCTCCAGCATCTGTTCCGGCAACACCAACCCCAGGCCGTCATGCACCTCGCCGCGGAATCTCACGTGGACCGCTCCATCGATGGCCCCGCCGTCTTCGTGCAAACCAACGTCGTCGGCACCGCAAATCTGCTGGAACAGGCACATCACTACTGGACCCACCTGCCGCCCGAGCGGAAACATGCCTTCCGCCTGCTGCATTTGTCCACGGATGAAGTACACGGCTCGCTCCTGCCGCACGATCCCCCCTTCACCGAGAGCACCAGCTACGCCCCGCGCTCCCCCTACTCCGCCACCAAGGCCGCGGCCGATCACCTCGTGCGCGCCTGGCACCACACTTACGGCTTTCCCGGCATCGTCGCCAATGCCTCCAACAACTACGGCCCGCGCCAGTTTCCGGAAAAACTCATCCCCCTCGCCATCCTCAACATGCTGCGCGGCACACCCATCCCTCTCTACGGCGATGGCTCGCAGATCCGCGATTGGCTCCACGTGCACGACCACGCCCGCGCCCTGGTCGATATCCTCGAACGCGGCACCATCGGCCACAGCTACATCATCGGCACCGGCCGGGAAACCACCAACCGCGCCCTGCTCCACCTCCTCTGCTCGCTCATGGATGAAATCCACCCGCGTGCCGATGGCCTGGCGCATGAAACCTCCATCCACCCCGTGACCGACCGCCCCGGCCACGATCACCGCTACGCCATCGATGCCAGCCATTTGCGCAGCACCCTCGGCTGGCAACCGCGTTACGAGCTCACCCAAGGCCTGCGCGACACCATCGCGTGGTACCTCGACCATCCCGATTGGTGGCAGTCCATCCTCGATCACCGCTACGCCATGCAACGCCTCGGCCGCCTGCCGTAAGGCCCGTGCCAGCCCACGGCTCAAGCCTCACGCCCCGCCAGATACTCGCGCACGCTGTTTCCCTTCATGACAAACAGTACCACCGCCGGATAGAGGAACGTGACCAAAACACCGAACACCTGCGAATACTGCATCACCGGTCCCATCACCGCGCTCATGCTGCCGGGCATGCCCTGATACATCGTGTCCGCCAACCGTTTCGTGGCCGGAATCACGTGACTGAAGGTGTACACCAGCGCCGCCAGCTTGAAGGCGATCGAGGCCCAGGCATAGCGGACCGACATCACCCGCCCGCTCTCGCGGCTTTTCAACAAGCCGATCCCCGCGAGGATCAACATCACCGTCAGCACCACGTTGAACGCCAGCGACGCATAGGTGTAAGGCCCCAGTGCCGTGAGATACTCGCTCACCGCCTTTTCCAGCCCGGCGTTCGTTGGCCTGCCCGGCATGCTGGTAGCGCCCAGGCCCTTCGCCATGCCCCCGAGAAACAAGGTGCCCAGCAAACCTGCCAGAATCATGAAAAGCCCATACGCCGCCACCACCAGATGCATGATGCCAAACACCTTGATCGCCCCCGGCTCAGGTGCCGCCGGCATATCGAACACGGGTGGCGGCTGAGGCATCCCCTGCATCTGCGGCGTCTCATAGGGCGAGGGTGTTTGCATACCAGCCATCTAACCCACACCCCCTCCCCCTGACAACCACAATGCCCCGAAAAGACAGGAGCGCGGACTTCAGTCCGCTTCAGGAGACAGGAGACAGGAGACAGGAGACAGGAGACAGGAGACAGGAGACAGGAGACAGAAGACAGAGATCGGATGTCAGAGGCCAGAGGTCAGAGGTCATTCTCCGAAGAGCCCGGCGCAGGAAGCCACCAAAAACCCATCACACCGCTGCGTCCAAGGCCAACATGGTTATCACAACTGTTAGATAAATAACAAAATACGATCAAGATATCCAATCCACAAAGCGATCAAAACAACATGCGCAACCTGTTGAAAATGAACAACTTGCAGAGATCAAGAAAATCCCGTTGCCATTGTTTGCAGATGTGATATCAACTCAGGCCGAACTAATTGAACTGTTCTGCTGAAAATGTTCTCATCCAAACGCATTCACAGAATCGCACTAGCTGTCGCGGGAGCGATTACGTTCATGGTGCTACTTACCTTTTCGTTGGGTCAGATCCAGAACGAGGCATCCGGTCGTGGGGCTGAGTTTGAATGGCTTCGTCTTGGACAGGAACGAGCAAATGACATTTTGGATTGGGATCGACTAGGGCTTTCTCATATTGGTTGGCAATCGGGGCGAGCTATCAACAGAGCCATCGGAGAGCACTCGGGCATGGGGAACAATTTTGCCCGAGGTTGGGTTCTTCTTTCGGCTTGCGGATGCGTTGCACTCGGTTTAGGTGCGAGTTCCTACCTAATCGCCCTGGTTCTTGGGGCATCTACTTCAAAAAGAATCGCAGAACAAGCCGGCTCATCCAACGGCGGTTAACGTCCTATTTTGAATTCGGGCTTCCTTTCCCGCCGTGGATGGCCTATTCGTTCGCTACTAAAATGAAGACGCTACTATTCGCAATCATTCTAGCTACTCCTGTGTTTGGAGATATCGCTTGGACTCATAAAAATGTAGAAGGACAGGATGGAGGTCTTGCTGCTGACTACGTGTTTTACATGGCAAGCATGGATAAGACAGGGGATCACATCATGAGTGTTCACAAGGTTCGGGCTATATATGCATACACCAACCCTCGAAAAGAGATCGTCATTGCTGAATACGAATATAGCAACGGACTTAGTGTCACGATTAGCAAGGCAAAGCGTGAGGATCTCGAGCTACTATCGGAGGGTAGGGATGTGAAGGCAGAGGTAATTCGCCAATACATGCTAGAGTTGGAAGGCGAGAGAGGAGCAATGGCGAGACTGAAGATCACTAAACCGTTGAACATAGAGCAGCAGAATGATCTTCTTAACCTATCGGTTCTGATGACACTCGAACGTTGGCCAGTAAAGAAGCCATAAGCGAACAAGGCGCTCCATCCAACGGCGGGTAACGCTCCAGTTTGACTTCGAGCTTCCCTTCCCGCCTTGGATGAGCTAGACTTTCTCCAGTAGACTTTGTCCTCTGGATTCCTCTCACGATGGGCTGGGCTTGTGCGACGGATGGCGGAAGCAGCCGTTAGGGAAAGTTGAGGGGCGATAAATGTTTTGAGAATTGCCCGACGCGGAACCGCAGAGTTCTGGCTCGGATTGTGCGACGTGAGGCAGTGCCGTTTTTCCCTGATTCGCCCTCACGATGAAGCCTCCCTGGCGGACATCGGTGAGCGGGACCATTTCGGGAGAACAAGCCATGCATGGCGACGCGATTCACGCCTTTGTCCACTTTCGGGCTTGCCCCTCGCGCGCCATCACTCTATCGTTCTGCAAAAATGAAATTTCTACTCACTATCTACTGTTTGTTTTTAGGCATCTTGGCCTCTTTCGCTGAGGAGCAGGACTTCAAGGTAGCCGAATCAGTGCTACGCCCCTTGGAGGGAGAATACTCTTTCAATCCTTCTGACACGGATGAGATGGCGATAGTCCATGTCAAGTTTCGCCGTCCGAGCAAAAGTGAAGGAGGCAAGAAGGACGAGTGGCGCGCTGATGGCAAGATGCACAATTCATTCCACGGAACAGTCGTGAACTTCAAAGGAGCAATCGTTTACAAGGACGGAGATGACGTGGTAGTTTACGGTCAGTTTTTTGGATTCAAGCTTAAGAAGGGGGTTTTGGACTGGCTGGGGAACTATGAAAGGCAGCTTTACCTCCAGAAGCAGGAACCAGCAGAACAAGCCGGCACTGGGCAACCCGCTACCCGCCCCGTGGATGAGCCGGAGGGTGGCGACAAACCTCAACCTGAAGCGGAGGGGCGCTCCCGGTAGCGGGTTGCCAGGCCTCGACGTTCTCTCAAAAAAATGAAGATTCCATTACTTGCCCTTTTACTTTCAAGCATGAATCTGACTGCAGGCGAACAACCGTGGGAGATTGTCCAGGCAGTAACCGAACAGATTTCAGATAAAGGCATCACAATCACAGTCACAATCAGAAACGTTTCTAGCGATAATCATATCATCCCAGCTTCCATTTACGAAGGCCAAGATGGAATGGCTATACCCAACAGCTTTCTATGGACAGAAGGATTGAGCATGAATGAAGCGATGCGTCCGGCGCTCACTCACTACTACACACACAATAGTGGGTCGTGTTACGGATTTACGAAGCATCTGACGATACGGCCAAAGGGAGAAGTAAGTTTTATTATGTATGATGAGATCGCCACTGTTGGAAAGCGATTACTGCTAGTTTTCGATTCTGTTTTGCCTGTTTCACCGGCTATACCAGAGTATACCTCTCTAGAGTTTGGCGCACCCAAAGTGCTTGCCGATGTATCCAAATACAGAATTATAGGAGCCATCACCGTAGCCAAACCAAAGACGAGAGAACAAGATTAGATGAGAAGGCAGTGACTGGCGGCGCGTGAGCGCTGTGCTAGAATCTCACTGCCATGAAAACACAAATTCCATCCATCACCATCGGTCTCGATCTCGGCGATAAGAA
>Ga0075157_10002244_pt1 | contig 11335 bp, 8 predicted proteins | sample JI81BgreenDNA_FD_70967 | JGI IMG/M metagenome (GOLD analysis project Ga0075157, IMG submission 70967) | Wastewater effluent complex algal communities from Wisconsin, to seasonally profile nutrient transformation and Carbon sequestration -... | ecosystem: Engineered > WWTP > Effluent > Algae...
CTATTCTATAACCGCACATCCGAACTCACCACCCTCGAAAACTGGATTTTGGCCCGCACCCGCCTCATCACCATTTTAGGCTTATCCGGTATTGGCAAAACCGCCCTTACACTCCAACTAATCCCACAAATTCAACACGAATTCGATTACATTATCTGGCGAAGTCTCCGCAACTCTCCACCCCTGGCATCACTCCAAACCGACATAATTCAATTCCTCTCCCAACAGCAAGAAACCGAATTACCCTCACTGATTGAGTATTTACGATCGCACCGCTGTCTCATTATCCTCGATGATGTGCAAACCATCTTCAGCAGCCAACAACTCGCAGGAAATTACCAACCAGGATATGAAAATTACGGCGCATTCTTCAAACAAATAACAGAATCATCCCACAACAGTTGCCTCATCCTCCTGAGTTGGGAAAAACCCAGAGAAATCGCCGCATTAGAAGGCGAAAACCGCCCCTGCAAATCTCTGCAACTCAACGGTTTAGGCCCGGAAGCACAAGAAATATTCAGAGAAAAAGGATTAGCAGAACCGGAGAAATGGTCAGAACTAATCGACCTTTACCGAGGCAATCCCTTATGGTTAAATATAGTTGCCACTTTGATTCAAGACTTATTCGGCGGTAGCGTTTCCGAATTTCTATCCTATGATACCCTATTCTTAGGAGACTTAGAATCACTCCTGCACCAGCATTTCGATCGCCTAACCGCATCCGAACAACAGGCGATCGCATGGCTAGCCAATACCCCCGAACCAGCCGACATCTCAAAAATACCAGAAAACCTGCAACTATCACCGCCAGAACTCTTGAAAGTCATGCAATCTTTAGGACGACGGTCATTAGTTGAAACAGTAAAACAAAACGGGCGATCGCACTTTACGATCGGGCCAGTAATCAGAGAGTATATAATCAACAAAACCCGACACAAAAACTGATAAACTTATCAATTTTAGTCGTGGAGGCAGAAACCGGGTTTTTTACGAAAATACTGCATACCTGCCTAGAATTTGGTAAAAAACCCGGTTTCTTTGATATTGATGCGTAAGTCTTGAATCTGCATTTACTTAGCAATTACTGACCCCACTCACGGAGTTTTACAATGGCTACAGCAACATTATTAAGTCACGAAATAGCAGAAGGTCAAAGACTAATAGACGCTCTAAATGCAGCACATCTATCAGTTGACTCTGCTCTCTGGAACTACGCACCAGAACCAGAAACATGGCGGCTAATGCTCACCTCACCTCTGTACGATAGCGAAGGGCCTCTTAAAACTTATGGGGAAATTCTGTCAGTCTTTCGCGAAGTTAAACCTGAATTGAAAATCGATTGGACAGCACTTGTAGCAGTAAGCCCAAAACATGACTTAATTGAGGGCTTACGTCAGATACAACAAGATTGGAATTTAGACTTATCAGGCAGAAGAATGACGAATGATCGGATTAATCAGACGTGGGTCGAAGATGCTTACATTTATCAAATCAAGTGAGTTGACACGGCAAAAAATAGCTTAAAATAGGTGTGATCGCTCTCCCTCTCACCTAACCTTTAGGATTACTATATTAATGAAAATCGCCACCTGGAACGTCAACTCAATCCGCACCCGCATAGAACACGTTACTAGCTGGTTGCAAACCAACTCCCCAGACGTTCTCTGCCTCCAAGAAACCAAAGTTACAGACAAAGACTTCCCCCTAGAACCCTTCACCAACCTCGGCTACAACTGCTACATTTCCGGTCAAAAATCCTACAACGGCGTTGCCATTTTTAGCCGATCGCCCCTAACGCAAATCACCACCGGATTTGCCCCCATTCTCGGCGACGAAACCACAGGTATTTTTGACGAACAAAAACGCCTCATAGCGGGGATTATAGACGATATTTGCATTATTTGCGTATACGTTCCCAACGGTTCCGAAGTCGGCAGCGAGAAATATGAGTACAAGCTAAAGTGGCTCAAACTGCTGCAAGAATACCTCAAAATAGCACTAGATAAATCCCCCAACTTGTGCATTTGCGGCGACTTCAACATCGTCCCGGACGATCGAGATATCCACAATCCCAAAGCCAATGCTAACTCCGTCGGCTTGTCTGTTGCCGAGCGCCTCGCACTAACAGAAATCATAGAATTAGGATTAAACGACCCCTTTCGCAAATTCACATCAGAAGGCGGTCATTATAGCTGGTGGGACTACCGCGCCGCCGCATTTCCCCGCAACAACGGCTGGAGAATCGACCACCATTATCTCAGCCCTCCCCTGTACGAACAAGCAAAAAACTGTACAATAGACATTGCTCCCAGAAAATTAATCAAACCCAGCGACCACGCCCCCGTAATTGTCGAAATTTGATTTATGAGTTATAAATAAAACTAAGGCAAAAGAAACCGGGTTTCTACCATAAATCTTAGGTTGAGCAACGATAAATTTAAGAAACCCGGTTTCTCGATCCTATGCGTAACTCCCGATCCAGTTAATAACAACCAACAACCAAAAATCATGTTCTTAGTAACCGGAGCAACAGGCGCACTAGGCCGCCGAATTGTACGAGAAATCAGACAGCAAGAAAAGCCTGTCCGCGCATTCGTTCGCCTCGCATCTCGCTACTCTGAACTAGAAAACCGAGGCGCTGAGATTTTTATTGGCGACTTGAAACAAGACAAAGATATTAAAAAAGCCTGCCAAGGAGTGCAGTACATCATCAGCAGCCACGGCACCGGGGGCGACGTTCAAGCAGTACACTACCGCGCTAACATAGAATTGATCGACTGTGCCAAAGAAGCCGGAGTGCAGCACTTTGTCTTTCTTTCGGTACTGGGAGTCGATCGAGGATACGAAGATTCCGCAGTATTCAAAGCCAAGCGAGAAGTAGAAAAATACCTGCAAAACAGCGGCTTGAATTATACAATCTTGCGGCCTGCAGGTTTTGCTTCCAGCTTGTTACCGCTAGCAGAAAGATTTCGAGAAACCGGACTTTACCTGCTGATTGGCGACGGCAAAAACCGCACCTCTGTTGTCAGTACCGACGACTTAGCTCATATTGCCGCAAACTCGCCAACAGTCGAGGGCGCCCGCAACCAAATTCTGCGAGTCGGTGGCCCGGATGTGCTGACAAGGGATGACATTCCCCGCATTTTCGGACGATTATTCAAGCGCGAACCGATGGTAATCAACCCGCCGCTGATGGTGTTTGACGGTTTGAGAAATGCCTTGGGTTTATTGAATCCTCAAGCTCAAAAAGACTTAGGAACTTTGCGGGTATTGCTGGGTAATGAGTATTTCTGTACTCCCGAAGAAGTGCAAAACTTGGAATCAATCTACAGCATGAAAATGGAATCCTTAGAAAGCTTTTTGCGGCGCAATTTGAGCGTTTAAAGTGCTAGTAATTCTCGTTACCAGGCTCTGCCTGGTAATGAGCAAATGTAACGCAAAATCGCACCTGAAAACCATTTAAGCAGAAATAGGTAGTGGTTGAGCACCAATATAGCTTGTAAGTGCGATCGGCGGAGAAGTCGGCTTAGCAATCAAATAACCTTGAACAAAAGTGGCTCCCCGTTCCCGCACCCACTCAAACTCCTCCAAAGTTTCCACACCTTCAGCAACAGTTTTAATTTCTAATTGAGCGGCAATTTCTAACATCTTTTCAGTAATTAGGGCCTTATAATAATCTTGATGGACGTTGCGAATCAATTGCATATCCAACTTAATAAAATCAGGACGAAGTTGGTGCATCAAATTTAAATTAGAAGAACCGCTGCCGAAATCGTCCAGGGCAATTAAAAATCCCGCTTCTCGGTAAAACCTCAGAATCTTAATCAAGTGATCGAGATCGGGGGGGTGCTGAGATTCGGCTACTTCAAAAACAATATTGCTGTGAGGAATTCCCGCTTCATCAATAGCCTGTACAGTCATTCGCAGGCACGTAGCGGGATCGTAAACTGAAGTCGGAGAAAAATTAATAAAAAGTAATTCTTTGAGATCGTACACATGGGCTTCCCGGATAGCGCGAGTCCGGGCTAAAGCATCTAATTGAAAAATTATACCTGCTGATTCTGCTTGGGCAAAAATCCGGCCCGGATAAATTAAGTTTCCTTGCTCGTCAATTCCTCGGAGCAGGGCTTCATGGGCAAAAATTTTAGAAGTATCTGAGGTATAAACAATGGGCTGAAAATGCGTAGTAATGCGTTGTTCGTACAATAAATCTAACAGCCAATCAGACTTGCTAAAATTAATAAAACTGTCTAAGGAAGTGCTGCGATAAAAATCGCTAAATTTAGGCTGTTCAACTTCGCGCATCCACAAAACTTTTGTCTCTTTCAACTCTTGAGTTGTCAGCACCGATGATGCTAGGGCGCTAAACTTTTCTCTCGCTATTCCCTCAAGCATAACGTACAAACACTTGCTCTCTTCTAAAAGCTTGAATTCAAGTTTAGCCTTGGTTAGTGCAGAAATAACCTTTTTGAGCGTGTGCGATACTGGAAACCACAGGTATAGACCTCCGCTGCCCTCTATTTTTGCGGGTACTGTTTCGCAGCGAGAGCAGGAGCCGAAGGCTTTGCCACTTATTTGCATTGGAATATCCTCCGGTTTTCGGGTTAATTTTAGACCCGCTAAGAACTATCTTTTATTATAAGCTCATTCAGCTATTAATTCATCTATCTCAAGATGTAAATCTTAATTAACTTGTATTTAAGAATTATTGCAGTATTTATACTTGCCTCCGGTTTCAAACCTTGCTCAAAGTTCTCAGCATTGAGTAAGTACCTGCGATCGAACACAGTCCCAAATCATCACAGAGGGAGAAGGCAAAGACTTGTTCTCTAGTCTCTACTGCTGCTCTGATTGTTTACGTTTTATTCTATAATTCCGTCTGCCAAAACAGTCGCTAGAGTTGATTTTTTAGCAAAGGAAAATTAACACGACCGTGAAGCGCAGCTATCCCGTAGGGAATCGCCCGATCGACTAATTTATGCGTACCACAAATCTACACACCCGGACGATCGCCCAAAACAAACTCACTTGCTGGAGCATATCCAATTTAATTTTATAATCGGGATGACAGGATTTGAACCTGCGACCCCCTCGTCCCGAACGAGGTGCGCTACCAAGCTGCGCTACATCCCGAAATTAGTCACTAGATTTTAAGCTTATCACATTCAAGTAAAAATTTAGCAACCTCGTATATAATTATTTGTAAAACACTACTCAGGCGGAGACAGACGTGACAGTTAAGCCCCAGTGGTTGCGAGTTAAAGCCCCCCAGTGGGAGCGCGTCGGCAACGTCAAAGAAATTTTGCGGGATTTATCCCTGAATACGGTTTGCGAGGAGGCGTCGTGTCCGAACATCGGCGAATGCTTCAACGCAGGTACTGCGACATTTTTGATTATGGGCCCGGCTTGTACCCGCGCCTGTCCTTACTGCGACATCGATTTTGAGAAAAAGCCCCAACCTTTAGATCCCACAGAACCCCAAAGATTGGCCCAAGCGGTGCAGCGGCTTAAACTCAACCACGTCGTGATTACCTCTGTCAACCGGGACGATTTGCCGGATGGGGGCGCGTCTCAGTTTGTCGAGTGCATTCAAGCAGTGCGATCGGCGATGCCCGATACAACTATAGAAGTTTTGATTCCCGACTTGTGTGGCAACTGGCAAGCTTTAGAAATTATTCTCGCAGCCGGGCCAGAGGTACTCAACCACAATACCGAAACCGTAAAGCGACTTTACCGGAAGGTGCGGCCGCAAGGAAAGTACGATCGCACCTTGGAACTATTGCAGCGAAGCCGCGAACTCGCACCTGGGGTTTACACCAAATCCGGCATCATGGTGGGACTCGGAGAAACAGACGCCGAAATTCGGGAGGCGATGCAGGACTTACGGGCTGTCGGCTGCGATATTTTAACAGTTGGACAGTACCTGCAACCGACTCAAAAGCACTTGAACGTCGAAAACTTTGTGCCTCCAGAACAGTTTGATGCTTGGAGAAAGTTTGGCGAATCTTTGGGATTCTTGCAAGTTGTCGCTTCTCCCTTAACTCGCAGTTCCTATCACGCCGAACAGGTGAGGGAACTGATGAAACTTTACCCACGCTAGCAATTTTAATTTGAGTTGACTCGCGCCCGTTAGCGAAGCCCTCGAAGAGGATCGCACCATTCTCAGTAAGATAGGATTGAGCCACTCGCCCACAAAGAAACCGGGTTTTTTAACCGAGATTTAGGGCTTTAATCAAGTATTTTGGTGAAAAAACCCGGTTTCGACGCACCCCTACGTCCAGGGCTTTAAGACCCGATCGAGTCAACAGCAACGAAAAACCTGCGCTTTCTGTGACGGCATGGTGCAAAAAACCCCGTTTCTGATGCTGGGGTTCTCGGCCTGATGTTAAGCCCGAAGCAGCAGCCCATAGCAAAACAATTATCGGTCGATCGCCCCCTCAAACTCATGACTTACGCAAAAGACATCGAGAAACCCGGTTTTTGCGTCAGCCAATAACTCGGTACAGGGGACTCTAGCAACTCTGAGACCCATATTCTATAATGGATTAAACTTCCGCGCTCACGGCAGCGTATTTAATCAAGAGCGCCGAGTTATATAAAGTTTTATTAAAAAAATGGCTAATTTTCCGAAGTGATCGGGAACCAGGTAATCGGTGATGAAGATTAACTTAACTTCTGACTAACGTCACTTGTTTATAGCGAGTCACTATCTATACTAGCTACATAAACAAAGAAGTACAACACACTTTTCGGGCCTTCAACCTGTTACATCAGAAAGTTCTTAGCGTTTTCCAGAATCTTGGTAAAACAAGTGGGGCAGCAAAAGTTCGATCTCTCCAACAGCAAAAAAGTCAGGAAAGTTACTAAAGAAACACAAAGCGGTGATGCTTCGTCTTAACCAAGTGGGCATCTTAATTATAAATAACCGCCAAGCGTAGCATCTTTTCACCGGAGCCACTGAGAAAATCACTATGCCAGCCACCTCTTTTTACGCTGAAGCTGAATTCGACGAACAACTGCGAGTCAATCCCTTGCCAGGTGATGTGTTGGATGAAGATGTTGAAGAAGCTGGAGACGAACTGCTCGACCAAGACCCAGCAGAGACAGAAGATGCAGACCCAGCAGCCAAATTGCAAAAAAATGCCAACCGTCGCACTACAGATTTAGTGCGCCTGTACCTCCAAGAAATAGGTCGGGTTCGTCTCTTGGGTAGAGACGAAGAAGTCTCGGAAGCTCAAAAAGTTCAGCGCTATATCAAATTGCTGGAATTACGCAACACCGTCGCCTCCCAGGAAGAAGGGCTAATTGCGCGTTTCGTGCATTTAATTGAAGTGCGCGATCGCTTGTCCGCACAGTTGGGACACAAACCTTCCTTGGAACGCTGGGCATTAACTGCCGGCGTCGGTGACGTGCCAGAACTCAAGCGAATTATGGCCGAAGGCAAGCGCCAGTGGGCCGAGTTAGCCGAGATGACGGTTGAGACGATCGAAAGAGTTCAAGCTGAAGGCATCGAAGCGAAAGACCACATGATTAAGGCGAACCTGCGCCTGGTGGTTTCGGTGGCGAAAAAATATCAAAATCGCGGTTTAGAATTGCTCGACTTAATACAAGAAGGTACTCTCGGACTGGAGCGAGCTGTAGAAAAGTTTGACCCGACGCGGGGCTATCGGTTTAGCACCTATGCCTACTGGTGGATTCGGCAGGGAATTACGCGGGCGATCGCCACTCAAAGCCGCACCATTCGCCTCCCCGTCCACATCACCGAAAAACTGAACAAAATCAAAAAAGCCCAGCGCAAAATTTCTCAAGAAAAAGGTCGGACAGCGACGATCGAAGACATCGCTGTTGAGTTGGACATGACGGCGCCCCAAGTCCGAGAAGTTTTGCTGCGAGTCCCCCGTTCTGTTTCTTTGGAAACTAAAGTGGGCAACGAAAAAGATACAGAGTTGGGCGACTTGCTCGAAACCGACAGCATCTCCCCAGAAGAAATGCTGATGCGAGAAGCTCTGCACCGCGACTTGCAGCAATTGCTGGCAGATTTGACCAGCCGCGAGCGAGATGTAATTCTGATGCGCTTTGGTTTGGGTGACGGACACCCCTATTCGCTGGCAGAAATCGGTCGCGCCCTCGACTTGTCCCGCGAACGAGTGCGTCAAATTGAAGCCAAAGCTTTGCAAAAACTCCGCCAACCTAAGCGTCGCAACCGCGTCCGCGACTATCTGGAGTCTTTGACTTAAATTTGGGCGGTCAGTCAGCGCGATTAATCAGGGATCAAGGCATTTGGCACTTGTGCAGAAGGCATGAGGCATTCGGCAGAAGTAACAATATTTACTTCTCAACAGCTTCTCTGTCCTCTGCAGCAAGTCAATCGATTTTAGATTTTAGATTTTAGATTTTAGATTAAAGAATTGACCCCACGGATGAATCCGGGGGCTTGTATCCTGGATGCTTTCATATCGTTTCCGGTTCTATCGGAATGATTTAACCGCAGAGGGCGCAGAGAACGCAGAGGGAGAGAATACAGAGAGGAATAATTCCGATGCTACCGGATTTGATATCATTCATAAAGCTGGTTAAAAGTCAATAAATATCATAAACCAAATTTTTTCCTCAATCTTTTTTCAATAAGCTGCGATATTTGCAAAATATCTCGATCGTTGTGTATTATTGTCAATAGGCAGACTTTCTTGAGAGGGTCACTATGGCACTTTATACCGCGTCCTCATTCAAATCCGAACTCAATGACAAAGGCTGGCGGATGACTCCCCAACGGGAAACCATCTTGCACGTGTTTCAGAACCTCCCCAAAGGCAATCACCTGAGTGCGGAGGATTTGTACACTTTGTTAAAAAATCGCGGCGAAAACATTAGCTTGTCCACCATTTACCGAACTTTAAAGTTAATGGCAAGGATGAGCCTCCTCCGCGAACTCGAACTAGCAGAAGGTCACAAACACTATGAAATAAACCAGCCTTACCCGCATCACCACCACCACCTAGTCTGCGTTCAGTGCAACAGAACGATCGAATTTAACAACGATTCGATTTTGAAAATTGGCATGAAGCAAGCTGAAAAGTCTGGGTTGCACCTGCTAGACTGCCAGCTAACCATTCATACGGTGTGCCACGAAGCTTTGCGGATGGGATGGCCGTCTTTGGTTTCTAGCAATTGGTCTTGTCCGAGGTCGATCGCCCAAAACGGCAGCAGCGCCCCGGATTCAATCGAGTGAGATTACACTATTTTCGCATTTCAAGTACGACTTGTTACAATTTTTAACAAAAATCGGTAGCCCAAGTGCGATCGCAGTTACGCGGAAACCGGGTTTCTTAGGAAAAATACATCATTTCAGGAATGAGTCGGAAAGCAGAAACCCGATTTCCTTGATGTAGCCGCAAGGCTGGGGCTAAAAAGTTTGGCTCAACAAATCGTCGCTGCTGACCCCGTAACTGCGCTGAGCTCGATCGAGGGCGTCTCTCGTGGGAGTATCAAAAACTCCGCTGATCGAGCCTGTGTAAAAGCCGAGGTCTTGCAGCCGCCTTTGTAATTGCTGAATGCTCGATCGACGAGAGTTGAAACTGCTGCTAATTGGAACAGCAGGAACAGCTACCCGCCCAGCTAATCCATTTTGGATCGCAGCCCAAGTCGCCGGAGTGGCAATACCCGTCGCCGGTGACAAATTGCGTTCCTGCTGAAACGACAGCACGGCAAACTCGGTTTCGGCTCCAAATACTCCGTTCACCGGGCCGGGGTTTTTGCCCAGACTTCTGAGCGCAGACTGAAGTTGTCGGACAGCAGGCCCAGTATCGCCCCGTCGCAAACCAGCGGCAATTTGCGGCACAGGCGCGGAGGCCTGCCTGTTGCCTTGCCACAAAGCCGATCGAGTGCTGCGATCGACTCTTCCAGTCCCGAACATCCCGCTATCTCTCTGAAAGCGGATCAAAGCTGCTTGAGTTGGTCGATCGAACCAACCGTGAATCTGGCTCCTGTAATAACCCAATTCTTGCAGCCGCCGCTGGACAAATTCTACTTCTCGGCCTCTGTCGCCCAACTCCAGAAAATCTCCGGCATTACTCTGTTGATAATCTTCCTCAGTCCATGAGGTAATTTGAGCTTGCCTCATCTGGGCATCTATAGCAGTCAAAGTAGCAGTGTCAGCGCAGCCGTCAGAAACGAGATTGTAATCTTGCTGAAAACGAGTCACAGCGTAGAGAGTGCGTTCCCGAAACTTGCCGTCAACGCCGCCTTCAAAATAGCCCAAAGCTTTTAATTGCCGCTGGATCAAGTCTACCGTCGCCCCTCTGTCCCCGAACCGCAGCCCCTTGCAACCGCCATTTCCCGAAATATCCCCCGGAAGAGTAACGGGGGGAATCGGCCGGGTGGAACCAAACAGCAAAGCTAAAGTTTGCCTATTGGCAATTCCAGTCACCCGCAGTCGATTAATTCGCTGGAAGTATCTAACCGCATTTTGAGTAACTTCGCGAAAACTCCCTGTGGGATGGGCGCTGAAGTAGCCTAGCTGCTTTAACCTGCGCTGGAGAGCTGAAACATCTGCACCCGCGTCTCCAAAACGCAGCTCCCGATAATTTGTATAAATAGTATTAAAAGGTCGATCGTCCCCGGCAAAACTGTTGAGTGCGATCACAGTAGCTCGATCGGGCCTACCAGTCAGCGACAGTTGATAGTCTCGCTGAAAGTTAGTCAGCGCCTGTTTTGTTACCGGGCCGAGTTGACCTGTCGATGATCTGGGAAAATAACCGAGTTCCCGCAACCTGTCTTGAACAGAGCGCAAATTTGGATATCCCGGATCTATTTGAGCAAAAGCCGAACCGGCTGCACTCAAAACCGACAGCATCAAAGCCACAGACAGCAAACGGACGTAAGTCTGACTCGATAGGTTTTGCCACTTGGGCTCATCAAAAATTTTCGACTCGGCGGGTGCTTCGCAAACAAGAGCAAGTTCGAGGTAAGCAAGAGATTCCATAATTTTTTAGTGTGAAATTGTGGGTGGATTGTGGGAGCAAACTGCCAAAAATCATTTTTAGCACGCTTGGCTTGGATTTTATCAACGCTAAGTTCTACTGGGAAAGCGCGAAGCACCCGTTTTTCTAAAAAATTTACTGTCAAAAATAATTACAGGTAACAACCAAGATAGCATCGCTGCTTCTAGAGACGCGAGACTCAGCAAAAAAGTTTGCAGGCATAGTCTTAGCCTTTAAGGCTAAAAGACAATAAGTTCTGGGGTAGTGGTGGCTAATATTTTATCTGGCTGCTGCAGAAATTACCACAAGAGTTGCGCGCAGGCTGTCATCACCTTAATTTGTTGTCGGGTAAAGAG
>Ga0075157_10002246_pt1 | contig 11333 bp, 10 predicted proteins | sample JI81BgreenDNA_FD_70967 | JGI IMG/M metagenome (GOLD analysis project Ga0075157, IMG submission 70967) | Wastewater effluent complex algal communities from Wisconsin, to seasonally profile nutrient transformation and Carbon sequestration -... | ecosystem: Engineered > WWTP > Effluent > Algae...
GGCGTGTCGGTCCGCATGCTGCGAAACTTGGGCATGCGAAAGAGGTGGTTGTGACGGCCCACGCGATCGCTCCAGTACAGCACAGGACCCGGCGACGTCAGCCGAACTGCCAGCGCCACCAGCGCGATCGGTAACGCCAGGATCAGTGCCGCCAGCACGGCCAGCGTCAGATCTAGCGCCCGTTTCATGGGACCCCGACTCCCGCCGCCGCCCGTCGCAAACCTTCATCCACGGTGATGGGTGGCGTCCAACCCAGGGTTTGCTTCGTGTGGGTGATGTCCACCTGCAGATTGCCCAGCAGTCGCTCAGCCATGTCCGATTTGCCGAGCAGGGCGGCACCCGTCCGCAGAAGCGCCGGCGGCATCGGAAACAACCGTGCGGGTCTGCCCATCGCCTTGCCCAGCCGCCACAACAGGTCGGCGGTTGAAAGGTCCTCGTCATCGCTCACCAAGAAGGTCTGGTTGGCCGCAGCCGGATGGTCAATGCAGGTGATCAACAAGTCCACGAGGTTATCCAGCGCCACGAGGCTACGACGGTTTTCAGTCACAGATCCCAAGGGCAGCGGCAGACCCCGCTTCACGGCGTTCATCAACGCAGCGAAGTTCGCCTTCACGCCCGGGCCATAAACCAGAGGGGGACGAACGATCACAACCTCCATGCCCGTGGCCGCGGCGATCTCGCGCAGTCCGTCCTCGGCCTCACGTTTGGAGATGCCGTAAGGGTCAACAGGAGCTGCTGGATCGTCTTGGCGGAAAGGTTGCTCCGGCGAGGTTGACTCGCCGTTTACCTTGACGCTGCTGACGAAGACAAAGCGTCTAACGCCCGAGGCAGCAGCTTGTCGCATCAGTTGGAGAGTGCCGTCTGAGTTGACTTCGCTATAGGCAGCCAGCGAGTGTGGGGCAGGGTCTTTCAAGATGTGAACTCTGGCAGCCAGGTGAATCACCACCGAGCGCCCATCCAGCGCCCTTGACCAATCGGTTGTCTGCGAAATGCTCCCGGTACTGACCACTTGGGGGCTCTGGGACAAGCGCGCTGTTCCCCGGACATCCATGCCTTGAAGGCAAGTATGTCGCACAAGCGCAGACGCGATCCACCCATTGATTCCCGTAACGAGCAGTTTCATGGCGCCGGTTGGCCGCGGTACAACGCCATGTGGTGAGCAATGACCTCACGCACGTCGAACATCTTCTCGGCCCAATGTCGCCCAGCTTCACCCATGGCCCGCAAACGTACGGGATCGTTCAGCAGCGATCTGATCGTTTCCGCCAGGGATTCGACGTCGCGCACTCTCACCAGAAGTCCGGTGCGACCTGGGTCGATCGCGTCCCTGCAACCTGGTACGTCGGTTGTGATAACCGCACGCCCGCAGGCGGCGGCCTCGATCAAGGCTTTCGGCAGTCCTTCGCGGTAAGACGGCAGAACGACAAGATGTGCCTGAGCCAGCACCTCGGCCATGTTGCTTCGGTGTCCCCACCATTCGATGACCCCAGCTGTCACCCATGTCTGGATCTGATCGCTCGAAAGGCTCGTCGGATTACCCAAGTCGACATCACCCACCAATACGAAACGGGCACTCGTGCGGTTACGCAGTCGTTTGGCCGCTTCAACGAACTCAACGACGCCTTTGTCCGCGAGGAGGCGGGCGGGCATCATCACCACCGCCTTTCCTTGCGGTACCGGCTTTACGGGCCACGCCGCGAGATCAACGCCCGATCCACGGATGCACACCGATTGGCTGGCACTGACACCGGCATGCTGTTCCAGCAGAGATCTGTCATCCTCATTCTGGAAGATCACAAAAACCCCGGATCGCCTGAGTGCCAATCGGTATAGCGCTGCCACCAGCGAGCGGCGGATGGATGCTCGAATGCCTTGAGCGGTGAAGACGAAACCAAGCCCAGAAATAGCGGCTATCACCCGCGGCACCCCGCACATGCGTGCGGAAATTCCGCCCAGAAGCACAGGCTTGATGGTGACGAGGTGCACGACATCGGGCGCCACTGATCGCATCAAGCGCCACAAGGAGAGTAAAAGCTTCAGCGCTTCCCAAGGATTGGCACTACGCCGATCAATGTTGAGGGGATGAAGGGTAAAGCCATGACGCTCAATCGCGGATGCGGCGAGCTTCACTGTGGTTGCCACATGAACGTCGTACCCGGCTTCTTGCGCCGCCAGAGCAATAGGCAGACGATGCGATAGAAAAAACCAGTCGACGTTGACGACATAGAGTAAGCGCGGCTTCTTCACGGGGACTGAGACTCCAGCCATGACTGGAACATGAGCACGTCCCAAAGGTGATAGGCCCAGTTACGCCGACCATCGATGTGCTCATTCCATTTTTCGCGGATGGGGGCAGGATCGAAGAATCCCTCGCGGCTTAGACGCGATTCATCCAACAAGGCGTCGCCCCAATCGCGCAATGGCCCCCTTAGCCAAGTATCGATTGGGACACCAAAACCCATTTTGGGCCGGTCGATGAGGTGTTGCGGTACGTGCCGATACAGTACTTGTCGCAAAACCCACTTGCCTACACCGTCGCGCATCTTCAGCGATTGCGGCAAGCGCCAAGCAAACTCCACTACTCGGTGATCCAGTAAGGGCACCCGTGTTTCTAAACTGACCGCCATCGCAGCCCGGTCTACCTTTGCGAGGATGTCGTCAGGCAGATAGGTCATCAAGTCCAGCGCCATCATGCGCTCCACTGGGACCAGGCCGCGCAGGTCGGGGCGGTCGCCAGTGAGCAAAGTCGATGGTTCGTGCGAGCCCGGAACCAGCTTCGCTGGCTCGGTCCAGTGCGATACAAGGGTGTGGTAGAGACTGTCGATATTTGGACATCCCAACGCGCCAGCGCCCTTATGCATCTTGTCGCCGACACGGTTTCGAAATCGCTGTGAAGGCAGCCAGCCCAACAGGGCATCCCATCTATCGGGAGCGATCGCGGTGATGGAGCGTGCAGCTGCTTTGCGCAGGGGCATCGGTATGCGCGACAGCCTGCTCCACATACCGGAAGCCACAAGGTACCGGGTGTAGCCACTGAAAAGCTCGTCTCCAGCGTCGCCAGACAACGAAACCGTAACGTGTTGCCGTGCAAGGGCAGACACCAGAAAGGTGGGAATCTGCGATGAATCTGCAAACGGCTCGTCATAGATGGTCGCTAGGCGCGGAATCACATCCATCGCTTGCTGAGGTGTCACGTACAGTTCGGTGTGGTCTGTTCCCAGATGGGCTGCCACCGCCTTTGCGTGTTCAGCCTCGTTGTACCCGGCTTCATGGAAGCCGATGGTGAAGGTCTTTACCGGCCGGCTGGACTGCGCTTGCATGAGCGCAACGATGGTGGACGAGTCGACTCCGCCGGAGAGGAATGCGCCTATGGGAACGTCCGCCATCATCTGCTGGCTGACGGCAGACTTCAGCAGGGATTCGAGTTCGTTGACGGCCTGCTCTGGGGACAACGCGAGGTGCCCATGCTTGACGGCCGCAGTGCTGGCGTCCAGTGCCGACCAATACCGTCGGGGCTCGGCGATGGGCTCTGCCAGCGATACGGTAAGCCAGCTTCCGGGGATCAGTTTGTGGATGCCCTGGTAGATTGAGTGCGGAGCCGGAATGTAGTTGTGGCGCAGGTAAAGCGCGAGTGAATCGCGGTTGATTGGCGCCTTAAAGGCCGTGTGGGCACGCAGTGCCTTGAGTTCCGACCCGAACAGGAACACGGCATTGTCGCCATGGCCCTGCCAGCCAAAGTAAAGCGGCTTTTCTCCCAATCGGTCGCGCGCAAGGGTGAGGGTGAGCTTTTCACGATCCCAAAGTGCAATGGCAAACATGCCAATGCAGCGCTGAAGGGTTTTCTCGAGCCCCCAGGCGCTGATCGCCGCCAGCAGCGTTTCGGTGTCGGAATGCCCTCGCCAATGTGGAGCTCGGTCGGCCGCCTCCAGGTCGTGCCGCAGGCTGATGTGGTTGTAGATTTCGCCGTTGTAGACAACCACGAAGCGGCCGCAGGCCGATGCCATAGGTTGTTGACCTGCTGGCGAGAGGTCGACGATGGCCAGCCGTCGATGTCCCAGCGCAATGCCGCGGGCTTCGTCGAGCCAATGGCCGTCACTGTCCGGCCCGCGGTGTGTGATGCCGTTCATCATGGCAATGCAGGCTAGCTGCGCCTCCGCTTTGCTACGCCATGCGGATGGGAAAGAAAGAAAACCAGAAATTCCGCACATGGTGTTGGTGGCCTATTGGCGGAGTAGCTCTTGGTACAAGTCGCTGTATGCCCCCACACAGGCTTGCATGGAGAACAACGCTGTGACGCGAGTCCGTCCCCTTACCCCCATGACGCCTCGATCTGGATTTAACGCCACGGACAGCAACGCTGCTGCCAACGCTTCAGGATCTCTGGCTGGGACGACGAGGCCTGTATCGCCGTGGATGACCGCCTCGGCGTTCCCTCCAACATTGGTCACGATCATTGGTAGGCGCGCCGCCATGCCTTCAAGGATCGCATTGGAAAAGCCCTCTTCGTGGGAGCACAAGACGCCGATATCTGCTGCACACAGAAGATCCGGAACGTCTACGCGCGATCCAAGAAAACGGACGTGCGCTTGCAGCCCAGAGGCATGCGCACGTGTTTCCAGTCTTTCGCGAATTCCGTCATCGCGTCCAATACACAACAAGACCCAGTTCGGGGGCAAGCGGTTCTTGATCAACCCAAGCGCGTCAATCAGATCTGCATGCCCCTTGTATGGAATTAAGTTTGCAACCATAACCAAAACCAGAGTGTCGTCGCCAATCTGAAGCTCTGACCGTATATGGTTGGGAGATCGACATTTATCGAACCGATCAAGGGGGATGCCGTTGTATATCAGGCGAAGACGCGAAGGAGGTATGCCTTCCGCCTTAAGATCTTCTATCACGGCCTTCGAGTTGCCGCAGACGATGTCCATACGAGGGTGCAATCCGTGCTCGATGCGCCGGAATAGCCTGTGTTTGGCCTGATAGAGATTCAAGCTGCGCCGGCTCATGACGCGCACGATCGGTGGAGCAAAAAGGGAAACCACACCACCTACGATGTATGCGGCCGGCAGGAAGAAATGTACTATTTGAGGCCGCTTGCGCCAGTAGAGCCACCATAGTGCAGCGGCAGAATACATAAGTCCCGCCCACGCCAGAATCCGATCATGGCGCAGGGCGCGAGTAAGCAATTCTGGCAATCGAACCCCGTGTACCGGGACATTATTTTCAAGAAAACTACGAGTAAGCGGACCCCCCGGAGTGAGAGTGAAGACTTCGGGTTTGTAACCTCGTTCGCGCAGCGCCACCGCGACTCGCAAGAGGTGTTGTTCGGCCCCGCCTACCTCCATCGATCCGATCACATAAAGAACCTTCATGGGGAAATCAGTCCCGCAGAGGTCGCCGGAATACAAACTGGTTGCAGCCGAGACCGCCGCCACAAGTGGTCATGCGTTCCATGAGAAACCCACGGCCAGTGTAAAAGTCAAATATTTCCTCAGGCCTCGCAACTTCGAAGGGGTAACCACCAAGCCAGTCATACCAATCATGCAATTTAGACATGCCTCGCTCGCGCCGGTATTCGCGATATAAGCGCGTCGGGTCGCGCAGCTTGACCAAATCTAGCAGAAGCGGGGGAAGCACAAAGTAAGGAATGCAGATTGCTTTGACAATTGAGCGCCCGAGGCGGCCGGAACAATACAATTTTTTGATACGCGCCCACCGCCGTGAGATATAGCCTTGATCGTTATAAATAGCGATGAACAACTGGCCGCTCGGTCCCACAAGACGGGTCACCAGATCAAGCCCTTTCCACATGTTGCCCGTGTGGTGTAGCACACCCCAAGAATAAACAATATCAAACTGCCCTAGGCCCTCGATGAAACCCGCGTCCAGAGCCGAACCTTCATGAATAGTCCAGGACGAATCATTGGAAAAGTAGCGCGAGCGCAATGCTGCAGCGCATTGTACCGACTGAGGATCGAAATCGAAGGACAAAACCGTCGCACCAAGGCGACGGGCCGCTAGCGAAAAGAGGCCACTGCCACTCCCGACATCAACAAAGCTCAGTCCTGCTAACGACTCGCGACCCAGCATGGTCTTGAGCGACTGCTCCGCAGTCACAATACGTGATTCGTCGAGTGCCCTCAAAAAATGGGCCCAGTTCTCACCGAACTGAAATCGTTGACCACTTTTCACTTCGGAAGAATGGTCGGTCGGCAGATGTGTCATACGCTAAATCAAGTATTTTCTGGAATGCTCTTGGGTTGAGGTGATGCCCCGATGACTGCTAAGGAATAGCAATACCCTAGGTCTTGGAGCACGCGCCATCCTGCGCGGGGAAGTAGTTGTCTTAATACCCTATGAATGGCCGTTGCGGTCAATTCTCCATAGCCAAAAGACCTTATCGGCTTAAGTCCCGCTTCGGCGACAATTCTCCTAAGCTCTGTAATCGAGTAGATGCGTTCGTCGGTAATTGCGCCGGTATACGCGGTATATCTCGAGGGAATCTGGATGATTACATACTTGGAGCACTCTGATTGTTGTCTAAGCAGCTTGATGGTTATATCGCGGTCAAAGTGTTCGAGTACTCCGCAGGAGTAGCAGAGGTCGAATCTTTGATTTAAATTGGCCAGGTCAAATGCATCTCCGCATACAAATTTCGCACTGCTGCCTAAGCTCTCCGCATTCTTCTTGGCTAATTCAACCAAGGATGGTTCGTTGTCGAGACCAACCACCTCGTACCCAAGGGAGGCAAGATAAACTGCAGACCATCCTGGACCGCAGCCGATATCTATAATCCTCGCGGGCGGGGGGCAGGTGTGGATAATGTTTCCATACAACGCCTCATGAAAGCTCCAGTGATTAACTGCTGATTTAAGCCAGCCCTTACCAAAGGCGCTGTTCCCTTCAAAAAACTCCCGCCACCGATCGGTCATTTGATCACCTTGAGCCTCTGTGGTTACTATCTAAACAGCCCTTGATAAACAAAGGCTTACGCAGTCATGCTATTGGCGAGTTGTCGGCCTATTTACACTGAGGGATGCTTAGCCCGAGAAAGCGAAGTCCGACCAATACATTTACTGCAGCCATCATGCTAAGTGCTATCGGGATTGAGCTCTCGCCCAAGCTTGTATTCAACGCCCATTGCAGACACATCACTAAACCTAGGCTAGTGGCTGCCATTACCGTCATCAATTTTGGGCGACCTTGGGCTTGCCAGAGTTTGGATACCACATTCCCAAAGAGAACAAATCCCAAGCCTAAGCTCAAATAGACCCAAGTATCTGCGACCCTTTGGGCTGCAGCCATATCAAACTTTCCTCCGAACACAAGTTCAAGTGTCGGCGCTCCAAGCCCCCAAGTTGCGAGAACGATTAATAGGCCAAGCACTGTAGAGATATATGCCGATTGAAGGATGAGCTTCTTGATTGCTTTGACATCGCCTGCCGCATGCAGCTCGGATAGTCGGGCGAGCAGGATTGTCGAGCTCGCCATTACAAGGAGTTGCACGATAGAGGAGTGGAGCCTATATGCATAATTAAATGCTGATACTGCCCCCTCTCCGAAGCTTGAAGCCCAGATGGGCGGTAAAAAGACTATTAAATTCGAGAAAACCACCCCCGGAACAATCCACCCGCCCGCTTTTAAGACGGTAAGCAGGCTGTGGCAGGCTTCGGTTAGCTTGACCTTGACTGCTAGTGGGAACCCTAGGCTCACCAAACCTGCGGCAATAATCAATAGTTGGATTGATGCCCCGATGATTGTACTGGCAGCCAGTGCAAAAACGCCGTGATTTTGCAAAAGTGCGATTATTAAGCTTCCTGCTGCTCCGTTCAGTATTGTGGCGCCCGCGGCGTATGCAAACTTATTGCGGAAGGCGAGCAAGTAGCTTAGGCAGTCGCTGGCGATGTTTAGCCAGACAAGAGAGGAGCAAATTGTGATCGTTAGGAGGAACGCCTGTTGAGTTTGGGGGGGTGCTGATCGAGCGAAAATATCTGTTAGGAGCCCAGAGCTCAGAAATATGACCAAGGAAAAGATCAGTCCTATCCAATTGCAGCCCCAAAATACAGCCCTCTCGAACTGGTCAACTTGCGTTTGGTTATGCCGCGCTGCCAGCTGCGCTCGAATGGGGAAGAGGCCCGTTTGAATCACCCCGCCAATCACTCCGGACACCAGGGCTGGACCGATCAGTGCAAGATAGTATCCGTCTATATCGCCACCCACCCCAAAAATTCGGGCAGTAAGCCATAATTTGAAAAATGCCGCAAGTTGAGACAGCCCGGTCAACAGTGAGACAAGAAGCAGCTGTCTTTTCATGTTGAATGATAGAACTTACCCACTTGCAAAGGCGGTCTGCCTCACGTACCAAGGTAGCGCTACCTGAAGCCCTTGGGCCAGCGTATGGCTGGGTTCGTAGCTGAGCAGTCGGCGGGCCTTATCGACGTTGGCTAGGCTATGGCGCACATCGCCCTGTCGGAAATCTCGATATACGGGTTGGATGTTGGCCAAGGCCGGGTGAGTTGTCGTCAACCCTTGCCGGATGAGGCTGTACAGGTGTTTAAGTGTGGTACGTTCCCCGACGGCCACGTTGTAAATCTGGCCGCGCGTCTCACGTGCGCTGGCAGCCGCAGCAAGCAGATTGGCCTGTACAGCGTTGGCAACGAAGCAAAAGTCGCGACTGGTATCGCCGTCGCCATTGATGTACACGGGTTCTCCCTTTAGGAGAGACGCGATCCACTTGGGAATGACAGCTGCATAGGCGCCTTCAGGGTCTTGGCGGGGCCCAAAGACATTGAAGTACCGCAACCCGATGGAGTTGAAATCGTAGTTGCGCGCAAACACGTCGGCGTACAGCTCGTTGACATACTTCGTTACCGCATACGGGCTCAGCGGCTTCCCGATCTGATCCTCGACCTTGGGCAGGCCAGGATGGTCGCCGTAAGTGCTGCTGCTGGCGGCATACACGAAGCTGCGCACATTGGCGTCGCGTGCAGCCACCAGCATGTTCAGGAATCCGGTGATGTTTGTCTCATTGGTGGCAATTGGGTCGGCAATGCTGCGTGGCACGCTGCCCAGTGCGGCTTGGTGCAACACATAGTCGACGGTAAAGCCTGCGCCCCAGTGCATCGCCGCGCGGCAGTCGTCCAACACCCGGATGTCGCCCTCGACAAACCGGAAGCGCGCCCATTGCTCGCGCGTAACCAGGGACTCCACCTCGACAAGGTTGCGCAGGTGCCCCGTGGCAAAGTTATCCAGCCCCACCACACGCTGATCAAGCTTGAGAAGTGCCTCGAGGAGGTTGCTTCCGATGAAGCCAGCTACGCCGGTGATGAGCCAAGTGAGTGGCTCGTGGGGCAGGCGTTGCAGGAGTTGCTGGTAGGCATTCAAGATGGGCCTCCAGTCAGAGCCGGCCGTCAGCAGCGCCGAGGGGCAGAATGCTTTTGACGTCATACAGCACTGCACCCGGCTCTCCGAAGGCTTTAATGCCATCCTCGCCGAGTTTCAGAAACTCACGGTGCCCCACCGCAAGCACAATGGCCGAATAGCGCCCGGTAGCGGGTACCTCACTCAGGCACTCGAGCCCATACTCGTGTCTCGCTTCTTCGATGTTGATCCAAGGGTCGTACACATCCACCGTCGCGTTGTAGCCCTTCAGTGCCTTCACAATGTCGACCACCTTGGTGTTGCGTACGTCGGGGCAGTTCTCTTTGAAGGTGAGGCCCAGTACCAGCACCTTGCTGCCAAGCACGGGCTTGCCCTTGCGCAGCATCAGCTTGACGGTTTCGTCGGCCACATGCGCGGCCATGCTGTCGTTGATGCGGCGGCCCGCCAGGATGACCTCGGGGTGATACCCAACCTCTTGAGCTTTGTGCGTGAGGTAGTACGGATCCACCCCAATGCAATGCCCGCCCACAAGTCCAGGGCGAAATGGCAGAAAGTTCCACTTCGTCCCTGCAGCCTGTAGCACTTCCAATGTATCGATACCAAGTCGGTGGAAGATAAGACTCAGTTCGTTCATGAGGGCGATGTTGAGATCGCGCTGTGTGTTTTCTATGACCTTCGCGGCCTCAGCAACTTTGATACTGCTCGCCTTATGTGTGCCGGCAGTGACGATTTCCTGGTAAAGACCATCGACTGCGTCTGCCACGGCGGGTGTGCTGCCGCTGGTCACTTTTTTGATTGAAGGCAGGCGGTGCTCCTTGTCGCCAGGATTGATGCGCTCTGGGCTGTAGCCGCAGAAGAAATCCTGGTTGAACCGCAAGCCGCTCACATGCTCTAGTACAGGCACACAGACCTCCTCGGTGGCACCTGGATACACGGTGGATTCGTATACGACCACATCGCCCGCCTTGAGCGCTTTGCCCACCGTTTCGCTGGCCTTGATCAGCGGGGAGACGTCAGGCCTGTTGGCCTTGTCTACCGGAGTTGGAACGGTGACGATAAACACCTGCGCAGCCTGCAGGTCTGCTGGGTCGGCGCTGTAGCGCAGGTACTTTGCCTCGGCCAACTCAGTTGGACTGCATTCGAGCGTGTGGTCGGTGCCGCCGCGCAGTTCATTTATGCGAGAAGGCTGAATGTCGAAACCGATCACTTGTCGGCGTTTGCCAAACTCCACAGCCAACGGGAGACCCACATAACCGAGACCGATGATCGCGATGGTTTTCTGATGGAAGTTCATGAGATTGAGTTGGGAACTTGCTGCAGATCTGTCAGCCCATGAGCTGAGTCGTCCTTCATTGACAGCGAGGGGCGACCTTCAAGCGGCCATCCAATGTCCAGCACCGGATCATCCCAACGCAGGCTGCGCTCCGCCTGCGGCGCGTAGTACGCCGTCGTCTTGTACAGAAAATCCGCGCTCTCGCTCGTGACCAGGAATCCGTGCGCCAGCCCGGGCGGAATCCAGAGTTGGCGGTGGTTGTCTTCGCTGAGTTCGACCCCGACCCACTGTCCGAAGGTGGGCGAGTCGCGGCGGATGTCAACGGCCACGTCGAACACGCTGCCGCGCACCACGCGCACCAGTTTGCCCTGCTCGTGGGGGGGCAGCTGGTAGTGCAGCCCGCGCAGCACGCCTTGGGCCGAGCGGCTGTGGTTGTCCTGCACAAAGGAGACGTTCAGCCCGGTGGCTTCGTTGAAGGCCTGCTGGTTGAAGCTTTCGAAGAAGAAGCCTCGGGCGTCGCCGAACACCTTGGGTTCGAGGATGAGCACGCCGGGGATGGCGGTCGGGGTGACCTTCAGGTTGCCGCTCATGCCGCCCCTCCTCCAAACACGCGGTCGTTGAGCAAGCGCAGCAGGTACTGCCCATAGCCGTTCTTTTTCAGCGGCTCGGCCAGGCGCTG
>Ga0075157_10002247_pt1 | contig 11331 bp, 11 predicted proteins | sample JI81BgreenDNA_FD_70967 | JGI IMG/M metagenome (GOLD analysis project Ga0075157, IMG submission 70967) | Wastewater effluent complex algal communities from Wisconsin, to seasonally profile nutrient transformation and Carbon sequestration -... | ecosystem: Engineered > WWTP > Effluent > Algae...
GTCTCCACCTCGGCGGGCCGGAAATAGCGCGGGTCGATCCGCAGAACCACCTGCCCCGGCTTCACCGCAGGCGCATGGTTGGACGTGACGGCATCCACCACCGCAACCTCATCCACGCCCGCCCCTTCGAAGCGCAGCTTGATCCCCAGCTCGGCGGCACTCCACTGGATGAACTCCCGTACGGAATACTGCACCCCCGTCGCGATGACGAAATCCTCCGGCTCCTCCTGCTGCAGCATCATCCACTGCATCCGGACGTAATCCTTCGCATGCCCCCAATCGCGCAGCGCGTCGATGTTGCCCATGTAAAGGCAATCTTCCAGCCCCTGCGCGATATTGGCCAAGCCCCGGGTGATCTTGCGCGTGACGAAGGTCTCGCCCCTCCGCGGACTCTCGTGGTTGAAGAGGATGCCGTTGCAGGCATACATGCCGTAGGCTTCACGGTAATTCACCGTGATCCAATAGGCATACATCTTCGCCACCGCATAAGGGCTGCGCGGATGGAACGGCGTCGTCTCGCGTTGTGGCACCTCCTGCACCAGCCCATAAAGCTCGGACGTGCTGGCCTGATAGAACCGCGTCTTCTTCTCCAGCCCAAGAAAGCGGATCGCCTCCAGCAGCCGCAGCGTGCCGATCGCATCCACATCGGCCGTATATTCCGGCGCCTCGAAACTCACCGCGACATGGGACTGCGCGCCGAGGTTATAGACCTCATCCGGCTCCACCTCGCGCAGGATGCGCGTCAGGTTCGAGGTATCCGTCAGATCGCCATAATGCAGTTTCAGCTTGGGGTTCGGGTTGTGCGGATCCTGATAGATATGGTCGATCCGCCCCGTGTTGAACAAAGACGCCCGTCGCTTGATCCCATGGACCTCATAGCCCTGGTCCAGCAGAAACTCAGCTAGGTAAGAACCATCCTGACCGGTAATCCCAGTTATGAGCGCTTTTTTCACGGTGCACCTTGTTCTGGCCAAGCCTCTGGGGGAAAGCCTCCCGCACGGCATGCTTCCAAAACCCCATACACCTCATTCGCGTGGCGTCAAGTAGCGCAGGCACTGTTGAATTTCCACTCTGCACTAGACAAATGTTAAGGTAGGAAACCGCCAGTCCAGAAAGTCCGCGCCTCTCGTCCGGAATTGGCGAGGCTACTTCTACTGGTTTCCCGAGCCGGCTTGTGCAAGAACAATTGTGGGCAAAGGGTCAGATACGGAACCTATGAAATGCTTCCCGTAATGGTCGTGAACCTTGATCGATCCCCGGATCGCTGGCTGGACCTGCAAGCGCGCGCCTCTGCAGTCGGCATCACTTGCCAACGCATTTCTGCCGTTGACGGAAAGCAGATCAAAGACCCCATCAGGCAGATCCTGCTCTCACAGCGCAGCGGAAAATTGCCCTTGGGGCCCGGCGAGATGGGATGTTTCCTAAGCCACCGGACAGTTTGGCAACATGTGGTCGATGCAGGTTCATGGTGCCTGGTGCTGGAAGACGACGCTCATTTCTCAGGCCTGGAAAGGCTGCTGCAAGATTCCGCTTGGCTCCCCCCTGATGCGGATATCGTCAAATGCGAAACGGTTCGGCAGATCGTCCGGATGGAGTCGGAAGCCGTTAGGGTAGATGGATGGACAGTGCGCCGTCTGCTCTCCCACCACGGCGGAACGGCAGGGTACTTCATCTCACCCAAGGGCGCGGCAAGACTGCTTGATCTCACTCAATCGGCTTGTGATGCGGTCGACCATCTGATGTTCCACCCGGATTTCGGGTGCGCGCTTCATCTGACAATCTACCAGTTGGACCCGGCCCCGGTCATTCAGGATTACCTGATCGCGGGTTCCGCATCGCGACGGTTTGCAAGCACACTTGACTTGGACCGAAAGGAAAGCAGAAGCGCATTCGAAGGCTCATCACGACCAAGCCTCCTTCGGAAGGTAGGCCGTGAGGTGGCCAGACCCTATCTGCGGCTCTCCGCCCGGTTGAACAGATGGATTGAGAACCGAAAGGGTCTCTATGTTAACAAGCGTATTGGCTATCGTGGCGACTCAGCATGATCCCGGCGATCTTTATAAATCTCGATAGGGACACAAAGCGAAGGGCATGGATGGAGAATTGGCTCTCATCCACAGGCACCAAGGTGACGCGCCTCGCCGCGATTGACGGCTCTCAACTGTCCCGCGATGATCTCTCTCTACTCACTAAGTCCTTTCGTGGCACAGGGGTGTTTGGCCCTCGCGAGGCCGCTTGCTACCTCAGCCACCGTGAAGCTTGGAAATACGCCTCGCGCCAAGCTAGTCTATGGACGTTCATTGCCGAAGACGATCTACATGCAGCATCAGATTTTTCAGCATACCTTCAATGCGACGCCTGGATCCCACGGGATGCCGCTCTGGTGAAGGCAGAGACAACCTTTCGGAGATGCCATCTCGGCCCCGCAATCAGCATGGGAAATACCCGCCGAAGCCTGCACCGTCTGAAGTCGCTTCATGGCGGCGCTGGATCCTATTTCATAGGGCGGGACTTTGCTGCGGAACTGGTCAACAGAACGGAGTCAAGCTGGGATTTCGCTGACTTTGTGCTCTTCGATCCACGTTTTCACACACAGAACACACAACCAAGAGTCTACCAGATCGATCCAGCCCCGACCTTGCAGGATATCTTCCTTCCGTCCCAAGGGCGCATGGAGGCAAGCAGCCTTGTTCCTGAAAGAACGATTAACAAGGCATCCACCAGCTGGCAGAAACTGAAACGCGAACTAACCAGACCAGTCCGTCGGCTGCTCTCCGGCATCACCGAAAGACTTCATGCCAAACTGTCAGGCACTGTGTACCGCCGTGTCTCCTTCAAAGACGATGAAGCCGGTCTGTGGCTTCGCACCGGAGATCGTTATCAATAGCGCGGAAAAGGGCTTCACCCGTTTCCGCGCGGTCAGTCGCGCTAAACCTTCGCAAACCGCAGATACGGCAGCTTGATATCCAACTCCCCGAACCGCTCCCGCGCCTGCTCGTCGGTCAAGGCCAGCGCCACGATCATGTCCTGCCCCGGCACCCAGTTGGCAGGCGCGGCCAGCGGCACGCCGTCCGTCGCCCGCACCGCATCCAGCGCGCGCAGGATTTCGGCGAAGTTGCGGCCCACGCTCATCGGATAGGTCATCGTCAGCCGCACCTTCTTGTCCGGCCCGATGATATAGACCGTCCGCACCGTCGCCGAATGTGCGGGCGTGCGTCCCTCGGTCGGCAGATAGTAATCCGCGGGCAGCATGTCATAGGCCTTGGCCACGGTCAGCGACGAGTCGTCGATGATCGGGAAATCCGCCGGGGCGCCGCCGAAGGCCTCGATGTCCCGCTTCCATTTCTGGTGATCGCCGACCGAGTCGACCGAAACCCCCAGAACCTTCGTGTTCCGCTTGGCCCATTCGCCCGCCAATTGCGCCACCGCACCGAATTCCGTCGTGCAGACCGGGGTGAAATCGCGCGGGTGGGAAAAGATGATCCCATAGCTGTCCCCCAACCATTCATGGAACCGGATGGTCCCGGCGGTGGAGTCCGCGGTGAAGTCGGGGGCTACGTCATTGATGCGAACGGCCATGTCCGGTCTCCTGTCTGTCTCTGCGCCAAAGACATACGCCTTCTGGAACAAGGTTTCACCCCCCTTGGCCATTTCCCACGCAAAAGAGAATGCTGACCCACGCGCCTTCCCCCAGATAGACGAATTTCCCCATTCGCCCCGGCCCGAAAAATCGCTGACGGCCTTTCCAAACCCGCCCGGGGAAACTCGTCCACCACCGGACCTGCCAGCCTAGCCAGCCATTCCGCCACCCATCCGCGACATTTCCTGTCGCTCCGCCACTTGCCCCCGGTCGATCCGCCTGCCACCTTCCCCCCCAACCCCGGAGGCACCCATGCTCATCAAGCGCGACTTCTACATCGACGGCCGCTGGACGGCCCCCCTCGCCCCGAACGACTGCCCGGTGATCGACCCCTCGACCGAAGACACCTGTGCCATCATCTCGCTTGGGTCCGCCGCCGATACCGACGCCGCCGTCGCCGCCGCGAAACGCGCCTTCCCGGCATGGGCCGCCACGCCCCCCGCAGAACGCAAGGCTTATGTCGAGGCCATCCTCGCCCAATACGAAAAGCGGGCCGAGGAAATGGCGCAGGCCATCAGCATGGAAATGGGCGCTCCCATCGATATGTCGCGCAGCGATCAGGCCCCCTGCCTGCCGTGGCACCTGAAGAACTTCCTGACCGCCTTCGACCATATCGAATGGGTCCGCCCCCTTGGCCCTCACGCCCCGAACGACCGCATCGCGCTGGAACCCATTGGCGTCGTGGGCCTCATCACGCCGTGGAACTGGCCGATGAATCAGGTCACGCTGAAGGTCATCCCCGCCCTGCTGGCCGGCTGCACCTGCGTCCTGAAACCGTCCGAGGAATCGCCCCTCTCCTCGCTCCTCTTCGCCGAATTTGTCCATGACGCGGGCGTCCCGGCTGGCGTCTTCAACCTCGTCAACGGTGATGGCGCAGGCGTCGGCTCCCGCCTCTCCACCCACCCGGATGTCGAGATGATCTCCTTCACCGGCTCCACCCGCGCAGGCAAAGCCATCTCCAAGGCCGCCGCCGAGACGCTGAAACGCGTCACGCTGGAACTCGGCGGCAAGGGCGCGAACCTGATCTTCGCCGATGCCGACGACCGCGCCGTCGAACGCGGCGTGCGCCACTGCTTCAACAACTCCGGCCAAAGCTGCAACGCCCCCACCCGCATGCTCGTGGAACGCCCCGTCTATGACCGTGCCGTCGAAATCGCGAAACAGGTTGCCGACAACACCAAGGTCGCGTCAGCCCACGAACCCGGCCGCCACATCGGCCCCGTGGTGAACAAGCGGCAGTGGGACCAGATTCAGGGTTACATCCAGAAGGGTATCGAGGAAGGCGCGCGCCTTGTCGCGGGCGGCCTTGGCCTGCCCGAAGGGATGAACAAGGGCTACTTCGTCCGCCCCACCGTATTCGCCGACGTGAAACCCGGCATGACGATCGAAAAGGAGGAAATCTTCGGCCCCGTCCTGTCGATCATACCCTTCGACACCGAGGCAGAGGCCGTCCAGATCGCCAACGACACCCCCTATGGCCTGACAAACTATGTCCAGTCGCAGGACGGCGCGCGCCGCAACCGCCTTGCCCGGCAACTCCGCGCCGGGATGGTGGAGATGAATGGCAAATCCCGCGGCGCAGGCGCGCCCTTCGGCGGGGTAAAGGCCTCGGGCCGCGCGCGAGAGGGCGGCGTCTGGGGAATCGAAGAGTTTCTGGAGGTGAAGGCCATTTCAGGCTGGGACCCAGCCATCTGACATTTCTTGAGCCGTGCTGAGTTCAGCAGGTACGATGTTCAAAAAGGTGCGTGAACATCGTACCCCGATTTCCTAATCCGACGCCGCAAGGTACCCGATTCTCTGGCATGGTCGCAGCACGGCCAGCCAACCCGTTATGTGGCCGTGACTGACACATGACCGGGGTCGAGTGAAGCATTGGAAGATCAATAGGCCTCCCGCTCATCCCAGACCTTGACGCCATCAATTTCCGTGTTGCGGAAATTCCGCGCCACATAGCCGTCGATGAACTCTGTGACCGCATCGCGGTCGTGTCTCGCAATCCAGTGCAGGGCCGACCGGCGGCCCTCCGCATCAATATAAGCCCATTTCCGGACGGTTCGGATGCCTTTCGGCCGAGTCTTCTCAATAATGCGGGCCGCCCGCATTGTCTCTTCGGCCTCTTTGCGCGCGGCATCTGCAATGCGAACCGATTGGATATCACCCGGGTCTGCCTGCCTCGCCAATTCCTTAGCCGCCTGCACACGTTTCTCGGCATCCGCACGAATGCGCCGGGCCTCGGCCTCGCGAAGGTCGGCAAGCTTGACCTTGAAGTCATTCGATATGCGGGCAAGACCCTTTTTCAGCCGCTCCAGATCATCGACCGCTGCCTTCCAATGCGCGATCTCGGCCTTCCAGGCCTCGTGCAGGGGCTTGGTTGCGGCATCGCGCGACTGTATCACTGCCTTCTCCGCAGCTTTCACCTTGAGAAGAAGCGCATCAACCGCTTCGAGTTGCTCCTCGCTCTCAACGGGAAAGCCATCGAGCCAGTTCTCAGCTTCGTCGAGATAGACACTGAAGGGTGCCAGTATGGCCATGGTCCGCTCCAAATGTTCAGGCGGATTGTTGTGACCGATAGGTGGGGGAGAAAGGTCGTTCATTCGGCTGCCTCATGATAGGGGATGTCCCCAAAATCGCGTGCGTCGGCGGTCGCGGGCGTTGCTGCGCCGGGGTTCGCAAGTGCCGCCGCCTTCAATGCGGGTGCTCCCAAATCAACCGATTGCGCGGGCTGAGACACACTCTCCTCCCCACTGGCTGCATCCCGGACCGCCTGCGCCACAGAGGCTTCCTCCGCCAGACTATCGAGGAGATCGAACTGCAACCTGCGATCTGCAGCCTTATCTGCGACATGCACCCAGTCGTCCGCAAAATGCTGCTCCAGCTTTTCCAGGGCCGCCACGCTCGGCGCGGTCGAAACGATTCGAGTCAGAGCCTGCAAACCTGCCGTTCTCAACATCGGGTGAGCAACCGCCTCATCGGCAAGTCCTGAAAGGATGCTTAAAAGGCTTCGGCCAGACGTCGCTTCCGCAATCCGTTGCGCACAAGTCCTCAACTCTGTGGGCTCCAAGGCAAGGTCATCCGCTTCGGCAGCACCGGGTTGCGGCCCTCGCATCCCAGCCCGATCTGGCGCACCCACTCTTCTGGAAGGCCTTGTCCCAAAGTCCGGATCATCCGCCTCGCCGGTCGCGATCTGGAACTGCGCCCGGAGGAACTGCTTCAAGACATAGCTCTGCGCCGCTCCAAAGGCCTGTGGTCCAGAGCGGGGAATATCCACGTGACGGCGAAAGGGACCAAGCGTTTCGCCGGAGACATGGGCCAGCGTGATGTCGTAAGTGATTCGCAGCCAGGCCTCCGAACTCTGCCGCACAGCCAAAGCGCCATCCATGACGGAAACCTCGTCCATCAGGATCACGAGCCCCGCCTCGACACAGATCGGATTGATATGCTCAAGGAAACTGTCAATCGAGGTGAAGGCATAAGCCTCATCCAGGTTCCGGTCTGCTTTCGCGAGCCGCCGGATTCTGGACTTCGCCAGAACGACCGCAGCAAGGACCTGCGCCGTGGGAAACAGTGCCTGATTTGGCACAATTTGATTGTGCTCTACCTGACGAAATGGCGCCTGATCTGACACCATTTGATTTGGCTGCGCTTTTTTCAAAGCTGCCCGACTCGTCGCCAAGCCGTCCCGTCCCGCAATAGGGCCGCCCAAATTCTCTGATCCACTTGCAAGCATCTTTTTGCCCTTTCAGTCGATAATATTGGATGAGCATGCAGCGCCAGTCGCATTGCCGAGCCATCGGCAACGCCTTTGAGAGGAGATCGAGCGATTCTCTATCCAGACCGTAATTCTTGACGATTCATAATACCTCCATGCGCCCATTAGGCCAATGAAAATAAATAGAAATCCCCATATTCTATGGATATTGTCTTCCGCAAATCTGCAGCCGTCCATTTGCAAGCCAGAGGCCAATGCTAAGGACCCAAATCCCGGATGGGAGGTCAATTCGAGGGTTACACGAGACAAAAGCTGGGTTCCCAGAATTGGCAGACGTCTTTTTTGTATCTGGCACATAAGCACAATCGTCGATGCAGTTCGGCAATTCGGCATAACGGCACGTCTTAAAAATCACTCCCGGAAATAACTCTCCGCACCGGGTGGCACGATCAACCAAGGTCGATCTGCGCGCCCTGTCATTCAGGAAGTGGCTGCCCCACCGGTAGCGTCCCGGAATCGGTACAAAGGACCCCTGGCCTTCCGCCCAAACCACGATGAACTGCCCTTGTGAGTGTGTCGATCTCTGCGCCCTGTTCCGGTTTTCCAGACGTCGAACAACGCTGCTCCCTATACCAAACCGCATATTTGCCCGCGCAGGATCGGCACACACCCTCCCTGTTGACGGTCCATGCGGACGGCATCTGGGGCTCCGGATCGCCTTCGACACAATATGTTGCTCCTTAGCGCAATGACTGGCATTGTTTACACAACATGTAGTATACACGAGGCCCATCTTGCCCAAGATCATCCACCGCTCCACCAACATCACGGCCCCCAGCCCTGCCGTGGATTCCCGCGCCCTCCCGCCCTTGCCGTCCAGCCGCATCGAGGCTGCAGTGCTGGAGCTGGCCGAGGCCCTGCGCCGCGAATTGATCTCCCATTCGGCCATCGAGCAATGCGCGGTCGAGGAGTATATCGAGGTCGAATGCCAGCGGCGCCGCCTGCGCCTGATGCGCGACCAGATCGAACGTATCAGCGCATTGGGTCAGCTCTGGCGACTTCTTTCCAACGCTATGATTCAGGAAAAGACCCGTGCAGGGCTTGACACGTCCACGGTGGATCATGAGGCAAAAGGTATCCTGCAGTGCTGGGTCAGTGGTGATCCAGCCGCACATCAGGTGCTTCTCCATTACGGTATCGATATCGATGAGGCGATCTCCATGGGCATGGCGGCCCATCTGCCGCAAATCCTGGAATTCGAGCGGGAACGCGATCGCCTTGCCCGTCGCGCACGTCTTTTGCTCGGTGATATCGAACGCACCCAGACCTTCCGGGAAAGCCGCAAGCTCGCCGAGCTTCAGGATGCCGAGATCATTCCCTGACCAGGGCGAGAGCCAGAAGATCTGAAAGGTACAGATGGCAAAGCACCGCGCAACCGCTGAGAATGCCGTCACGCATGGCATCTTCCGCCAAGAACGGCCGCCCGCGCGGCCCTCGCCCTTCGCGGCCCTAGCGCTTGTGGCCCTGCCCGGCCCGCCTGGCGAAGATTTGGCAGAAGACCTGATGCGGGCCGAATGCCAAACCGCGCGCTGCCGCGCCACGCTCCTTGCTGAAACCCGTGCGCTCCAGGCCCTCCTCGCCGCACCGTCACTTTCAAGCAAGACCGGTCAGGCCGAAATCGATATGACTTTCGATTTGGCCCTCAATGCAGCCTTCACTGAAACGCTCAGGAAACTTATCCGCCTCCTGAGGTACCAGAACCAGAGCCTGACAGCCCTTCGCAAAACGCGGATTGCGATCCTGAACGCCGCCGAAGGCAGACCGGCCCGGCGCAAAACTCCAAGGGGATAGACCATGGCAAGACGGTACAAACCAGCGACCAACTTCTCACGAAGCAGACCCTCGTCCGAGAAGAACCCTGCCGATCCCCTGCGGCACCCCCGCCATGAAACCTTCGCCAAGGCTTTCGCCTTTATCCCAGACGCCAGGACCGCTGCCGTTGAGGCAGGCTATCCCCGTCGACGCGCCAGCCGAGCCGCGGGGCGACTTCTCTCGGTCAAGGCGATGAGTGCGCGCATCCAGTATCTCCAAACCCAGAACGCCGAGGCCCTCACCACCAAAAGGCTCGTCCAGGACTTGCACCTCCAGCCCAAGGCCGCGCTCGCCAAAGCCATCGCCCGGAACCCTTTCACCGGCGAGACCCGCCTTGATCTCGGCCGTCTTACGCCCAGCGAAATCGCCGGCCTTGAGTTCAGCACCCTCTTGAGCGACGGCGCCACCCGGTCGGGTGCGGGACTCAGGGTCCAGTCCAGCCCAGGCAAGGCCCTTGCAGCTCTTGGGAAAATCATCAGCGACCCGACATACGCGCCAGAGCGGCGGGAGAAAGCTTCTTTCGCGGAACTGCTTGTCCAATTGGCACGGAGGGGAGCACAGTCCGCACAGATCCGCCATGAAATGGGGATCTATGATGACGATGATAAATGATTTCAACTTTGGATTGCTTACACAAATTTGAATCATCTTAAGATTGTATTTTTCAAGAACAAGAAGGACGACCTGTTTGGTGCGTCGGTCAAGATAAGCTGGGTCTAATCAATGGGTGAAGCGCCGACGGCGCCGTCGAAATCGCCAAGCAGGTCGCCGACAACACCAAGGTGGCCTCCGCCCATGAACCCGGCCGCCATATCGGCCCGGTGGTGAACAAGCGGCAATGGGATCAGATCCAAGGCTATATCCAGAAGGGCATCGAAGAAGGCGCGCGCCTCGTCTCCGGCGGCCTTGGCCTGCCCGAGGGGATGAACAAGGGCTACTTCGTCCGCCCCACCGTCTTTGCCGACGTCAAACCCGGCATGACCATCGAGAAAGAGGAAATCTTCGGCCCCGTCCTCTCCATCATCCCCTTCGACACCGAAGCCGAGGCCGTGCAGATCGCCAACGACACGCCCTACGGCCTGACCAACTACGTCCAGTCGCAGGACGGCGCCCGCCGCAACCGCCTCGCCCGCCAACTCCGCGCGGGCATGGTCGAAATGAACGGCAAATCCCGCGGCGCAGGCTCCCCCTTCGGCGGGGTGAAGGCATCCGGTCGCGCGCGAGAGGGGGGCGTCTGGGGGATCGAGGAGTTTCTCGAAGTGAAGGCGATCTCGGGGTGGGATTCGTCCATCGATTGATCGTGACCCGTCCCTGCAGGCGCGACACAGCGCCCAAGCCGACCGACACGTCCCATATCTCGCCCCGACACACCCTCAACGGATGGGGAAGGGCGCGCCAAGCCGCATGCCGCCCTCCTCTCCGTGCATCCACCTCTTCGCCACGCGTTCCACCTTCCGTTCACCCGCAGACATGCGCAATCGACTATACGATTGCCCATCGCAGCGCATGATGAAACCGGTTGCCATCCGGCCCGGTTTCGCGCTCATCTCCTCCAAGGTCGGCGTCACGTCGTCGCGACCCTTCACTGAGTTGCCCCGTTCCCAAAGCTTTATGCGCCATGGAGCCGAAGATGGTCACGGTCCTCGCCTTTGTAACGATCGCCGAAGATGCGCCTGATGCGTTGGCCGCCTATTTCCGGGTCACCGACCCGCTTCTGAAAAAGGCCGGGGCAAGGATCATCAAGCGCTTCTCGATCCACGATGTCGTGGTCGGCAAGAAACCCGCGCAGACCGTGGTCATGGTGGAATATCCCTCCCGCGAGGCCGTCGACATGGTCTTCGGAAGCGAAGAATACGCCGCCGTCATCCCCCAGCGCGACCGTGCCTTCCTCGATTACGCGATCACCATCATAGACGATCCGGTCGACCCGCTGCTTCAGATGCCAGTCTCTTCCTGACACCTCACCGGCGCCACCGGCCCCGGCAAATGGCTACTCCTCAAGGTGCCGCTGCGCTTGTCTTCGATGGCGCAGGAAAGGCTCCACCATGGCGGTTTCCGCCCCACCCTTGTCGCCCCCACCCCTCACACCCCTCCCGCGCCCTCCGCTAGG
>Ga0075157_10002248_pt1 | contig 11330 bp, 9 predicted proteins | sample JI81BgreenDNA_FD_70967 | JGI IMG/M metagenome (GOLD analysis project Ga0075157, IMG submission 70967) | Wastewater effluent complex algal communities from Wisconsin, to seasonally profile nutrient transformation and Carbon sequestration -... | ecosystem: Engineered > WWTP > Effluent > Algae...
GAAAGATTTTTAGTTTTAGCAACTGCTTTAGATAATTTATGGCTGAAACAACTGGCAGATAGCGAGGTTTACTGGGATGAAATAGTTTCTATCGAACCGATGGGAAACAAGCAAGTTTACGACTTAACTATCCCGGAGACACACAATTTTGTGGCTAACGATATCTGCGTTCACAATACAGCTTTCTGTACCAACATCGCCCACCACATCGCCGCCGGACAGCAGAAATTACCGGTTGCCATTTTCAGTTTAGAAATGTCGAAAGAACAGCTAGTGCAGCGTATCCTGTCCAGCGAAGCTAAAATAGAAAGTAACAGGTTGCGATCGGGTAGAATCAGTCAAAACGAATGGGAACCCATCAGTACAGCCATTGGCAATTTATCAGAACTACCGCTGTTTATTGACGATACTCCCAATATTACCGTCACAGAAATACGATCGAAAGTCCGCCGCCTCCAAGCAGAACAAGGCGGAACCCTAGGATTAGTCTTGCTAGATTACCTGCAATTAATGGAAGGTACCAGCGACAACCGCGTGCAAGAACTATCTCGAATTACCAGAAGCCTTAAAGGTTTAGCCCGCGAACTCAACGTGCCGATTATTGCCTTATCTCAGTTGAGTCGAGGTGTGGAAGCGAGGACAAACAAGCGGCCCATGATGTCTGATTTGAGAGAAAGCGGCTGCTTAACAGGTGATAGTTTGGTAATGCTAGCAGATACTGGTGTGCGCGTACCAATTCGTGAATTAGTAGGAAAATCGGGCTTCACAGTTTGGGCGCTCAATGAAGCCAGCATGCAGTTAGAAAAAGCCGTTGTTAGCAATGCCTTTGCTACAGGTGTTAAGCCTGTACTAGGGCTGCAAACTCGTTTGGGAAGGGCAATTAGAGCCACTGGCAATCATAAGTTCTTAACCATTCACGGCTGGCGGCGATTGGACGAGTTAAAAATAGGCGATCGCATTGCCCTACCTAGATACATATCAAGTTCCTTCATCCAATCGATGGACAATGCCGAAATAGCCTTGCTAGGACACATGATTGGAGACGGATGTACTCTACCTCGACACGTTATTCAATACACTACTAGAGAGGAAGATTTAGCCAATAAAGTTGCAAATCTTGCAATAGAAGTCTTTGGAGAGCGAATCATACCTCGTATTTGTAAAGAACGTGATTGGTATCAAGTTTATCTTCCTGCCGCCTATCATCTCACACATAATGTGAGGAATCCTGTAACTGAATGGCTAGATGCTTTAGGTGTTTTTGGTCTGCGTTCTCACCAGAAGTTTGTCCCTAATCACATATTTGAGCAGCCTCAAGAAGCAATAGCTTTATTTTTACGCCATCTCTGGTGTACTGATGGTTGCATAAAAACAGGTAGAGATAAATGTCATTACCCTAGTGTTTACTATGCTTCCAGTAGTGAAAAATTGGCAAGAGATGTTCAGTCACTCTTACTCAGACTTGGTATCAATGCCCGCTTATTTTTAAGCCCCCAGCCAGGGAAAGGGCGAGATCAACATCAAGTTTGGGTAACAGGAAGACCTGATTTAGATAAGTTTATTCATTTGATTGGTGCAGTAGGTAACTACAAACAGCAAGCTCTGACAGAAATTGCAGAATACATTGAAATTCGTTCTAGCAATACTAATAGAGATGTCATACCGCGTGATGTGTGGAAAATGTATGCTGTTCCTGCTATGCAGCAATTTGGTTTAACTACACGCCAGATGCAAGCACAGCTTGGCAACTTATATTGTGGTACAACCCTTTACAAACACAACCTTGGTCGGGAACGAGCCTTCAGATTAGCTACAATTGTTAAATCTGATGAACTTGCCATCTTATCTAAGAGCGATATTTACTGGGATGAAATCGCCTCAATAGAAGTTGATGGTGAAGCTGAGGTTTACGATTTAACCGTGCCTGCACTGCATAATTTTGTCGCTAATGACATCATAGTTCATAATAGTATCGAGCAAGACGCGGATTTAGTAATTATGCTCTACCGCGATGAATATTACAACCCTGATTCGCCCGATCGCGGAATTGCAGAAGTAATTATTACCAAACACAGAAACGGGCCCACAGGAATCATCAAACTATTATTTGACGCCCAATATACCTGCTTTCGCAATCTGGCATCTCCGAAGCGATCGTAAATCAACCAGAACATACACAGAAACCCGGTTTCTTAAAAAAAACCGGGTTTCTAAATACCGTAAAAGTTTTACGTTGAATGAGATTGAGCTACCTAGCCACCGATTCTCAACAATTCCACATCAAAAATCAGCGTAGCATTAGGAGGAATCACCCCGCCCGCACCGCGAGCGCCGTAACCGAGTTCAGGGGGAATAATCAACTTGCGCCGGTCTCCAACTTTCATCGTACCGACACCTTCATCCCAACCCTTAATTACTTGACCCACGCCAATTTTGAACTGAAAAGGTGAATTGCGATCGCGCGAACTGTCAAACTTCGTGCCATCCTCCAAAGTTCCCGTGTAGTGTACGACAACCGTCTGCCCGGTTTTTGGAGTCGCCCCCTTACCCTCTGTCAATTCAACATATTTCAGACCTGAATCTGTGGTGACAGTTTTCTCAGTATTAACAGTTTTCTCAGTATTATCAGTCATGTTATTGCCAGCGATAGTAGCTGGTACCTTCGGTAAAGTAGCATCAGCTACTAGCAAGCTATTTTCATTCAAAGACGGCGCTGACAACTTCTCAATAGCAGTCTCGGGTAAAAGATTGTTCAATTCGGCTGCAACTGCTTGGGACCCAGAACCGCCCATTTGAGCGACTATCAAAAACAAAAAGCAAACCAGCATTACTCCCAAGCTGACTAGAACTCCTCGCAAAATTAATCCTCCTAATACTTTTAACCGCGATATCTCAGATATCTAAGACATCTAGTACAACAAGAACTACCAAATTTTATCTGAACTTTTCCACCAAAAAACGGCAGGTACCAGATAATTTTAAAGGCAAAAGTATGAAGTCAGAATGTTTGTAATTCTACATAAATGGCTTCTACATAAGTGCCTTTTTTAGCCTTCTGCCTTCGGGTGACAATCTTATCACAAGATAGCAGCCAACTTCTCGCGGGCGTTAGCGAAGCTTGCAGAAGAGGAGCGAACTCAGCGCCAGTTACGGTTTTCTAAATCCCGCATCTGACGTTCCAAACGATCGAGCCTTCCCCGCAACTCATCCATTTCGGACTGTCGGGGGACTCCCATATCTTGCAGCATATTCCGTAGTTGCCGCTGCAACTGCGTCTCCCAATTCCCCTGTTCAGACTTGATGTGCTCGGTCATGTCATCGACAAAGGTTTTGGCTTGCTCAGGATTGATTTTGCCATCTTTGACCCATTGCTCGCTGACTTCCTGCAATTTCTCTGCCACCAGGGAGGTAGTACCAATGCCCAGCATTACCAGTTGTTTGAGTAAGTTGCTATTGTTATCCATAGATTTTTCCTAATGTTTGCCCTTTGATACCCGATCGGCTCAGGTCGCCTGCAGTCGCTGCGAAACCATCTGTAAACTTAAAGTTACATCAGCGCACACCTACCTTTCTATTTTGGAGCATCCAGCCGCCTGATGGCGAGGCGATCGCCCATTCTCGGCGTTCGGAAAACCCGCTAATGAGCCTACCCACCACATTACCCCATCACCCTGCTGTCTATGCCTGATTGCCCCCGCTGTCACCAACCTGTAGACGCCCAAGCGCTCGCCTGTCCACACTGCAAAATCCCCCTCAAAGCTTTCGGTCATCCGGGTATCCCTCTTTATCGATCGAAACCCGAAGAATTTCTGTGCGCTACCTGTATTTATCACGAAGACGATACTTGCAACTACCCGCAGCGTCCTTTTGCCAAAGAATGCACGCTTTATCACGATCGAGCTGAGCCACTTGTGCCACAGACGATTCCTTACAGCAGCGGCGACGGGCTGCAATCAATCAAAAATTGGTGTCAGCGCCATCTGGTTTGGTTAGCATTATTAGGTTTAATTATTATTAGCATTGCTCTGTCGATTTAATCTCACATCTTGCACCATTCTGAAGAACAGGCTTTCCGGTCTGTTCCACAGGAGATTAATTTTCTTGTGGAACAGGCCGGAAAGCCTGTTCATAAAAGGCTTATTGACAATGGTACAACATCTCAGTTTAATCTGATTGTACAAAGCGTAGAATAGAGAGATATCTGTTAATCTGGGTTGCTCTATTATTCTCTAAATTATTCATGAGCTACGTATTCGGCATCGACGGCGGCGGCACTAAAACAATCTGCCTTTTAATGGATGACAACCACCTTGTTTTAGGACGGGGTGAAGCAGGGCCGTCCAATTATCAAACCCTGGGAATTGAGACAGCCAAAGAATCCATCCAATTGGCGATCGAACGAGCAGTTCTGTCCGCTAAAATCGAGACGAATAGCAATCTCAACATAGAAGCAATTGGTCTGGGACTAGCAGGCGTCGGGCGTCCAAAAGATCGTGAAATAGTGCAATTTGTAGTGCAGAACTTGCAGTTGACGAATACTTTACCAGTAACCCGATCGTTCCTGCCCAGGAATATAGTAATTAGCAGCGACTGCGCGATCGCACTTGCTGGCGGTACAGGTTATCCAGTAGGTATCGCCGTTATTTCAGGAACAGGTTCGATTGTTTTCGGGCAAAACCGTCAAGGAAAAACTAAACGAGTCGGCGGTTGGGGATATATTTTAGGCGATGAAGGCAGCGGATATAACATTGCCCTTCAGGGTTTGCAAGCTGCTTTGAAGTTCTATGACGGACGCGAAGATTTTACCGTGCTTGCGGAAAAATTTCAAACGCATTTAGGCCTCAATAACCTAGAAGAATTGGTAGAAGTCGTTTACGGGCGCGGTTGGGGAGTCAAAGAAATTGCTGCTTTAGCGCCGATTGTCCAACAAGCCGCAGCAGAGGGCGATCGCGTCGCTGACTGCATTATCAATAATGCTGTAGCAGAATTAACCTATTCAACCAAAATAGCCATTTCAGCGCTATTTAACCAAACAGAAGAATTTGAAATTGTGATCGTAGGAGGTGTGTGGGGTGGAGAGGCAAATTGCCGAGGTCGGTTTGAAGCAGCCATAAGTGCGATCGCCCCAAAAGCTAAGGTAATTTCGCCCCGATACGAACCAGCTTTCGGTGCTGGATTGCTAGCCTTAAACGCTCTCAACAATTAATTGTTGACTGTTGACTGTTGACAAGCGAAATATTTTACACCTACTTTCCAGCTTCCAGATTCATCTGTGGAGTCAAGTCTAAAATCTAAAATCTAAAATCTAAAATCTAAAATCGACTGGCTGTTGACTATCTTCCTTATCTTCCCGATCGCCCCTGTCTTGCGGATTTTCTAGATTTTTCCAAATTTTAAACTTCTGGATTATCGACCTTATCTTCCCAACTGGTAGAATTCCAGCCTGCCATAATCAAAACATCAGATGAATGCGAAACAAGAAACAAATTTAGCAGTAGTGCGTTCCTAAGTAAACAAAAACCGAAGCAAGGAGACAATTTATATGATTACTTCTCAAAAATGGCGTTCAGCAACAGCAGCAATCCTCGCACTGGGCATTACAGTTGGAACCAGCGCGCCGCTGGTGGTAGCTACTCCCGCAGAAGCCCAACAAAGAATTTCCCAATTTGATAGCATCCGAATTCCGTCGGGCAGTGTAATTCCAGTTAGGTATGAAAAAGACAAAATAGTTGTCACCCGCGAAGAAACTTCACCTTTAACTTTAACAGTAGCGCAAGACATCCGCACACCTCAAGGCAGAGTGTTAATCCCCGGAGGCAGCCAGATAGTCGGGGCACTGCAACCTGTCAGAAGAGGCAATCAAATCGGTACTCAATTTGTTGCCAGAGAGTTAATTATCAGCCGCCGCCAACGCTATCGGATTGATGGCTATTCGGGAATTATTACCCGAACCGAAAGAGTCCAAAAAGGTGCTGGCACAGGTTCAGTAGCGCAAGGTGCCGCCTTGGGTGCAGCCGCCGCAGCAGCACTCGCAGGCATTACCGGCGACAAAGCGATCGCGACTGAAGAAGTATTGGGAGGCGTTGGAATCGGCGCTTTAGCTGGAGTATTGTTGGGGCGGCGCAGCGTTGACGTGCTGGTGATTCGCCCGGAACAAGATTTGGCAGTGAGATTGCGATCGGACATCGTGCTCCGCTAATATTGGTATCTTCCGAATCAATTATTTGCAGTAAAACATTGTCGATCGCTAACTTGTGGTCTCCCGATAATTGGCTAGGCATACTTTTAAGGTTGTGCCTAGCCATGTTTGTTGGCGGAATTATTGGATGGGAGCGCCAACTCAGAAATAAACCAGCGGGATTGAGAACTCATATGCTAGTTAGTATGGGTTGTGCGCTGTTTGTTTTAATGCCGCTGGCAATGGGGAAAAATGAAAACGGAGGAGATGCTGTAGCGCGCGTAATTCAAGGCGTTGCTGCCGGGATTGGGTTTTTGGGAGGCGGAGAAATCCTGCGGCAAAATCGACATGAAATAGGCAAAGTTGAAGTTCACGGGCTCACATCTGCCGCCGCTATTTGGGTGTCAGCAGCTTTAGGAACGGCTGCAGGATGCGGGTTGTGGCAACTGGCCTTAATTGGCGCTTTAATGTCGCTCTTTGTTCTGAGAGGAATTAAAGAGTTAGAGCGTCGAAGTCGTAGGAAATAGTCTCAGTGATGATAGAAAATCGGGTATTATAACCGTTATAACGTTTGGAGTGACGACGGAAGTACGAGCTAGTTTTATGACGGTTAAATTACTCACTACGAACTAACTTTATTACGGTCGATGGAGGGAAAATAATATTAGCTGTTTCATACCAACCCCAGTTAATCATTGATCGTAAATTGTTTGCCATTATCCCAGCCATATCTGTCAATAAGGTGAAAAAGGAGCGTTACACAATTTGAGGATGATTATTGTGGGCATTGGTGTTAACTTAACGTTAAACCCTTATTCCAGCACGGGTTTCAACAAGAGTCTCCATCAAAGCGAAAGTCCTCGCTATGAGGACTAATGAGTTCTTCAGTCCTCTTTGAGAGGACTTTTGCTCTCTCGACAGGGAATTCATTCCCTGGCGGACTGACGGGTAAGCGGGAGGACTGGCGGACTAAAAGCTTAAGTTGACACTAATATATTGTGGGGGGTTCCGCCTGCGGTGAAAATACACGCTTTCGGGCTAAGCTGTCGCGCATTTAAATTGTATATTCAGGGCGGGCGGGACGCCCACCTCACAAGACTTTGATTTTTTTTGACATACAATTTAAATGCCGCAACAGCTTACGAGAGCCCATTCCACAAAAAAACAATCAAAATCATCCCGCAATTATGCAACGGCTAAAAAGTGGCTAAAACGCTGGAAATCTCTGCTTGGGGCGAGCGAGAAATATTCTCGATTTGATAGATAATTAACCATAAGCTGTCGCGCATTTAAATTGTATATTCAGGGCAGCCAGGACGCCCAACCCCTACTCCCCACAAAACTTTGATTGTTTTTTAACAGACAATTTCAAGGTAGAACAGCTTAAACAACATCTCAATAATAATGCTCAAATTTTACGAACCAAACACTGTGACTACGCCTTGACAGGTCTGGTCATCCGGTCATCCAGCCTGACCTTTGATGAGTGAAGTCCTCACTATCCACTTAAATCTTCATTTTAATATTTATTTCAATTTTAGTGAATTTGCTTAACACCCCTTGAAGCAAAATACCAATATTTTTTAAATTAATTAGTATATAAATCAGCCAATAATTATATGCTTTCACCCTTTATTTTAAATAAAGCTTAATATTTATATCCCCAGATGATTGAATAACAAATTAATTCCTATCATGGAAATTTGGCATTTTAATCACTTCCAAAGACTCTTGCCTCACCCGACCCGCCATCGCAGCTAACTGCAAGCTCATAAAAGCATTCAAATCTTCCAAATCACACTTGGCTGAGGAAAAAATCTTCTGCATTTCATTTTCTGCTTCCAAACTCAGATATCCAGCGGCAATAGCTTGTTTTACAACTTCACGAACCTGCACGGTAAAAATGTCCCTTACTAAATTTTAACTAATCAAAAGCCAACTAATTACTAACAGGAAGTTTCGGAAGCCGTCTCGCCAAAGATTTCAAACTTTTTTAGCTCGCGAGACTCTTGTTTCACTCCTCCAGACATAGCTGCTAGTTGCAAAGCCATAAAAGCATTTAAGTCTTCCAAGTCATAATGGGTGGTAGTTAACATCCGCCGCAGTTGATTTTCGGCTTCAAGGGTTAGATAGCCCAGAGCCAGAGCTTGCTGGGCGAGGTCGCGAATTAGTACCATAACACTTCGGGATTTTATTGGTTCAAGCCTAAGTATCGAATGTTTTCACAGAATCAGCAGTGACGGCTATTGCTCAATAGGTGTGACATTGTGACGGGCCACTCGTGACAGCCGGAGTCGCAGAGTGTGACTAAGTATTTGCACTGTTGTGACGGAGATCACGCGGGGGATACCAGAGGAGGAGTCGGAGAGTGGGGAGTCGGAGAGTGTCCGGGTGTCTGGATGGGGGAGTCGGAGAGTATCCGAGTGGAGGAGTCGGAGAGGGGGAGCATTTTTCTTCTTCCCTGGGACTAATGACTAAGGGTGAGAATTAAATAAAATCCACTTTTCATGACTGTTGTGGGATGGGCCTAAGAGCCCGTCCCACAAGAAAAAAGGGAAATTATTTAATTGACGATCCTAATGACCGAAAGCGTCTAGGATACAAGCCCCCGGGTTCATCCGTCCAGAAATAAAAAACCTGTATCCGATAAAGGAACCCCCGAATTTATCCGTGCGGTCAAGGCTTCAATCTAAAATCTCAAATCTAAAATCTAAAATCCATTGACTACTGCCTTCTACCTTCAGAAGACGCTCAACGTCTATAATCAGCAAGTTAAATATTTACTGCAAGACATATGGAAGCACCACATAAAGATTTGCTACAACAAATAGCCCGACTATCGGAAACTTATGCTAATTTGGCCGATCGCCTATCAATGGCAGCAAAACAACTGCAAGACTCCGGCCTTCCTCCCTCCGACAGCTTGCTGCAAGAAGTTGCCGCCTACAGTCGCAACTTTGCCGCAGTCCAAAAACAAGCTCTCGATCTCAACAAATCCGGTATCGCACCGGGGGAAATTACTTCCCTCAAAGACATTCAAAACTTAGTCGAGACTGCCTCCGCTTCTGAAGGTAAAGCAGAAATTCGCGATGCAGCATTGAAAGTGATCGATCGAGTATTGGCGATCGCCCACCGCGAACAAAGCGACTTCGCACCCTTACAATCAGTTCATGCCAGAGCCCGCGAACTGCAGCGCGCGATTTCCGAATCCACCCCAACTCAACTGCATTCCGACGCAGAATCCTTAGTCAGCGGCAAACACCCAGTTTCAGCAGTCCTCGCCCTGGTGGAACAGCAAGACAAATTAGACGACGAACAGTGGGTAATTCTCGAAGAAACAGTCAGCGCCGCTTTTGGCAAACAAATAGCCGTAGCCATTTCCAGAGGCAAATTAACCATTGCTGAGATGGTAAAAGCAGCACCTGCAAAAGTCGAACCCGCATTTAAACCAGCGCCAGAACAAAAAATCAGCGCCGAACCTTTGCCAGAAGTGATTGTCATCCCGTCAGGAAATGTGGCACCGAAACAAGTTACAGTTGCGCCACAGATCCAGATTTTGGAATCCCCCGCGCCTTCTGTCCCCATGCACGAGGTAATTATTGTTCCCAGCGTGGAAGTACCTAAGTCTCTTCAGACAACCGGTTCCGGGAACATTGTTTTTGGGGCACCTCGGGACATTCAACAACCGGTGGCAGTAGAGGGCGGTTTGGGAATCAAAGTTTTGGTGCACATTCAGGGAATTGGCGATCGAACTTTCGGTTCTCAAGAATACGCGGGTTCTAAGGGTCAAGGGCGGCGCGTCGAAGGATTTCAAATTAATATCGATCCCCCAATTCCCGGCTTAAATGTCGAGTACATGGCTCACGTCGAAGGTGTTGGCGACACTCCTTGGCTCAGCCAGGGAGAATTGGCGGGTTTTAGGGGTCAAGCGAAACGAATTGAAGGATTTGCGGTGCGGTTGAGCGGGCCGCAAGCTGATAAGTACGACGTATTTTATAGCGCTCACATTCAGAATATCGGCGACACCGACGTGTCCTCCAATGGCGAATATTGCGGTACTCGCGGTAAAGCTTTGAGAATAGAGGGTATCAAAGTTTGGATTGCGCCGTCTGCCAGTGCCCAAAAAGCTGCACCTGTGGGTTTAAAAGTGTTGGCGCATATTCAAGGAATTGGCGATCGAACTTTTAGCGATCGAGAATATGCGGGTACTAAAGCTCAAGGCCGCCGCGTCGAAGGATTTCAAATTAAAATAGAGCCTCCCGTTGCCGATTTAAATTTGCAGTACATGGCTCACGTTGAAGGAGTTGGCGATACTGCTTGGTTCTCGGAAGGAGAGTTAGCTGGATTCCGGGGCAAAGCTAAGCGGATTGAGGGATTTGCCGCGCGACTGACTGGGCCGCAAGCTGATAAATACGACGTATTTTATACGGCTCACATTCAGAATGTGGGCGATACTCCTGTTACTGCTAACGGTCAATATTGCGGCACTCGCGGCAAAGGTTTGAGGGTTGAGGGGATGACGGTTTGGGTCGAGCCGAAAGCCTAAAAAGTGAGAATGAATGGAAAATTTGCAGTGGCATTTTCCATTCATTTTGTGTTGTTATATCTGGTTCGGTTGGTTCGTTTTTGTATCATGTGCGCTCTCCTAGGGGCTGGTTTTATCAACCATTTACGCCAAAAACTAATAATCCCATAAACCCGCCCCCTCTCAAGGTTAAACCTCAATGTACATTTTTTCCATTTGATAAAAGTCAAGGTTGATATAGGTTATTAGTTGTGAGGGGGCGGGTTTATGAGATTGTTTCTGTGCGTCAAAAATTATTGGTAAAACCAGCCCCTACAGCATCAAAAACACTTGCACAACTTACGCTAGCAGACACGATATTAATGGTGTAGCACGTGCAACAAGCCTTCTACCACATGACCGATCGCACTTGGAGCAGATTCGCAAGCAGCAGCTTCCGCGGCGCAGTGGCCGGCGTGGAGTGCGTTTCCGACAGCCTGACTCCCTCCCTCCAGCGCATCTGCACCAAATTGACCGCGATATGTTTCTTTGACCATTTCAGCTTGAATTTTGCTGGTAGTTTGTTCGGGATTCGTTTCCCAATTGCGGATTGTTTGGACAATCTCGAACCCAGCCCAAATTAACATT
>Ga0075157_10002249_pt1 | contig 11329 bp, 7 predicted proteins | sample JI81BgreenDNA_FD_70967 | JGI IMG/M metagenome (GOLD analysis project Ga0075157, IMG submission 70967) | Wastewater effluent complex algal communities from Wisconsin, to seasonally profile nutrient transformation and Carbon sequestration -... | ecosystem: Engineered > WWTP > Effluent > Algae...
ATCCAACAGGGAGCCACGGGCAACCCTTTCACTATCAGGATACCCTGAATGTTCAATCTGTCCCGTGCGGCACCCGAAGCCAGGCGAGGCTCATGATGCCCAGTTGTGAGGCGATGAAGATGATCAACCAAACAAACGCCGCATCCGTGAAGCCGTAGGAATGCAGGCCGATGCCTAACATGTTGGTGCCGAACCACGACCAGGAGGTGATCACATTTCCCATCACCGCCATCACCATGATGCCGCGATCCCGCACCATGCCGCCCCAGCGGGCGTGAAGAATGATGGCATTCCACAACACGATCAGCAGGGCACCATTTTCCTTCGGGTCCCAGCCCCAGAATCTGCCCCACGACTGATCCGCCCAGATCCCTCCCAGCACGGTTCCCACAAAACTCGCCAGCGTGGCAAAGCAGATGATGCCATACACCATGCCACGCATGGAGGCCGATGATGATTCGGAAATGCTCGCGAACCTTCGGCCCAGAATCCATGCGATCGCAATCCCACCCGCCAGAAAGTTCGCGGAATACCCCAGGGTGATGATCACCACATGCGTCGCCAACCAGACATTCGTATCGAGCACCGCCCGCATCATTTCCAGGGTGTCGCCGGACAGCGAGAGATGGTGGGCGATCAACAAAGTCACGAAGCCCACCACAGCCGCCACCGCGGTTCCGATGGCATTGCGATGATAACACTCTAACAAAATACTCAAGACCAGCACACCCCAGCCGATGAAAATCGCCGATGAATACAAATTCGTGACCGGTGGCCGCCCTTCCAGCAACATCCTGGTCAGCAATCCCGCCGTGTGAACCGCGAATCCGATCAGCAACATGCGGAATGCCGCTTTTCTCAGGGTGGAACCCATCCGCAACCAGGACAGAACCGCGACCAGGAATGCCGCGACATACACCACCATCGTCAGATAAAATGGTGCGCATCGATTGAACAACGACTCCGCACGCGACTTGTTGGCATGCGAGGGCTGTTGCTTTGCCAGCCACTGCTGGTAATCAGTGATCGCCGCGTCAAAGGCGGCGACATTTCCCGCGCGATAGGCATCCCCCATCCTGGCATACGCCACTGCGGCAGCGGGCAATGTCCGTGTCTCGACCGCATCGATCACGGCATCCGGAAGCTTGCGCCAGGAATCCGCACCCTTGCCAGTGGGAACGGCATAGACCTCACACATCGGCTCCCATGCCAGCATCTCGCGCATGCGCGCGGAGGCATCGTCCATCAGCGCGGCATCAGGGGCTTCCTTTTTTTCCGCAGCGGCCAGCGCGGCTGCGACCCGATCCACCAACTGCAACATCTCCGCCTCGATGTTTTCCATACGCGGCAGAGCCAGCGCGTGCTTGAGCTGGTTGTAGGCGGTTAGATTGCGTGTCAGCCGCATCAGTGCCTTTTCATAGGAACTGCGGGCCTGGGCATCGATCTGCTCGATGCGAGCGGCTTCCCTTTGCAGCGCGGGAAACGCCGGCTGCAATTCGTGAAAGGAAAAGCTTTTTTGTTTTCCTCGTGACAGTCCGGTCAAGCCCAGCACCTCATCGTGATGAATCTGGAAAATCTTCCGCGTATCCGCCAAGGCCGGCTGGAAAGCAAGTTCCGCGAGCCATGCCGCTGGCGACGCTGGCGAGCCTTCACCAGGCACCGCTTGTTTCGCCTGCATCGCCAGCAAATGATTGCGCGCGAGGGAATCGAGCGGCTGCACACGCCCATTCGCCACCACCGGCAATCGGCCAAACCCCTGGAAGTCAAAGCCCGCCGGTGAACGATGGGCCATCATGACACTTGCCACCAGATAGACCACGCACAACACGGGCGGCAACCAGGCCAGAAAAGATTTCGGTGGGGCATTCATGAGCTGACAGAGTTTTTGCGTCGTGCGATCGCCTTCAGAAGGTGCGAGGAAAAGACCCACAACAATCCGGCGGACACCATCACACAGGAAACGTAGGGCAGGATCCACGCGGGATTTTTCACGACCTGCAAAATCGTGGTCTTGTCATCATTGGCGAACCCCGCCTGGTAAAATGTCAGACCCTGGTAACGCAACGGATGATTCATGTAGATGAGATCCTCGCGGTCTTCGCCCGTTTCCGGATTGAGCAAGCGGATTTTACTGGAAAAGTTTTTGGGCACGTTTGTTCCCAGATAGCGGTCATGGCTGAAGTCCAGCAGCTTGATCGAAAACGGGTGATACAGTCGGGCCTGGCGCAGCGCGATGTTCCACTCCTTGCCGGCGACGTTGAAGGCCTGCGTGCCGCGCATGACATTCGATAACAGCAAACGCGGCGCCTCTCCGCCCCCATCGGCAATGATGCTCACAAACGCGCTGCTCAGATCCCGGCGATCCATCGCCGTCTCACGCGGCAGCGACCGCACCGCATAGCCCAAGCCTGCACCCGCTGTGGCGCGCAAAGGCTCAAAGTCCTTTCCGGCGATCCGCTCCTCCAGAATTTCACTGTTCGGGAGGTAGCGATCGACACGCAGCGTGAGCCCCGGAAACGAAAATTCCGCGCCATTCTTGAGACGACTTTGCGGAATGGCGTGAACGGTTTGCATGCCATCGGCCATCGGCTCGATGAGCGCCAATTCCACATCACGCGGATAGATCGAGTAATGGGAAATTTGCCCTTCATCCAGTGTCATCTGCGCCTCCTTGCCCAGTAGTCCGGTAAAGACTTCACCCAGCAACATGATGAGGATACCGAGGTGGATGAGCATCATGCCCGCCTTGCCCTTGCGTTTGTGAAAACGCATGCCGTGCGCCGCGAGCAGGTTGATGATGAGCATACATCCGAGCAAGGCACCGCCCGGCAGAGGGAGGTCCCATCGGCGCTCGCCCGGCATCACATCCCACCAGGCGATCCACGAACGGAAAAACTGCTGCACCACCTCATGAATCCCCATGTGAACCTGGGAGATCGTGGCGATGAAGATCAAGACCATCGCATAGCCGAGCAACACGACAGTGAGTCGCAGCGAGCTGAACACGTTGGCGGCGCGACGGAGATTCATGGGAGTGTCGCTGAGCGAACGAATTCGAGGAACGCGGCGCGATGTTCGCCCACCACCACGGCATCACCCGTCATTTTGAAAAACCAGGTCATACCCCCGGCCTTGAGAATCGCGGCAGAAATGGCCACTTTTTTGCCATCGAGAATCGCCTCGTTGCTGACCATGTGCGTGACAAACCACCGACCGGCCTCACCTTCCATCTCGCTGCCCAGCGCGGGGTCATCCGCCTTGGAAAGTGGCGGCAGTTGCACCTGACCACGCCAGCGATTCACATTTTCCAAGATGCTGCCGGAGTTGCCGGGCAGAGGAATCACCGACACATCCGCCGTTTCTCCTGCCGCTCCTTTGACCGTGTAACTCGCCACGCGCATGGTTCCGGGTTCGGCGGCGATCCAGCCCTCCGGTGATGTCACATGGATCTTCGGCTTGGCAGGTTGGGGTGGCTCAGGCGCGACCGGCGCCGCGTCTCCACCCACGCGAACGGTGCTCAGAAATGATGTGAACGCTTCCGCGCCTTTTTCCTGCAAGGTCACAGCATTTCCCGTGAGCTTGAAATACCACGTCTCCCGCTCCAGCGGCAACACCGCCGCAAAAATTCCCTCCTCATCCGTGGCGGGCGATTTTTTCGTGAGATTGAATAACAAGAACTCATGCGTGCTGCCCGTAACCGGCATGGCCTGACCTTGGACCTGATCTTCCGGCAACGGCTCCAGCTGCACTTGTCCGCGCCAACGATTCACATTCGCCGCCAACCCACCGCCGTCGCCAGCCAATTTCGAAACCGTAAGACGCCCGAGTCCGTTGATGGTATATGCTGCCGTGAGAAATTGTCCGGCACTCTCCTGTGTCCAGCCAGGCATCGCCTGCCACGTGACTGCTGCCTTTTCCTGCTTTTCGTCGGGGATCTGAGCCGACACCGCAGGCGCCTCAGGATCAGCCGCTATGCGATAGGTGCGCACCGGCTCCTTGCATCCGCAGCAAAGAACACAGCAAACCAGCAATATCCAATCAAAAGATCTCATGACAAAGTCAAGCAAGCCACAGCAGCCCCCATTTCGCAAGCGCGGAGAACTGCCACCGGGCGACAACACCAAAAATTCTCGATCGGCGGGTGACGGCATGGGGTAGCAGGAAAGAACCATGCGTTCACCGCGTAACCTTATCATGACGTTTGGCTTCACCTTCACTTCCATGCGGCGGATCACGCTTGGCATGCTCTGCGCCATGAGCTTTCTCTCTGCTGTCGAGACACCTGCATTTCCTAACGAGAAAATCGATCAATGGGAGGGGCACCCACGACACGTCTTCACCGTCTCTGGCAAAAACGCATGGGTGGTCGTGCCGGAAAACGCCGCACCGGGACGCCCCTGGACCTGGGTGATGGAATTCCCCACCGCCTTTCTCCCGCGCACCGGTGTGCCTGTCTTACTGAAGAACCACGGCATTTCACACGCGCATCTCAGCGATTTCAACCGTCTCGGCTGCGAGGAACAACTCAAGTTGATGGATGAGTTTTACGACCTGATGGTGAAACAGGGTTTTGCAAAAAAACCTTTACTCATCGGTCTCTCACGCGGCGGTTTCATGGCCTATCGCTGGGCCGCCCGTCACCCGGAACGCGTGGCCGGCATTTATGGCGATGCCCCGGTCTGCGACCTCAAGAGCTGGCCCGGCGGCTTGGGCAAGGGCAAGGGCAGCAAAGGCGATTGGGCCCAGGCGAAACGCCTCTACGGCTGGCAATCCGACGATGACGCCAAGGCCTTCCGCGGCAATGCCGTAGACGACGAGGCGTTGGGCATTCTCGCCCGACACAAGATCCCGCTCTATCATGTCGTCGGCGATGCCGATGACGTGGTGCCGGTAGAGGAAAACACGGCCATCGTGGAGAAAAAATACCGGGCACTGGGCGGCATGATCACCGTGGTCCATCATGCGGCGGGACATCATCCGCACGGTCTGGATGACCCGTCGCCCACCATTTCCTTTGTCACAGGAATCCTCTTGCCGCCACGCTAGCACTTCGCCGCCGCGATCGTGCCTCCGGGAGCAAAGTGCACCGGTACATCCATTTGCCGCACGTCCTCTTTGCCAAGGCTCGCATGATCCACCCAGCGCACAATGCGGCGTATCATCGGCTCGGCTTGCCAATGGAGGTGAGCAATACTGGGAAGACACCATTCAAAAGTGGGATCAGGATCCGTGCACACCAGCGAAACATCCTCCGGCACCTTGATTCCCATGCGCGCCAGTCGATGCTTCACCGCGTGAAAAAGATAGGCCTCATCGATAAAAAACGCGGTGGGCGGGGTGACACGGAACAAGGCATCCAGCAGTTCGTGCAAGCCCTCGGCGCTTTCCTCCCAGTCGGGAAGGTGATAACTGCTGGTAGCGATGCCGTGCGCTTCCAGCTCTTCAAGGAACGCCCGTTCCGGTGCTCCGGGGTATGGGAGTCGCCGCGAACGCAATGCCAGCAGCACGATGCGCTTGTGCCCCAGCGCCACCAATTTGCGAACCACCATGCGATAGCCGTGCGTTTTGTCAGGCCCAGCCGCCGCAATGGGGAGCTCCCTTCTGCGTCCATACAAGGCAAAGGTGGAAATGCCCTGCTGGTGGAACCAGGTCAGCACTTCCTGTGATGCCGCATTCACCACCCACACATCGGCCGCCGTGCGCCTGACCAAACGCGCCACTTGCGGCACACTCATGCCCAATTGCGTCAGACACCTGGCCGCATAAAACGCCCTGTGCCCCGCCTGCTGCAAGCGATGCCGCAGATCGACCGTCAACCAGTTTTTGAGCATGGGCGGATCATGCATCAGCAGTGCCACGCGCAAACTGTGGGATTTCCCCTGTGGTGCCAGGCGAAGGATTTTCCGCCGCTTGCCCGCCCCCTGCCTTTCCAGCCACCCCTCGTTTTCCAGCATCTGCAAGGCAGCTTCCACCGTCTTGCGATTGACTCCCAGGTCCGCCTCCAGCCGCAGCACTCCGGGCATGAACTGCTTCCATATCCCGGCGGAGAGATCTTTCCGCAATCGATGCGCCACCTGCTCGGCAGGCGACAATAACTTCATCTGGCTCACGGGAATAACCTGATAAAAAACGGGATAGTTAACAAGAGCCAAAATGCTTTTTTGATTCAGGAAATTCGCAATGATGCCGTTTGTTCCGTGACGATTTGTCATGACATAACCCTACGACCCACAACCATGAAAACGCCCTACATATCCCGAGCCTTATCGGCACTTGCGAGCGCGCTGGTGTTGATTCAGTCCGCATTCGCAGATCCCGTGGCTGCACCCGGCGGCCCCTATCTCGTGCCACTGGGCGGATCACTCAGCTTGAATGGTACGGCATCCACTCCATCGGAAGGACAGAACATCACCAGCTATGAGTGGGCGCTGGATGACGCGGATCTTTCGAATTACCAAGTCACCGGTGACCTTCCCGCAGCCATACCCTATGCCACGCTCATCGCAGCTCCTCCCACAGGGTATGGCATGACCCTGGGCGAGAATACGATACGGCTCCGCGTGACCGATGATTCGGACCCGGCGAAATCCGCCACAGAGCAAGTGACTGTCACATTGCTACCCTTGTCAATCTACGAGTCCTTCTCGCAAACCGCCGGCGTGCTCAATGGCAAAGCAGCCAGCACCTACGGGCTCAGCGGCAACTGGACCACCACCACCGGCACCAGCGCGGTCAATGTGGAAACGCCTTCCCCCATGCTGTTTGGTGCCCTTGCCACTTCTGGCGGACACGCCCGCCTTCTCCGCTCCGGCAACACCAACGGCCGGGTGGTGCGCACCGCAGCACTCCTGGACGCAAAGCTGCTCGATGATGGTGCCGAACTCTGGTTCAGCGTTATGCTGATGAAAACCGCAGGGGGAGGAAACAACGAATGGTCGGGCTTCGCTCTGGGAACTTCCCATCTGACATCCGGTGCAGGCACGCTGACCCTCCAAGGAGGAAATGGCGTGGGATTCCGCACCAGAGATACCGCCGTCACGGTCGCCACTTGGAACGGGACCACCACTCCCGCCGTGGGCGGTTCGCTGAATCTCACCTACAACACCCCCACCTTGATCGTCGGAAAAATCAATTGGGGTGCGACAGCCGGAGACCTAGAAACCATCACACTCTATCAACCCAGCGCCAACCTCCAGAACCTTGGCACCGGTGTCTCCAAGACCATGCCCGCCGTGGATCAATCCGCCTTCAACACCATCAGTTTTTCATTACGGGACGTCGATGCGATGAACTACGATGAAATCCGTTTTGGCAAATCCTCTACAGACGTGATGCCCGTCGACACGGTTCCCCCATCGTTGCTATCGATTGCCGATGACAAGGCAGGTGGACCCATCGGCGAGGACGTGACGGTGATCACGTATGATCTCACCTTCGACAAGCACATGGATTTCAGCACATTCGATGCCACCGACTTCGAGAATGCGGGCACTGCCACCGTATCGATCGGCAACATCACCCAGCCAAGCCCCACTGTCATCCGCGTACAAGTGTTGCCCGAAAGCACAGGCACCGTGCAATTGCGCATTCCCGCGAATTCGGAAATCAAGAATCTGGCCAATCTCAGCCTCAACACCACATCCGCCATTCTCGATGATACCACTATCACCATCAACACCGGAGTCACTGCGCCCAACATTCCCTCACTCGGTCGCTGGTGGGACGGAGGCATTACCAGCGGCGAAACCAACGGTGTCAGCGCCGGCGGCAACGGCACATGGGATACGACCACCACCAACTGGGATCGCGGCGCGGGATTTGCCGAGCCGATCGCTTGGGACAATGAGGAGAGCTTCGTTGCCATCTTCGGCGGAACCGCAGGCACTGTCACCATGGCGGAGGATGTCACGCTCGACAGCATGACCATCAGCCTTCCCTCAGGCTCCGGCTCCGGGTATTCCATCGGCGAGGTCGGCACCACGAAAAGCCTTGCATTCACAGGAGCAAAAGTGGTCACCGCATCCGCCACCGGAACCGGAACCAATCAGGATCTCATCATCCGCACCGGGATCACTGGCGCTCCCACCATGAACTTCGCAGGCAGAGCCACGAATGCGGTCAACCACTTCAGTCTGCTTCCCGGTGCCAACGTGACGCATACCATCTCTACCATCAACATTCTCAACACCAATGCCTCGAACAAGCGCCTCATCCTCGGCGGCGCCAGCACAGGCAACGTGGTGGATACCGTCACTTGGCCTGTGACAGCGAATCAGCTCATGCTCACCAAAGCCGATACCGGTAGCTGGACCATTACCAATAATCTGGCATTCAACAGCGGCGGCACCCGCTCTTCCCGTCTCTATGTGGAACAAGGCACGCTGACCCTGGGCGGCACCAGCAATTTCCTCAGTCACAAAATCGGCATCGCCTCGGTGAGAGAGTCCACCTTCACCGCCTCGAATCTCGCCTCCAAGCTCATCGCCAAGGGCACCATCACCATCGGTGACAACCGGGAATACTTCTACGTCCAAAACAGCGGCACGCTGTCTCCTGGCACCGGTGTGGCCTCGCTGACCATCACCTGGACTTCCAACACCGCAGGCACTCACGGCCAATTCCAGATGCAAACCGGATCGACCTACGAGTGGGACATCGCCAGCAAAACCAGCACCGATGTGATCAACGTGCAACGGGGTGGCTCACCATCTGGAAGCCTGACTCTCGGCAACATGACCATCAAAGTGACTGACGCCGGAGTGACCGAAACGATAACACCCGCCGATCCATTGACGGTCTTCACCTACCAAGCCGGAGTCACGCGCTCGATCGGCACAGTCACCATCGATACCAGCGCACTCGGTGCGGGCTGGTCTGGTACCCCCACTCTCGTGGATGACGGCAACGGCACCATTTACATCACCGGTCTTTCCTACAACTCCGGCGCGGGCTACACGGTCACCTATGAGGAAAACGGCAGCACCGGCGGCACAGTGCCCGTGGACGGCACCAGCTACCCTAACGGAGCCACCGTGACCGTCTTGGGTAACACCGGCAGCCTCGCCAAAACCAACTTCGTTTTCACCGGATGGAACACCCAAGCCGATGGTCTGGGCACCCACTACAATCCTGCCGATACCTTCACCATGGGCAGTGCCAATGTCACCCTCTACGCCGAGTGGAAAACTCCCTATCAACTCTGGGCCGGATCAGCGGCATTCAACGATGACGCCAACGGCGATGGCATCTCCAACGGCCTTGCCTTCCTGCTGGGTGCTGGCGGCGTGAATGACAATATCACCCCGCTCTTGCCCGCCGTCAGCGAGGACGATGGCAAGCTGATCATGACCTTCCAAGTGCGCAATGCCGCCAATCGCGGAGCCGCCACTCTCACGCTGCAACACAGCAGCGACCTCGGGGTCAATGACACCTGGACCAATGTCACCATCCCGGAAACCAGTGGCGGACCTTTCAGCGGCGTGACCTTCACCGTGACGCCGGGCAATCCGCTCAACACCGTGGTGGCGTCCATCGCCGCGACGGAAGCCTCATCCGGCAAACTCTTCGGCCGCGTGATTTCGAGCAATCCATAACACCTCATCCCCCCATCAAACGCGCGTGCAGCTCCTCCCGCACGCGCGTTTTTTGTTGCTGATCAGCGGGCTGAAGTCCCGCGCGCCATCTCAAGCGCGGATGCCCTGCGGATGGTGGAAGATGTCCTGAGGATCGAAACGTTTTTTGATGCCGCGGAGAAAATCCAGATTGCCGAAATAAGCCGTCTGCGGATCGGCAAAATGGCGATCCGGATAATTGCAGTAGTGACGCTTGATGCCGTGCTGCGCCAGCAGGCTCTGAATCTCATCCACGGCCTGGATCACCCCTGCCGCGCGCGCTGGCTGCTCCCAGTAGCCTTGGATTTCCGTCATGTAGGCACAATCGCGATGGGCAAACACGGACGCCGCCGCATAGGCCGGATCCTGGATCGCCCCGCCCAGAGTGTTCGCCTGCCAGATCACCCCCGGGCTGGCAGCCACCCGCTGCGCGAGTGCTTCGGCGACTTCCGCAATATCGGAAAAATCCCGCAGCATCCCGGCACAGGCGTTTTTGAAAGGCAGCGGCCCACTACGTCCATAGTAGGTCTTGATCGCGTCGCGAAAGGCTGGCGCGTAATAGCGTGTGACGGACCCTACCATACTTTCCAACGGTTTCATCAACGCGGTGATGCGTGCCTGGCTTTTCAGCTCGGTATGGGTGAGCAGGATGGTCAGGGATGTGCCATTGAGCACAAAGGCGGAAAAGGCATCGCGCGGCAGATGCTTTGTTGCCTCGAACCAGACCTCTAACAGCTTTTTCACCTTCGCCGGAGTCAGACCGCTGGCCTTGAATCGGCGTCGGTGAAGATGAGTCGGTGCCGCTTGCGTGCGGAAGCGGAACTCTGTCACCACGCCGAAGTTGCCGTTGCCCGCACCGCGGCAGGCTTTGAGGAGTTCGTGATCACCCGCGCAGTCATGGATGTTACCCTCGGCATCGATCAAGCGCAGGCCGATGAGTTGATCGCAGGTGAGCCCGTATTGCCGTGCCAGCAGCCCGTAACCGCCGCCCAGCGTCAGCCCGCCTATGCCCACACCCGCGCAGGAACCGGCGGGCAGGATGCGACCTTTGGCTAACAAAAAATCATTGATCTGCCCTAGCTTCGCCCCGGGCTCCACTGTGAAGACGCGCGTCTGCGCATCGTAGGTCATCCGCTTCATGCCGGAGAGATCCAGCGAGAGCGAGGCATCCGCCATGCAGTAGCCTTCGAAACAGTGGCCGCCGCTTTTCATCGAGATCGTCGTGTTGTGTCGGCGCGCCCAATCGATGCCGGAAATGACATCCAGCTCTTTCATGCAAGGCTTGACGGCGGCAGGCCGTAGCTGCAAGCGGCTGTTGAACAGGAGACAAGCCTGGCGATACCCATCGCTGCCGGGCAAATGCAGTGCCGGCTTCACTGGCAGCGCCTGCCCCCGCGCCCACGGCATCAACAAAGCGGCGCTGCCGAGGTGGAGGAAACGGCGACGTGTCGTCGCGACCGGGGAAATGTCATGTGGCGTCATCTTGCTAAAGGCAAACATATCCTGCCCGTCAAGCGAAGCGCCTCACAGGACAAACGCATGCCATTTGCGTGCTCCTACGCGGCGGCGCTTCCTATCCCGCTGAGCCGAGTCCAAGCGCCAGGCCCATGAATGATTGTTTGATCCACGGATCTGACTGCCATCTCAACGCAACCGATCCATGATGAGGTCTCATTTCAGCAACCGTCCGTGCGTATATCAGCCATCAAATTTGCCCA
>Ga0075157_10002255_pt1 | contig 11311 bp, 8 predicted proteins | sample JI81BgreenDNA_FD_70967 | JGI IMG/M metagenome (GOLD analysis project Ga0075157, IMG submission 70967) | Wastewater effluent complex algal communities from Wisconsin, to seasonally profile nutrient transformation and Carbon sequestration -... | ecosystem: Engineered > WWTP > Effluent > Algae...
GAAAAATTTACCATCCAAATTATTCAATTGGGCTGCGAGAAAAACTTCGGGAGTTTATTTGAATGATTTTAATTGTGGATTGAAAGCGTATAAAAACGTTGTCATCAAGAATATCGAAGTTTCGGGAGAAATGCATCGCTATATTCCGGTTTTGGCAAAAAATGCTGGTTTTGGAAAAATTGGCGAAAAAGTAGTTATCCATCAAGCGCGAAAATATGGCGAATCTAAGTTTGGGATTGACCGTTTTGTGAATGGCTTTTTGGATTTGATAACGATTTGGTTTTTATCAAAATATGGCAAAAGACCAATGCATTTATTTGGTGCGTTTGGTGTTTTGATGTTTTTGGTTGGATTTATTTCCACGGGAATCATCATTGCTTTGAAATTGATAAAATTGTATTCGGGTTATCACACGATTTTGGTTACTGATAATCCATTGTTTTACATTGCGTTAACAACTATGATTATTGGAACGCAGCTGTTTTTGGCTGGTTTCCTTGGCGAAATTATTTTGCGCACAAAGAATAATGAAGAACGTTATAAAGTTTCGGAAACGACTAATTAATGTTTGTTGTAAACAAAAAGAAACTGGTTTTAGTTTAAAAAAGTAAGATTACTGATAAGTTTAGCCCTGATAGAAGCGGCATCCTTTTTATCTCGTTCTTCAAAACGAGATAAAAAGATAGAGCGAATAGCAGGAATAGCTTCTGAAAAAAAAATAAGAATATGCATATTGAACAATCGATTTTAGATAAAGTAAATGAATGGTTAACGCCAACATTTGACGATAAAACGCAAGAAGCTATAAAGGAAATGATGACTTCTTCGCCGAAGGATTTAGAGGAAAGTTTTTATAAAAACTTGGAGTTTGGAACTGGTGGAATGCGCGGAATTATGGGCGTTGGAACCAACAGAATTAACAAATATACGTTAGGGAAAAACACGCAAGGTTTGTCGGATTATTTGAAAAAATCATTCCCAAATGAGGCAATCAAAGTAGCGATTGCTTATGATTGTCGTCATAACAGTGATACGTTGGGTAAAATTGTTGCCGATGTTTTTTCGGCAAATGGAATTACGGTTTATCTTTTTTCGGATATGCGACCAACGCCTGAGTTGTCTTTTGCGGTAAAACACTTGAATTGTCATGCTGGAATTGTATTAACGGCTTCGCATAATCCGCCGGAATACAATGGATACAAAGTATATTGGCAAGATGGTGGACAATTGGTTCCGCCGCAAGATGGCGAAATTATTGAGGTAATTGAAAACTTGAATTATAGCGAAATTAAATTTGAGGCTAACGAAAGTTTGATACATTATATTGATGAAGCTGTTGATGAAGCTTTTGCGGAATCGACAGTGAAAAATGCTTCGTTTAACACTTCGGCTTCGGCGAGAGAAAATTTACGAATTGCTTATACTTCGCTTCATGGAACATCGATTAAAATGGTGCCAAATGTTTTGAAAAAAGCAGGTTATACCGATGTAAATATTGTTCCAGAGCAAGCGGAACCAAACGGAAATTTTCCAACGGTAAAATCTCCAAATCCCGAAGAACCAGAAGCGTTGACAATGGCTTTGGCTTTGGCGGATAAAATAAATGCAGATATTGTTTTTGGAACTGATCCTGATAGCGACCGACTTGGTGTTGCCGTTAGAAACAACGAAGGCAAAATGATTTTGTTGAATGGTAACCAAACGATGGTTGTCATGACTCATTTTTTATTGGAAGAATGGCGAAAAGCGGGTAAAATTACAGGTAAAGAATTTATTGGTTCGACTATTGTTTCTACGCCAATGATGCTGGAATTGGCTTCGGCATATGATGTAGAATGCAAAGTAGGTTTGACCGGTTTTAAATGGATTGCAAAATTCATTAAAGATTTTCCTGAATTGAAATTTATTGGCGGTGGCGAAGAAAGTTTTGGCTTTATGGTTGGTGATGCTGTTCGTGATAAAGATGCTGTTGGAGCTATTTTACTGATGTGTGAAATTGCGGCGCAAGCCAAAGAAAAAGGAAGTTCGGTTTATAATTATTTGCAACAAATGTATGTTGACTTTGGTTTTTACAAAGAATATTTAATTTCATTAACCAAAAAAGGAATTGAAGGCGCAAATGAAATCAAGCAAATGATGATTGATATGCGCGACAATCCAGTTTCTGAAATCAACGGTCAACGTGTGATTATGGTGGAAGATTATCAAAACTCAACAGCGAAAAATTTATTATCTGGAGAAATTGAAAATCTTACTATTCCAAAATCGGATGTGTTGATTTATTATTTGGAAGATGGTTCTAAAATTTGTGCACGACCAAGCGGAACTGAGCCAAAAATTAAGTTTTATTTCAGCGTAAATTGTGCAATTGATAGTATTAATGACATTCCGGAAGCCGAAAAACAATTGGATCAAAATATTAAAAATATCATTGCTGAAATGCAATTGAACTAATGGACGAAAATTTAAAAAAGATAATTCCTTTTGCAAAAAAGTATAAGCCAAATGTTATTGGAAACATTTCGTTCAACATACTTTATGCACTTTTTGGAACGTTAGGAATGGTTTTTATTATGCCAGTTCTTTCGGTTTTATTTGACGAAAGGAAAAAAGAGGTAATAAAACTGCCTGAATACACTGGTTTTATTGATGCTGTAGGAAATTGGCAAGATTACATTGCTTATTATGTGAAGCAATTTTCAACTGAATATGGTGCTCAATATGGCTTAATGTTTACGGTTGCCATAGTTTTGATTACTTTTTTACTGAAAAATTTATCCAACTATTTAGCGCTTCAGCATTTAACTAAAGTTAAAAATGGTGTTTTACGTGATTTGCGTGAAAAAATGTTTGCGAAAATTGTTTCTTTACCTGTTTCTTATTATTCTGAAAAAAGAAAAGGCGATGTAATGGCAAGAATGCTTGGTGATGTAAACGAAGTTCAAAATTCATTTTTTATGATTTTGGAACTTATAGTAAAAGAACCGCTAACGATTGTGTTTTCGCTAATTGCAATGGTGTCAATAAGTTGGAAACTGACTGTTTTTGTATTTATTTTTATTCCAATTTCGGGTTTAATCATTTCAAAAATTGGAAAATCATTAAAAGGAAAATCAACCAAAGCACAACAAGAAAATGGCTATCTAATATCAATCACCGAAGAAACTTTGACAGGTTTAAAAGTGGTTAAAAGTTATAATGCCGAAAACTTTTTTGCCAAAACATTTAATGATTCTATTAATCGTTTGTACAAGTTAACCAATTCTATCGCCAAGAAAAACAACTTAGCTTCGCCATTGAGTGAATTTATGGGAATTTTAGTTATTGGTGTTTTATTGGTTTATGGTGGAAATTTAGTTTTAGTTGAAGGTTCATTAAAAGGTTCTGATTTTATTGCCTATATTGGATTGGCTTACAATATTTTAACGCCAGCAAAAGCGATTTCAAAAGCTTCCTATCAAGTTAAAAACGGTTTAGCTGCGGCAGAACGTGTTTTTGAAGTTTTAGAAGTCGATAATACCATTACAGACAAAGAAAATGCAACGGATTTAAAAGATTTTAAATCTGAAATTCAGTTAAAAAACATCACATTTGCCTATAACGACGAAGCAGTTTTGAAGAATTTTTCTTTAACTATTCCAAAAGGAAAAACCGTGGCTTTGGTTGGACAATCGGGTTCAGGGAAAAGTACGATTGCTAATTTGCTAACTCGTTTTTACGAAGTAAATCAAGGCGAAATTCTAATAGATAATCATAATGTAAAAGACATTACAATGCAATCGTTGCGTGGTTTAACAGGTTTGGTTACTCAAGATAGTATCATGTTTAACGGTACAATCAAAGACAATATTCGATTAGGAAAATTAGACGCAACCGATGACGAAATTATTGAAGCGTTGAAAGTTGCCAATGCTTATGAATTCGTAAAAGACTTACCAAATGGAATTGAAACCAATATTGGCGATAGCGGAAACAAACTTTCTGGCGGACAAAAACAACGACTTTCTATTGCGCGTGCGGTTTTAAAAAATCCACCGATTATGATTTTGGACGAAGCAACTTCGGCATTGGATACTGAAAGCGAAAAATTTGTACAAGTTGCGTTAGAAAATATGATGCAAAACAGAACTTCGGTAGTGATTGCGCATCGACTTTCAACTATTCAAAAAGCAGATGTAATTGTGGTGATGCAAAAAGGAGAAATCGTTGAACAAGGAAATCACGACGAACTTATTGCCAAAGACGGAATGTATGCAAGGTTAGTTTCTATGCAGAGTTTTGAGTAAATATCATAAAAAAAGGAATTACAAAATGTAATTCCTTTTTTTAAATGACAATATTTCAGTAAAATCAATTCACCTGAAACTCTTCGGCTTTCCATTCTTTGGAAGTTAAATTGACAAAACTGTAAACAATTTTATCATTGCTGTCAAACTCACCGTTTTTGTTGGTGTCTTCTACAGCTCTAAAATAAATTCCGTTTTTTGCAGCAACATATTTCCAGTCGATTAATTCTTGAAAATCTTCGGTTAGTTTGGTGAAGTTTTTACCGTCAATTGAGCTGATATATAAGGATTTGATGTCGTCATCATTAAGTTTTCCATCTTTATTAGTATCCAAATCTTCCAATACATAAACCATCAATTGTTGTTTGGTTTTGTCAGCATGATTTTTCAAATAGGTTGCCGATTGTATCAATACATTTTTATCCGTCAAAGCATAAATGGTGTCTTTGCCAATTTCCTGAAACTTCAAATTATCCAAATAACCGGTAATTTCATATTCTCCATAATTGGAAATGGTATAGCTCATGTTTTTATCACTTTTACTTGAAGCATAACCTTGTTTTTTGAAAAAATTCATATCGCCAACAGGAAAAATCAAAAAATTTGTTCCTTCCATGTGAACAGGTAAGTCAGCAATATCGGCTTTTGATGTATCAACTTGAGGTTTTGCTTGCGATTTTGGTTGCGTTTCATAAATCACTTTTGGTTTTTCTTGTTCTTCTTTTTTACAAGAAACAAAAGCCAAACTTACTATCAGAAAGAAAAAAATGTTTTTCATAACAAATGAATTTTAATCATTTTCAAATATAAGACTTTTGATTGTATTTTCTATTTCTGTTGAATTTAATTAAGAAGTAAAGATTAAGTACAGTAAGTCCTGCAAATGCTAAAAATAAATACCAATGTTTTATTATAAAAGATTTTTGAAATTTTTCATTAGCAAATAATCTTTCTTGTTCATTTTCATATATTTTTTGTTTGCGAATATATTCTTGTGTTCCGCAATTCATTGGGGTTGATTTATTTTTACTATTTGTTTTTTCTATTTCGCTTGAACTAACATTTGCAATCAGCAGTTCATTTTTATAAACCATATAAGTTGGTGTTTTTTCAATTTCGGCTATATCCAAAATTTTTATAAAAACTTCATATCGCATTTGTTTACCAAAATATACATTTATAGAATTAACAGTATCTTTTTTGTGATTGAATTGATTTAAAACTTTTTGAAACTTCTTAATGTTTTCATCTTCTGATTTAAGTGAACCATTAAATGAAAAAATCATTTTATTTCTTTGTTCAATGAATGGATAATTCTCTTTTATTGAAATTACGAATTCTTCGCTTGGAAGTTCTAAATCAAAACCACCTTCAACTTTAAATGCTTTTTTTGAACTGAAATAAAATAAACACAAAACTGGAATTAAAACCAATGAAATCATTCCTGGAACATAAAAAAGTTTTCTATGTTTTGTTCTGATTTTCATTTATAGTTTCACACTCAATTTCAAATTGAAAACACGAGTTGTCATGTAATTAGGAATTCCGTATTGATTTTTGGTGTAAGCATCACGAACCCAAGTATTGGTAATTGCATTTTGATTGTTGAAAATATTAAAAATTTCAAAACCAAGTGACAAATCCTCAAAGCGTTTTAACCAATGTCCATCAGGTCGTTCGTTGTTTTTTTCGGTTAAAACATACGAGAAACCAACATCTGCACGACGATAATCTCTCAAACGACTTTGATACGTATAAACATCGGCATAAGATGGCGAACCGCCAGGCAAACCAGTGTTGTAAACCAAATTCATGTATAATTTCATGCTTGGTAAATTTGGCATATAATCTTGGAAAAGTATTCCAAATTTCAATCGTTGATCGGTTGGACGAGCAATATTTCCTCTGCCGTTTTGATTTTCTTCGGTTTTCATATAACCAAAACTCAACCACGATTCGGTTCCAGGAACAAATTCGCCATTCAATCGCATGTCTAATCCATAGGCATAAGCCGTTGCATCATTATTTGCGCGATAGCGAATTCTAACATTTTCTAATGTATACGTGTTTACATCGTCCATCGATTTATAGTAAGCTTCGGTCACTAACTTAAACGGTCGGTTATTCATTTGGAAATTATAATCATTTCCAGCTACAAAATGTATCGATTGTTGCGCTTTTACATTTGGATTAACCACGCCATTCATATCTCTTAACTCGCGATAAAACGGCGGTTGATGATAAAATCCAGCCGCAAATCGGAATACCATATCTTTTTCCCAATTTGGATCTAAAGTCAATTGTGCTCTTGGACTAAACGTAATTTGATTTTTAGAATTCGAAATATTATCGCCAGTTACTTTCCAGCTGTGTGCGCGAACTCCAAAATTGAAAAAATAATCTGTTGAGCCAATTTGGTCTTTAAAACTCCATTGTGCATAACCAGAAAGTCGATTAATGTCAATAAAATTGGTTGCTCTAACATTTTGATAAGGAACTAACGGACCAATATAAGGATTGTAAGGTTGGTCGTTTCCGGCAAAATTCAAATTTGGCGGATTGATGGAAAACCCAGCCGAATCGATTACTTCCCATTCTACAATTCGGTCACGAATGTTTTCTCTAGTATATTTAAAACCCCAATCGATTTGCTGTTTTTTGTTGTTGATTTGGTGAATACCTTTAATTTCTGCATTAACAATTAAAGCATCCAAATCATTTCGAGCATGATTTAATTGTGTACCAATGCCTTGACTAAAAGTAACTTCGCCTAACGTTTCTGAACCAATATTAGTGTCAACATCGCCTAAAAAATAAGCGGCAAAAATATCAAAATACTCTTGTTCTTTAGTATGATAAACGGAACTTATGAATTTATAAGTATTGTTTTCGTTAGCATTAAAAACGGTTTTGAAAGCGCCAAAAAGCGTTTCATATTTATCATTTTCTTGTCCTTCGTAGAAAACTTGCAACGCAATAGGTTCATCGATAGTTCCAAAATTGGTTTGACGTGTCAACGGTTGATAATTGTACACATTTCGAGAAGCATTTCCTAAAAAACTGAAATTCCATTTGTCATTTGGCTTAAAATTTACAATCGACTGAACATCCATAAACGTTGGTCGATAGTTGGTTTGCGTTTCCTGGCTATTAACCAAAAGTGAATTGTCTCGATAACGAACTCCTGTGATGTTTGACCATTTTTTATTCTTAGAAACCAAATCGGCAGTTATACTTCCGCCAAGAAAACTAGCTTCGGCTGCCAATGCAAATTTTTTCGGTTGACGATAGGTAATGTCCAAAACCGAAGATAATTTATCGCCAAATTTAGCTTGAAAACCTCCAGCCGAAAAGTCAATATTTTGAACCATATCACTATTAGTGAAGCTCAAACCTTCTTGTTGACCAGAACGGATTAAAAACGGACGATACACTTCAATTTCGTTTACATAAACCAAATTTTCGTCATAATTTCCTCCGCGAACATTATAACCAGAACTTAAATCAGAATTTCCATTTACACCAGGTAAAACTTTTAAAACACTTTCAATTCCAGGCATTGCGCTTGGATTTTTTCGAATAACTTCGGGTTCAATCGAGGTAATTCCTTGAACGCGTCTTCGGTTGCTGGTAATGACAACATCGGGTAATTGTTCAGCTTTATCATTCATTACCACATGAAATTCAAACTCTTCGTTGGGTTTTAATTGCAATGTTGCTGTAATACTTTTTAAAGAAACATGAGTAAAAACCAAAACTACTTTTTGATTGGCTGGAACGGTAATCGTGTAAAAACCGTTTTTATCAGTAATTGAAGATTTTGAAAGATAGCTAACGTTGACGCTTTCAATAGGTTTGTTGTTTTCATCGAGCACAATTCCGGCTACTTTTGCGGTTTGTGAAAAAGATTTTATGCTCAAGATAAAAAATAGGAACGAAAAAAGTAAATGTTTTGTTTTCAAACTATATTATGGTTTTTGACTTCTAAAAAAATGTGTTTCAAATATAGTAGAATTTCCAACATTATCGGTAACAATCACCTTTAATTCGTTTTTCCCTTCGGAAACAATTCCGTCAGAAAGCTTATGAGTTAAGCGTTTCAACTTACTTTCATATTCTAATAAAATCCATTTTCCGTTGAGGTAACCTTCATAACTTTTGATGCCTGATAAATCATCAGAAATGGTTAAATGAATTGTTTTTCGGTCGGAAATCCATTTTTCTGCTATATTTTTTGCCAAAATGACTTCGGGCGAAACGGTATCTTTTACTAATCGATATTCGCCCAAGGTTTTGGTGTAAATGGAAAACGTATTTTTATAACGTTTTGTTGTGTAGTGATTGATTTTTTTTCCGTCAAAAAGACCAATGAACATTTTTTCTCTGTCTTTTTCAGATGAAATGCTGTCTTCAAAAGCAATTTGAAAACTCGAATGCGCCGGAATTAAATCGCGATGTACTTTTACAGTGTTATTTTGCACTTCAAAATCCATATAAAAATCTTCATAAAACGTATTGGTTGGAATAGTTACGGTAACATTTTCTAACGAAAAAATATTATCACGTTTCGTTTTTACCTGATATTTTGATGTTTTTGGTTTTTCTGCAACGACTGATGATGTATTGGAATGAGAAATGGGAATGCAAATTCTGGATGTGTTTCCATGAAAATCAGAAACTTCAATTTTATATAATTTGGTTACATTATTTGTTACATCGATGATTCCAAAATTAGCATCGGTTTTAAGAATACTCAACGGATAGGGATTTACAGCAAACAATTTTTGGATACGCTGTTTTTCTCCTTTAAAACGTTCATAATCAATCAAAGCATTAATATATCGGGTTTCGTAAAATGAGAAAGTATCAAATGTATAGCCAAAACTCAAGTTTCCGTTTAGAAACGATTCCACTTTAAACACACCGTTTGTATTCCACGAAACATCATCATAATCGTTTACCACGATTCCAAAACCAATTTTTCCGTTGGCAATTATTTTTTCGGCCAAATAATCGCCATTAACTTGTTGGTCATACGTTAAAAGTAAAGGTCTTTTAGATTGATTTACCACGGAATTTTCATCAATTGGATAAACGTATAATCCCATGAAAAAAGGTTTTTTGGTGTCTTTAATTTCGGTATCAAACCCAAAATACATCGGATTAATTATTTTTTCGGATGCTGTGTCTCTAACTTCAAAATGCAAATGCGGACCATCTGAACCGCCAGTATTTCCAGAGATGGCAATGATTTGACCTTTGGTTAAGAGTAAATCAGTAGGTTGTAGTAGAAGTTCAATTTCATAGGATTTGGCTTTGTATTGTTCGTTGATAATAAATTTTTCAATTTCTCCAAAACCCGATTGCAAATGTCCATAAACGGTTGTGTAACCATTTGGATGCGTGATGTAAATTGCTTTTCCATAACCGCCATGAGTAATTTTTATTCTTGAAATATAACCATCAGCAGCGGCATACACATTTAAACCTTCTTTTTGTTGTGTTTTAAAATCAAAACCAGCATGAAAATGATTGGAGCGCAATTCGCCAAAATTTCCTGACAACTGTAAAGGAATATCAAGCGGAGAGCGAAAATAATCTTTTGGATAATTATCTTGCGCGCAAAAAGTTAGTGAATAGAAAAATAAGATTATAACATTTTTCATACTAAATGTTTTGGCTAATATAATAAAAAGTGCGTAATAAATTACATTAAAAAAATTAAGAAACTAATTCATTAAGAAACAATCTTTTAAACAAGTTTTTGGAATAAATAATAAATAATGAAAAAAATTATTGCATTACTAAAATAGAATACTAACTTTGTGAATTAAGAAACGAAAATCCCATTTGGATGAGTGAAATTGCAGAAATAATTGATTCTGTTGAAGGTAGAATTCAAAAACTATTCGAAAAAATGAATAGTTTACAAGTCTATACTTCTCAATTGGAAACAGAATTAAAGAAAGCTGCAACGACTATCGATACTCAATCACGAGAGATTGAACAATTGAAAAGTGAAGCAAATTCGTTAAAAATGGCAAATTCGTTACTTGGCAGTGATGAAAATAAACGAGATACAAAACTGAAAATAAATTCATTAATTAAAGAAATCGATTATTGCATAGCGCAACTATCAGATTAATGCTATGAGTGAAAAGCTTAAGATAAAAATATCAATTGCCGACCGAGTTTATCCGCTAACTGTTGATCCATCACAGGAAGAAGGTTTACGAAGTGCTTCAAAAAAAATTGATACTATGATTAAGCAATTTGAAGAAAATTATGCTGTTCGTGATAAACAAGATGTATTAGCCATGTGTGCTTTGCAATTTGCATCACAAGTGGAACAAAAACAATTGAACAATGTAATTGATGGTACAGAAACAGCAGAGCGATTGACAAAAATTAATGATTTATTATTGGAATATCTCAATAGAAAATAATACGTTCTTACACATAAAATTAAAACACTGCCTACATTAGATTTTAATTGGTAAACTCAACACTAACAAATTAAAATGAGCAAATCGTCGCTACTAAAGTATGCCTCTATATCGGGGAAACTTGAACAGCGAGTTAGCTCAAAACTTGTCTTTACGAGTTTATGCATTCACCTAATGTAGGCTTTTTTTATACCTAAAACACAAACAAAAAATGGAAATTACATTTATAATACTCGCCGCGATAGTAGGAATTGGTGGAGGTTTTGGAATAGCAAAGTTTTTAGAAAAAAGCAATGTTTCAAACCTAATCAAAAATGCAAAAAAGGAAGCAGCATCAATTTTAAAAGATGCTAATCTTGAAGCAGAAAACATAAAAAAAGATAAATTACTACAAGCAAAAGAAAAGTTTTTAGAATTAAAATCGGAACATGAAAAAGAGATTTTAGGCAAAGACAAAAAAATTGCTGAGGTAGAAAAAAGAATTCGCGACAAAGAATCACAGGTTTCAAACGAATTGTCAAAAGCTAAAAAAGTAAATGACGATTATGAAAATAAAACCAAAGAATACGAAGCAAAAAT